>Ga0070724_10001452_pt1 | contig 14084 bp, 10 predicted proteins | sample tdDd001_FD_67278 | JGI IMG/M metagenome (GOLD analysis project Ga0070724, IMG submission 67278) | Marine sediment microbial communities from the Atlantic coast under amendment with organic carbon and nitrate - tdDd00.1 | ecosystem: Environmental > Aquatic > Marine > Coastal > Sediment | place...
AATCACTGGACAGACCTTGTCACTGGAATATTTCATTGCATTTTGAATAAGATTTCTAAAAGCGATTTCAACCAGTTCAATATCGCCATATGTTGTGAGATTCTCTTTTATGATCAACTCAGCTTTACAATTTCTATCTCCTGTGAGTAGGTCTCTGAATACACCTTTAATCATCATAGTTACATCAATTTCTTCATACACTAACATTTGATTCCCAATTTTTGCAAGTTTAAGTAAACTCTCAATTAATGTACTCATGGCCTCACTGGCTTCAATGATCTCAAATATGTCGTCTAATCCTTCTTTATAACCTATTTCAATAAAATGCTCTTTCAAAAAAGAACTGTATGTTTTTATGGTGGTAAGGGGTGCCTTTAAATCATGTGATGCAGTGTAAGAAAAGGCTTCTAACTCCTCATATTGAGCCATTAACTCAGTTTTTTGCCTCTCTAACAAGTCTCGTTGTTTTTTTATTTCTAATTGAGTATGCACTCGGGCGCTAACAATAGATAAATCTACAGGTTTTGAAATATAATCAACAGCTCCCATTTTAAGACCTTTACGTTCACTCTCTGTGACATCAAGTGCTGTAAGAAAAATTACAGGTATATGCCGAGTCATAGGGCTCGCTTTAAGAGCTTCACATACCTCATATCCATCCATATCAGGCATGACTACATCTAGAAGAATAAGATCTGGATTAGATTTTTTTGCTGAACGAATAGCCAAATCTCCACGTGGAATGGGTTTTACCTCATATCCCTCCGCTTTTAACCCTTCGCAAATAACATGTAAACTTTGAATGGAATCATCAACAACCATTATTTTTCCGTTGCTTTTAGTTGAAGTATCATACACTGAATCCGCCTCATTTCATAGAGTCTTTTGCACACACTCTAACTATACCCGGAAATTTACAGTTCAATACTTGACCTTACGGACTTTAGATTCATTTATGGTTGTGATTACTTCTAATTATTGATTTCGGTTTAAACACAGACATTGATGTTTGAAAGATAGTATAAAATAATCAAGTCATGTACCAACGACAGACTGTCATTAGCCAATGGCATAAATTTAGCCCTGCAATCAAAATGCATTGTGCATTTGAACTGCAGGGCTTTAAAAATACTTAATTAACTAATCTGTTTCATTTAAAGTATCGTGCCACTCTGATTCTTTGAAACCAACCAGAATGAATGTATCAGATATTAGAATAGGGCGTTTTACAAGCATTCCATTGGATGCAAGGAGTTCTAGTAACTCATCATCCGTAGATTCTTTAATCTTTTCTTTAAGACCCATTTCTCTATATAAACGTCCACTGGTATTAAAAAACTTCTTAATTGGATAACCACTACGTTCATACCAACTCTTTAGTTCCTCATAAGTAGGTGCATCCTCAACAATGTGCTTCGTGTCAACATCAATACCATTGATGTGTAGCCAGTTTTCGGCCTTCTTACACGTGCCTCATTTCGGATAGTGTACAAATAAAAGCTTCATAGAATCACCTCTTGTTATTTCTCTCTATATAAATCATTACATACACACATGCAACAATCGAATACTACTCGAAGTCTGAAACCACACGTTTCATCGTTTCAACGATTGGTATATGCTGTGGACAAGCAGTCTCACAAGCTCCACATGCAGTACAGTTGGACGCGTGTCCTTCAGGCTTTATAAACATATGATAGTAGTTCTTGTGGGTCTCAATATCATTAAAGATATAAGCACCATTGAACATGCCAAAAACTCTCGGAATTTCAACACCGAATGGACATGGCATACAATACGCACATTGGGTACAATCTACTTGAATGCGACTTCTGTAAATATCAGAAACAGTTTTAATTGTATCCAGTTCTTCAGACGATAAATGATTAGGTGTACTGTTCTTAGCTGAACTAATGTTTTCATCTAACTCAAACTGCTCACCCATACCACTGAGTACAACATGGACTTCAGGCATGTTCATAACATACCGTAGTGCCCAATCAGCTGGTTTTCTATCGGGCCATTTCGAACCTACCCATACATCCATAATGTCCTGTGGAATATTACGTACAATGTTGCCTCCTCGTAGAGGCTCCATCACAACTATCCCAAGACCTTTATCTGATGCATAATGCATACCCTCAAGTCCTGCCTGATATTCGGTATCCATATAATTTAGTTGAATTTGACAAAATGACCAGTCATAAGCATCTACAATTTCCTTAAACAAAGGAAGTTTGTCGTGGAATGAAAAACCAATGTGTTTAATTCGTCCATCTGACTTTGCTGTTTCCAAAAACTCAAATAAACCTAACTGGGTTAGGTTTTCCCAGTACTTACTGTTCAATGTATGAACAAGATAAAAATCAATCTGATCGGTTTGTAGTTTCTCAAGTTGAGCGTTTAAATATGTATCCATATCTTCACGGGTTTGGATTAACCAACTTGGAAGTTTTGTTGCAAGATGAACCTTTTCACGGTAACCATCTTGAAGTGCCTTGCCAACTAGGGGCTCACTCATCTCACCATGATATCCCCAAGCTGTGTCTATGTAATTCACACCAGAATCAATACCGTCTCTAATGAGTCTGATTGCTTCTTTTTCATCAATATCTTTTGTGTCTTTGCCTACCAATGGTAGGCGCATACATCCAAATCCAAGAAGGGAAACTGATTCTTCTGTCTTACCAAACGTTCTGAATTGCATTTCTCCACATCCTCTCAATCCTGGTTACTGGTTATATGTACTTACAATTTTAAAATTTACACAAAGAAAGCACCGGTAAAACATACCGATGCTTGATTTCCATGCATATCTACTTGAGTTGAGTCAATTTTTCACTCGACTTGAGTAGCATGTCAAAGTTTACTTTTTCCATTTCATCATTGATCAAACACTGAATGCGACCGAGCTCGTGATTAATAGCACAGTGTTCAGAGCGATCAAGGTTACATGAATCCGGTGTCTCAAGACAACGGTTGATATAAACTGGTCCGTCTATTGCGACAATAACATCAAGCATATGAATTTCACCAGGAGCACGACTGATAGCATAGCCACCTTGAACGCCTCTGAATGATTTTACAACACCAGACTTTGTCAGTTTTCTTAGTATCTTAAGTGCAAATCTTTGTGGTACGTTTTCTTCTGATGCGATTGATTTAGCATCAAGACGTACACCTTCTCCTCGGCGGGCCAGGGCAAGGACGATTCGCATTGCGTAATCCGCTTCTTGAGTAATTCTCATAAGTACACCTCAATTAAATACGATTTAAGTCTATTATAAATATATGATAATTCTTACCAGTCTTAATGTCAAGGCAAATTACACTAAATCCGTTGATATTACTAAATTCTGCAAGAATACTATAACAAATTATCAAGTATGGTAATAAAACCTTGGCTTGTGGTTTGAGGCTCTAGAGTTTTTTTGAGCAAAATCTCATCATCCGTGATGATATTATCTACACCTAAGTTTATAAGTTTACGCATATCATCTGCTTCATTAATTGTCCATACATGTACTTCCCTGCCTAATAAATGGGCAGTGGTTACGAAGTTCTCTGTAACATTGTTCTCCTCAACACTGTAGAAGTCAATGTTCAGCATAGAAAGATCACCTAAAGCAACAAACATGATATAACCTGTTTTAAGTTCCGGTTTTAAAGCTTCAACTTCTTGCAAAGTATCATAATCTAATGAAGTTACAACACATGTATTTTGAATACCGTGTTTATAAATCTCGTCCACAACTTTTTGTACAATATCTTGTTCATGACCGTTAATTTTAATTTCGATGTTAAGACGAATTTTTCCCTTTGATGCTTCAATAGCTTGACTTAATGTTGGAACGCCTTCCCCTGCATATGCATCACTGTATTGACTACCAGCATCTAGGGATTTTATCTCATCATATGTCAGTTCCCATACGTTGGCATCTTCACCTGTGGTACGTTTTAAGGAACTGTCATGCAATAGGACCAATACACCATCACTCGATTGTTGTACGTCAATTTCAGCATAGTGTGCGCCATTTTCAGATGCTGTATTTAGAGCTGCTATTGTGTTTTCTGGGGCATATTTCACATTGCCGCGGTGGGCTGTAATTTTCACATCATATTGCTGTGTTCGCATTTGTTCGATCAATCCAACACTAAGTAACGCCGATCCAAGTACAGATACAATGAGGACAATTACGATGTTTCTTCTTCTAAAAAATATTTTGTCTATGATTCTGTTCTCAGGAACTTTAGTAAGTTTTATGTCTACCAGTTCTCCATTGTCGACTCTATTTTCCAGGTAGAAACGTGTTAACATAAGTGTTCCTAGTGGCGTCATTAAAAATGCCAATCCTAACCATATAGCTATTCCTAAGAAGAGAGCAGCATAAAGAGCATACTCAAATAGCTCAGGTGGAATGTCTGGAACTAAAATCGCTGCAGCGAGTAATCCTGAAACGATTAACATGATGAACACTTGAAGTAAAGCATTAATGAGTGTTACACCCAGTGCTTCTTTTAAGAGTTTTTTAGTATTCTTTTTCATTAAAACTGCACTTTTTCTAAAAGCCAACTTAGATTTGTCATTTTCAAGCATTATATAGTGTAGGACAAATAAATATCTTGCTGCTAAATAAAGTACCAGTAAAAAGACGCCAAGCTCAATTAAAGAGTACAAAATACTCGAGTTAATCACATCTTGCACAAAACCTGGGATTTGAAGACTAGATATAAGTGATGTACTGCCCCCCATTTCTAACCACGGCAAGGCTATACCCACACCTATAACCAGCAAAAGTCCTTCAAAACCAAAAAATCTTGGCATTTTCGTCATACAATGACGTAAGGTTGGCAAATACCTTGCGGCGGGCTCACGGTTTATAACTTGATAACTCATAAGTATTAAACCACCCAGTTCTATTAAGATTACAAACAACATAACAATACTAAAAAGGACAATACTAAAAACCCCTTGTGGGGATATAAATACTTTAGTTAACATCCCGTTTGTAACATAAGATAAACCTTTTATTTTGAACAAAGTATTTAGTATCAATTTTAGAAATGGCCAAATTAATAATGTTAATATGGCTTTTGTTATAAGCTGATATTCTAAGAATCGTTTCATGCCAAATCTTAGATCACCCATTAATAATTTATGTTTATTCCACATAGTTCCCCTCCTAACGCTGATATTATATTATCCTTGAAAGTCTGTAATTTCAATAGTCTTCATCATTTTTTAAGAAAATCTTCATCCTATGCTCACATACCACTTAGAATGTTTTCATATTCGGTACAATACGGACAAGTATATAATATGTGAGTTGAATAACATGTGAAAATAAAACAACGCTCAATTTTATGAGCGTTGTTTAATAAAGGGTGACTAATGTCATTATTAATTTCTTAATTACTGTCTTTATTTATTTCTTTATTTATTTCTTTATTTATTTCTTTATTTCTTTACTAATTTCTTTACTAATTTCTTTATTTATTTCTTAACTAATTCCTTATCAACTGAATTTTGACATCTAATAAGCACCTTACTATTACAACTTATTAATCCATAATTTTAAACACATGCATAGCCTTTGCTTTGATATCTAATTTGAAGCATTTATCTGTAGACTCAACCGTTTCGTCATCTAAAAGCCCAGCCAACTTGCTCGCTTCAAGCCCCAGTTCTATACTATGGATTTTGTCTGTTCTATTCATAATTATTAAAGCTGAACCGTTTTCATGAATCTTTTTGTAAATAAGCAGGTCATCATGAGGAATATGAATAAAGTCGCCTTTTCTAAACGCATCATTGTCATGTCTGAGCTGAATGATTTTCTTATAGAATGACAACATATCATGATCCCAGTCATTCTCATTCCAAAGCATAGGACGTCTACAGTCAGGATCTTGTCCACCTTCCATTCCCAACTCAGATCCATAATAAATACTCGGTGCACCTTCATAGGTCATTTGGAATAAAGCGGCCATTTTCATTGCAGACTTATCTGCACCGGATTCTGTTAAGAACCGCGGAGTATCATGGCTATCTAAAATATTAAGCATGCCTAAATTGGCTTGTCTGGAATAACGTACTATATTTGTGTTGATCATATCCGCAAACTCTTGTGGCGAACTCTTCTTCCAGGCAAAATATTGGAGACACGCTCTTGTAAATGGATAGTTCATCGATCCATCAAACTGGTCTCCAAGTAACCAAGGTTGAGCATTGTGCCAGATTTCACCCACAATATAAGCATCTGGTGAGACCGATTTTATAGCTGTTCTAAATTTTCGCCAGAACTCATGATCAATTTCATTTGATACATCTAATCTCCAGCCATCGATTCCGGCATACTCAATCCAGTATGTTGATACTTGGAGTAAGTAGTCAATTACTTCAGGATTTGATGTGTTTAACTTTGGCATTTTGGGTTCAAATCCAAATGTTTGATAGGTTATTTTGTCAAAATCAATGGGCCATTCTTTAATGTAAAACCAGTCATAGTACTTTGATTCAGGTCCCTTTTCAACGACGTCCTGGAACTTATCAAACATATATCCAGAGTGGTTAAATACAGCGTCTAACACGACTTTAATACCTTTAGAATGACATACATCTACCAGTTTTTTTAAAGTCTCATTTGTTCCAAAATGAGGGTCAACCTTCATATAGTCAATGGTGTCATATTTATGGTTGGTAGTGGCTTCAAATAGAGGTGTAGTATAAATCGCATTCACACCAAGCTCACTCAAGTAATCGATTTTCTCAATTATCCCTTCAATATCTCCACCAAAGAAATTTTCACGTGTTGGAGTCCCAGTGTTCCAACTTTCGATCTTATTTGGACTAATGGTCGGATCTCCATTACTAAATCTCTCAGGGAAGATCTGATAAAAGACTGCATCTTCAACCCATTCAGGGATTTTGTGTACGTCTATATCGTTTAAATATGGGAAATTAAAGTAGTGTAGGTGAAGTTCCAGTGGGTCTAAAACCGTTTGAGGTCCCCACTCAGTGTAATACAGCGTTTTAGTACCTTCAATTTTAAAAATGTAAGAGAGCCTATAGTTAATTTCTTTGGCCGTGATTTTATGAATATAGTAGTCAAAGTGCGCGTCCGAACGTTCTAAACGCATATCTGCTGAAAAGTGTTCAGATATCCAATTGTCATCTAATCCACCTGCAGCAAAAGGATCATTGCCAACCGCATACTTGTCAGCAAAAATGAGTTTTACATTTTTCACATCATTTTTAGATGTTCTAAAACGTACCACTAGGGTTTCCTTATTTAAAGCATAACAATAGTTACTTTTGGGTTGATGGTACAAAGCTTGTATATTCATAGGTCACTCCATAAAAGTATTCATCATTCAAATGTTAATGCACTAAGTTGTGCAATCGGTTGCACATATAGAATATCAAGATATGAAAAAAAGGTCAATATGCAAAAGAACCCAAGTTAATGTTTACACATTAAACTTGGGTTCGTAATACCTACATAACAATTGCTTTTAATTATTTGTCGCCAACATTGAACATTTCAAGGTAGTTAATTAGATACTCAACTAATACTTCTTCTCTACGTTCTAAGTCAGCTTTTGACATTTCTAATACATTGTAGTTCTCATCTGACCAGACAATTAGGTGACCCTCTTTAAATACATAATTAGCAAAACTCGATTCAACAAAGAAGAGTTCTCCTTGATCATAATAGAAAGTTGTTAGGCCAGTCATTTTACCTGCATCTGTAGGTTCAGTCACAGTCATTTTAATTAGCTCATTGTCCTCAGTATACTGTTTAAGAACACGTGGCTCCCAACTTTCGCTCTCAGGTTCGAGTGAGATTTCTTCCATATCTGAGTCTGATGCTTTTATATCAAGCGCATTTTTTCTGCTTAATGCATTATCTAACTCAGCTTGGGGAATAATCGTTTCCTTATGTTCTTCTTTCGCGTGTGAGTCACCTTGGTCGTCCGACTCCTCTGCATGAGAATCTTCATCCGTTGTATGCTCAGTACTCTCCTCGGCTTCTTCAGTGTGTGTCGAGTTAGAGTCGATCAGGCTTTCTTCTTTTGGTGTCTCTTGATTAGTACATCCAGCAGTGATCATTAATGTCAGTGCCAGTACGATCATCAATTTCTTCATTGTATTGCCTCCTTTCGGCTCACATTGAGTTTATCATTTTTTGGAAGCCGAGGGATTACAAAGCGTTTACATCCGCTAGAATGTAGCTAAATTGTAAACCCTATGGAAATTCGTCCATCCTCTTGTTTGGCAAATACATGACCACCATGGGCTTCAACAATCCCTTTTGTAATTGCTAAACCAAGTCCACTTCCATTTTGGGATCTAGACTTATCAGCTTTATACAGTCTCTCAAACAGATTGTTAATATCTTCTTCTGAGATTGGATCACAAGCGTTATCAAAACTCAGAACAAACTTGCCGTTACCTTTGTCTTCAAGTTTTATCATTAGGGTACTTGGTTTAAGTGAGTATTTGACTGCATTCATAAGCAGGTTTTCACAAACGCGTACAATTCTTTTAGGGTCTACTTCAACAAACAAGTCTTCTTCAGGTAGAAGTAAGTCATACTCAAGCTGACTTTTTTCCATTACTGGAACATACTCTGACACAATTTGCTGTAACAACTGATTCATTGAAATTTGAGACAGGTGAAGCTCAATATCTGAATTGGCATACTTGGTGTACTCAAACAAATCATCGATTAACAATTTAAGTTTTTCTGACTTGGTATAAGCAATTTCAGCATATTCAAGCATGTCATCTTCAGATTTAAACTGACCCGTACGAATGAGACCTAGATACCCCATAATTGATGTAAGAGGTGTTCTTAGATCATGAGACACATTAGTAATCAACTCACTTTTAGTTTGTTCAATGCGCATCTGTTCTTCTTTTTCCCGCTTCAACGCCCGGCGCATATAGTTAATGTTTTCCGCAAGCAAAGCAACCTCATCCGACCCTTGCTCCTCAACCTCATAATCTAAATCACCATCTGCTATAAAGAGCATAGCATCAGAAATCTCAGTAACCATCTTAAGTTTCTTATGGGACAGTAAAATGAATGTCAGCATAAATGAAATTAGGCCATTAATATAAGGAACAATTCCTCCATTACCAACAATTTCTGATGTATAAATGAAATCTTCACGTGGAGACGAAATATAAATAAGAAGTCTTTCATCTTCACCGTCTTCATCAATCTTAAAGACCCTAAACACTTCACTTGGCTCACTGTTTGTAAAAGCTGGATTTTCACCTGCACGTTCTACAACGTCTATAATATCAAGTTTTTCTGCTGTAGCTTGTTCATTCTTAACGAGAACATTACCAATATCATCTGTTACATATATTTCTGGTTTAGACATCAAATGATCTGAGAAAAATGCATTTTCTATTACATCAAACACGTCGTCAATTTCATCAGAATCCGTTAGTTCATGGAAGACTTGCTCACTGCGTTTAAATATTTCTTTATAACCAGCGTCATAACTTGTATCTACACTTTCCCTAATTTCAACAGACATATTCAAACTTACAACTGTCACCATAACACCAACTGCTAGGGCCATCACAAAATATAACATAATCTGAGCCAGGATACTTGACTCAATTTTCGCTCGAATACCTAGTTTATCAATAATTCTCATTAATCCAGCAAAAGTCTTGCCGAAGAAATCACTTACCTTAACAAATCTTCTTTTCCAACGTCTTTTATTTGCTTCCTTTTTCGCTTTTTTTATTGCTGCCCTTTTTTTCGCTTTTTCCAGTTTTTTTTGCTTGCGTTCGATGTTTTTATCTGGTTTTTCAGTTTTTGTTTGATCTTTTACTTTTTCAAATTCACTCATATCTTATAGCCCACTCCCCAAACAGTTTTCACATATATTGGCTCTCTTGGATTCTCTTCAGTCTTCTCCCTAATTTTTCGTATATGGACCATCACTGTATTACGCGTTTCAAAAGGATCTTCCCCCCATACAGATTCATAAATTTTATCCGTACTAAATACAATGCCTTTATTTTTAGCAAGAAGCAATAAAATACTAAACTCACGTGGAGTGAGCTTTATGTCACGTCCATTCACCTTAACCTCATGGGTAGATGTATTAATATATAATCCATCAATACTAATTTCTGAAGTCGATTGGTTTGATATCCCAGTAGCATTTAAAACCTTAAACCTACGCAGTTGTGATTTTATACGTGCAATCAGTTCAAGGGGACTAAAGGGTTTTGTCATATAGTCATCAGCGCCAGACGTGAGACCATATATCTTATCAATGTCTTCTGACTTAGCAGACAACATAATAATAGGAATGTTTCTTTCAAGTCTGACTTCTCGACAAACTTGCAGACCGTCAATCTTAGGCATCATTACATCGAGTACCATCAATTCAATAGGTTTTGACCGTACCAGTTCAAGGGCTTCTTCACCGTCACTGGCTAAATAACAAACATAACCTTCATTTTCCAAATAGATTTGAATCAGCTTTCTAATTTCTTGGTCATCGTCAACCACTAATATATGTTCATTCATCTGTTTCACCTCAGAGTTACTATTAAAACTTATATGTTATACCGACACACTTAACTGTTAAAACAAGTATAAAACAATCTTCTTCAGATCGTCTTAAAATTTCTTAAGAAGATCTTAAATTCGTACCTAAACATAAAAAAGGCAACGTATATAGTTGCCTAATTTTAATCTTCCAAATTATATTGTTCTATAATGGTCTTGATATCTCCTGGTTTATTGTAAAAATACCCTTGGTGTATAACACACCCTCTTGTCATTAAGAAATGCTTTTGTGCCTCTGTTTCAATGCCTTCTGCAACAACATGAAGATTTAGGGCTTTACCTAGCTCAATTATAGCGTTTATGATAGTACCTGGACTATCAATTTCTACACCTTTTAAGAAACTCCTATCTATCTTTAGGACATCTATAGGGAGATGTTGCAGATAACTGAGCGATGAGTACCCTGTACCAAAGTCATCTATAGAAATAATTACCCCAGCCCGCTTCAACATGTTTAGTTGTGGTACCGCTTCATGTAAATTATCAAGAAGTAGTGACTCCGTAATTTCTAACTCGAAATGGTCTGGTGCCAGTTCAAGCTCACTTAGGTTCTCTAGTATCCAAGCAAATAAAGACTCGTCTTTAAATTGTTGACCGGATAAATTCACAGATACTGAAAGTTCATCGTGTCCTAAGTCATGAATAGCCCTTAAATCCTCAATGGCTTGTTGAATAACCCATCGACCTATCTTTTCAATGATTGCTGAGTCTTCAGCCACTGGTACAAACTCTGCAGGTGATACATTTCCAAGTACCTTATTATCCCAACGCAGTAAAGCTTCCATACCAACAAGGGCATCTTTTGTAACATCTATCTTAGGCTGGTAAACAAGATAAAACTCATCTCTGTCTACAGCTTCATAAAGTTGACTTAAGATCATTTGCCTGCGCTCTGACTGCTCCCTAAGTTCTTTAGAGAAGTAATAGTGGAATCCGCGCGCATCTTGTTTTGCTTTATTCAGAGCAGACAAAGCTGATGTAATAACACCTTCTGCTGAATTATCATCCCTTGGATAAGAACTAATCCCCATACTTGCAGTCATATATATAGTTGTATTGTTCCTTCTTATAGGATGTCTAATGATGGACTGCACTTGTTGAATGAACTTGTCTAAGTCATCTAACAAATCCTCTAGATTAATAATAAAGGCAAATTCATCCCCACCTATACGATAGAGTTTGTCACTTTCGTTTGAAACCAGAGGGAGTTTTTCTGACAGACTCACAATAACAGCATCCCCAGCATTAAAACCATATATCTCATTAATGGATTTAAAGTCATCTATGCCTATATAAATCAGTGCGAATTTTGTACCCATATCAATCATGTCATTAATATCATTGCGCATTTGATTACTGTTTGGAAGTCCTGTTTTCGAATCCTTGTTCCTTAATGTAATATGGTCTAAGTCATTTTTATGTTTATCTGTAAGATCTTCTGTTATAACAAAGTAGTACATAGGGTTATCATCGTAATCACGCAGTAGTCTTACAATTAGTGACGCTGGATAAGGTAGGGTGTTCTTTCTTAACTGTGTGACCTCACCTGTCCAAACACCCTGTTCACTTAAGAGTTCAAGGACTTCAGCCCTAAAGTCTTTACCTTCTACATCAAAGATAGATACAGGTTTGCCTTCTAACTCATCGGTGCTATAACCAGAAAGTTTACTATAAGCAGAATTACTATAAATGATTTTTCGGTCTGCGTTAAGAATAAAGACGCCTTCATTGGAGTTTTCTAACACCTCTGTCATTACGCTAAGTTCACTTTGTGTTAATAAATGTTGGTCTCTTTCTTCTTCAAGTGTTAAAAACGCCTGTTCTAAGTTTTGACGCATGGCTTCAAAAGCCCGTGCGATTTCACCCATTTCATGTTTGATGCCTAAATATGAATCGGGCATACGACTTGAATACTCACCATCGCCTATCAAATTAGCGAAACTTATAAGTCCATTAAAGGGTTTCATAACTCGGTCCATTAACCAAAACGACACTAAAAGTACAACCATAAAGAATGCTAAAATGGCTAATGCATATATTAGATATGACTGAGTCAACTGAAAACGTAAACTGCTCTCTGATACCATAACAGCTAAAAAGAAGTTGTCTTCAAACTTATTGACTGCCATAAAGAGATACTGCCCACTTATTCTGCCTCTTAAAAAGTCTATAGAAGTTAGGTCTCTAAACTCCTGTATATCTTCAGCGGTTCTTAGTTGCTCATTTGGAACAAGGAATTCTTTGATTGATTTGTATTTGATGTTAGATGTACTAGATAGTATGTGACCATCATGGTCAAGTAGTAAAATTTCAGTTGTTGACCCTAAAAATGCAAACTCCGGCAGGTCCAAGTTATTAATTTCCACGATGGTGCCAATGTAGCCTAAGTGGCTTGACCCTTGCATGAGTGGTTCAATATACACACGTGTTAAATAAGACTCACTACACACATTGACCCAGTATCCTTCACTCGGATTAAGGTTTACTAAATCGTCTACCTCATGACAGGATTCCTTGATAATATCATCGTTTTCGAGTTGTGTAGTGTTTATACTACCATCGAGACCCTTAGTCATATAAAAATGTTGTGTTCTCCCTTTCGTTGAGTTACTCACATAAAATACATTATTAATAGACCATGATCCTTCAAGGATGGACTTGGCATCTCTAGTAGCGTATTCAGTTTCACTTAAATTCTCAGATTCTAGTGTTGTGCGCAGTTTATTGAAGGTTTGAGCCATCTCATTGAATGATTGGTCTAAAACGTCAGTATACATCTTACCGGCAATAATTAACTGATCTTTAAAGACACGTTCAAGTCGCCTGGTATTGTTGTAAAGTACTGCACCTCCAATAAGCACAGCAACCGAAACCAGTATAAATGTCATTCTGAGTGCAATATGTCGGCTTAATTTATACATACTAATCCTCCTGCCTCGGTTGATCTATTTCAGAGATCGTAGTAAAATGTCATCTGGAAGAAAATAAATTATGACATTTTAGGAGGCCCCTTATGGAAACATTTATACCCACTGGCGTTTGTGCGAAAGCAATTCACTTTAAAATAGATAATGGAAACGTTGAAAAAGTTGAATTTGATAGAGGATGTCCAGGATCTTTACAAGGAATTGCGAAACTGGTTGAAGGTATGCCCGTTGAAAAGGTAATTGAAAGTCTTAAACATATTCAGTGTGGTGCTAAAGAAACATCATGTCCAGACCAGCTCAGACTAGCTCTAGAAGCTCAGTTATAGATTTAACTTTGGTCTAGTTATAAACAAACTAAAACACAAAAATAGCTGTAGACTACGACTTTAATCGTATCTACAGCTTTTTCTTTACACTTCACTTATACAAGTTATAACAAATCCCATGACTGGATACGTGTCAGGGGTACAGCCTCTTTATGATACAGGGTAGCTCTACTAACTTCTACTGGATGTTTTAAAAACTCTTCTTCATAGGTACTTAGTTTACG
>Ga0070724_10001453_pt1 | contig 14072 bp, 7 predicted proteins | sample tdDd001_FD_67278 | JGI IMG/M metagenome (GOLD analysis project Ga0070724, IMG submission 67278) | Marine sediment microbial communities from the Atlantic coast under amendment with organic carbon and nitrate - tdDd00.1 | ecosystem: Environmental > Aquatic > Marine > Coastal > Sediment | place...
CAGGAGGAATTTCTTCCACTCTAACAAGTTCGGATGTTTTGAGTTCCTTAGATCCTGATGATATTGAATCGATGACAATATTAAAAGATGCGGCAGCTACATCTTTATATGGTTCTCGTGCTGCGAATGGGGTTGTGGTAATTACTACAAAAAGCGGGAAAGATGGAAAGACAAAAATAACCATCGATTTGAAGCAAGGATATTCTGATTGGGCAGTAAAAGATGAAGTCGAAACCTACGCTTTAGGAGATGAATATACCCAATACTCCATGATGGCCTTAGAAAACTATTATCTTGAAAAGGAAGATTATTTGGCACATTGGGATAGTGGACAAAAGGAATTAGTACCGCAGCAGGAAATTACACCAGAAATACGGGAAGAAGCTCGTTTGTATGCTTTTAGATATTTGAATGATAAAGCAAAGGTGGTTCATCCTGATGATAATTTGGATGGTGAATTTGATTACGATTTTATTGAAGATTTTGATGATTTGTCACCTGAGGAACAGGCGTTGAATATGCCTTTGTTAGAGAAGTATTTAACCCATGTTCGTAAAGATAATTGGGCAAAAAAAATGTTTAAAAAAGGAAAAACAACCAAGGCAAGTATTAGTGCTAAAGGAGGAACAAAATCGACAAAGTTTTATACTTCTTTGGGGTATTACTATCAGGATGGTATGGTTGATAAATCGAATTATAAGAGGTTAAATGCCCGACTTAATTTGGAACACAGATTTAATGAGAAATTAAAATTTCGTTTTGGTCAATCTATATCTCATAGCATACAGAATGGTGTAAAATCAGGGAACGGATCGTATGCTAACCCGATGTATGCATTAAATAAAATGAACCCAACCATGCCCATTAAATATAGCAATGGTGAGTATAATATTTCTCCTGGATTTAAAACTAAAACTCCAAATCCGTTCATAAATGTAGATTTACAAACGCGAAGATATTGGACAACCCTTTCTAAATCTAATGCAAAAATTAAATATCAATTTGCTGATTTTTTGTTTTTTGAAACCACCAATGGAGTTGAATTGCTATTTACAAAAGAAAAACAATCAACACATCCGGAGCATAATGATGGATTAAAATACAATGGAAAGGTAAATTTGTACAATCAGAGGCGTTTTACCATAAACAGTTCAAATATTTTAAATTTTAGAAAGGAAATAAAAGATCATGATTTTGGTTTTTTGTTGGGATTTGAACTGGAGGATTACATACGTGAGAAAAATAGTGTAGAAGGCAAAAATTTTGCCAATGGAGATAAACTTTACATAGGAAATGCGGCTATTGTTGACGATGGTGACGAATATGAGTACAACAAGCGATTGCTTTCATATCTATCTAAAGTTGATTACAATTACGACAACAAGTACTACATAAGCGGCTCATATCGACGCGATGGTTCGAGTAAATTGGCTCAAGGGAACAGGTGGGGTGATTTTTGGTCGGCCTCGGGAAGTTGGGTGTTTTCTAAAGAGAAGTTTGTTGATTTCGACTGGTTGAACTTTGGTAAATTAAAAGTTTCCTATGGTACGAATGGTAATTTACCCAATTCCTATTATGATGCTTTAGATTTGTATCGTATTGATGCATCTTATAATGGGAATCCTGCTACAATTTTGGATCAACTAGAGAATGTTACTTTATCGTGGGAGAAATCGAGAACATTAAATTTAGGTTTTGAATTTAAATTTCTGAAGAAGTATAATTTTGATGTTGAAGTGTATCGTAAAAAAACAACAAAATTGATTCATGACTCACAAATTTCTTTCGTTACGGGATTTGATGAAATTACTGAAAATAGAGGAGAATTATTAAATGAAGGAATCGAGTTTACCTTTGATGCTGAATTAATAAAAACAGATAATTTCAGATGGAAAGTGAATTTAAATGGAACTCACTATCGAACAAAAATTACTGACATTGCAAAAGAATTCATCGATCCCAGTACCCGTCAAATTTATCGTAAAGGAGAAAAGCTTTATTCTTTTTATTTAAGGGAGTGGGCAGGAGTTGATGCACAAACCGGAATGCCTACTTGGTATACCAATACTCATAATGAAAAAGGCAATATCGTAAACCACGATAAAACCTTTAGTACAAGTGGAAAAGCAGATGACGATGGAAATTATTATCAGCAGATGGCCCCGGCAGAGAAAATCATTGCAGGAGATCCATATCCAATTTTATCAGGTGGTTTTACAACCGATTTTAAATACAAAAGCTTTAGTTTAGAAGCTCTCTTTACTTATAAAATTGGCGGTGATATTTACGATAGCAGAATGAGCTATTTCGATGGAAAATCAGTAGGGGCTTATTCTACTTACAAAGATGCTCTAAAAAGTGTATGGATGAAACCTGGAGACCATGCTAAAAACCCTCGGGTTATATACAAATATCCTGATGATGGAAATGGATCTTCATCCCGCATGCTAAAGGATGGAAGTTTTCTAAGATTAAAAAGTGTAAAATTTGCTTATAATCTTCCTAAAAATTGGATTAGAAGTGTAGGCATTGAGCGATGCCAATTCTATGTAAATGCCGACAATCTCTTCACATGGAGTAAGGTGAAGAATATTGATCCAGAAGTTACAAGGAATGGTCATATTAGGGATAAATATTATTTCCCAAAATTAAAAACCGCAACAGTTGGTGTTTCACTTTCATTCTAGGTTTCAATTTTATAATACGATAAGTATTACATCATTAAATTTTTAATATCATGAAAAAAATATATTACCTCTTTTTCTTCTTAATGATTTTATCTTCCTGCGAAGATTATTTGGATGTGGAACCTACCGATAGGGTTTCTGGTTCTTCTGTAATCAAAAGTTTAGGAGATCTTGAATATGCCTTAAACGGTGCATATTCCATATTAAATGATAATGAATATTATCAAGGTAACTATACATTTACCGGCGATTTAATGGCTGAAGATTTTTACTCCGATGAAAATGGAGGTGGCAAATTAGAAGATATTTATTCTTACAGACGATCAACATCTACCCTGGAAGCTGAACTTTTTCAAACCGTCTATCTTGGAATTAATCATATCAATAGTTCTTTGGAAAAAGGTGCAAAATTATCTTTAACAGAGGATGAAAAAGATAAATATGAAGCATTGGTTGCAGAATTTAAGTGTCTTAGAGCTTTAATGCATTTTGATATTTCCAAAATGTATGGTCCGATATACTCTACTCTCGGACATGGCGATATCCACGATGATGCAAAAAGTATCTATATACTTGAAAAAACTATAGAAGATCCTCAAAATGTTAATTATAGAAGTACGACTAAAGAGGTTTATAATTTTGTTGTTAGCGAATTATCGGTTAATGCACCTTTACTTTCTAAAGAAAAAAGGAATGGATATTTGAACTATTGGGGAGCAAAAAGTTTATTGGCCAGAGTGTATTTATATATGGCTGAATATCAAAATGCCTATAATATTGCCAAAGAAATAATTCAAGATTCGGATTATGAGCTGATTGATATGGATGATTATGTAGTTTCATGGACTAAAGATTTTACTGACGAATCCATTTTTGAATTGTCGGTTTTGCCAAATAATCCTGGTTCAATTAATTCAATTGGTTATTTGTGTTTGTCAGATGGAATTATGGGTTATCGCTCGATTGTAGCTTCTAATCATTTTCTTGATTTAAGAGATGAACACTCGGCTGATGTAAGGTTTGAATTATTACAAAAAGGTTTTGATAATGAGGGAGATTTCGATGGTTGGTATCCTATGGGTAAATATCCAGGAAGAGCAGGTGATGTTTTTTTGAACAATCCGAAATTGGTTCGACTTTCAGAAATTTATTTGATTGCCGCAGAAACAGCTTTGTATGTTGACCCGAGTAATTCTGGATATTACCTAACTGAAATTAGAAAAAGAAGAACGAATGTGGATTCCGAAAAATATTTAACTTCATGCTCTCTTGATGATGTTTTGTTCGAAAGAAGATTGGAATTGTTTTGTGAAGGGCACCGAGTATTTGATATGAGGCGTAACTTTAAAACAATTGTTCGATACGAGGATGATATAGATGAATTAGGCGATAGCCCGGATGATGAAAATACGGGTGGAGAAATTGACTTCGATTGGTATAAAAATATATATCCGTTAACCGACCGAGAAATTGAATTTTTACCATTTGTTGATCGCTTAAATGAACAAAATCCTGGATATTAATATATAAATATGTGGTGTAAATTAATTTTGCACCACATTTATTCTAAACTACAATCATGAGAATAATAAAATTGTTGTTACTGCTGATAATATTTCAGATATCAGCTTGTCAATCAAATTTACCCTCAAGCAAAAAGTTAGAGGATAAAAGTAAGCAAGGAACATCCTTAATCGATGCGATTAAACAAAGAAACCGATCATTGGCATTGGATTTAATCGATCAAAATTATGATTTAAATTTGGTGGATTCTTGTGGACAGAGTGCCTTACACTGGGCGGCAAAAAGATCGATGCGAAAGGTTGCCAGTGCTTTGCTTAAGAACACAGTTCATATAAATGCTAAAGATTCTAGCGGATATTCTGCTTTTGATTATGCTCGAAAAACGTTTAGTCCTGAATTGATACGATTATTTCTTGAAAATGGAGCTAATGCCTTTAGTAAAGAGGAAAAATCATTCTACGATGGACCATTTGTTGATTTACGACCTGATGGTAATTATGCATATTATTTAAAAAATGATGGAAAGAACCAAATTGTAGGAATCGATGGGAAGTACTTATCAGATACTTGTACAAACTTTAAAGGTTGGATGGGTGAAAATCAGGAGTATGCTATAAGAAATTCCTTAATTCCATCTAATAAAATAAGCACCGATCAACCAATAATAGTTCTTGGTGATATTCATGGAGAATATGATCGAATGATTAATATTTTAAAAGAGAACAAGGTTATTAATGATGATTTGAATTGGATTTTTGGAAAAGGAAATTTGGTTTATGTAGGGGATGTTTTTGATAGAGGTGAACAGGTAACAGAAATATTGTGGTTTATATATAGATTGGAGCAAGAAGCTACTAAAAACGGTGGAATGGTTCATTTTGTGTTTGGTAATCATGAATTAATGATCTTGAATAATGATGTAAGGTATATAGCAGATAAATATGAAGATTTGTGTGAGCCACTAAGCATTAATTACAGTTCATTGTTTCATCCCAATTCTGTTTTAGGAGAATGGCTTAGAACTAGAAACTCAATCATTCAGATAAACGATATTTTATTTGTTCACGCTGGAATTTCAGACCATTTTGTTCATGACAATTGCTCTGTAGAGAATGTAAATCATTTAACTCGTCAATATCTTTTAGCAGGTACAAATAAGAATAACTACAAACAATGCAAAAAGATTTTATCCTCAACAGGACCCTTTTGGTATAGAGGTTATTTTAAAGAAAGTAAAAAGTATAAAAAGATTAAGGAGAAGGATTTAAATGATGTACTAGATTATTTGAACGTAAAAACTATTATTGTGGGACACACCGAAGTAGATCATGTTTCAGAGTTTTTTCATGGTAAAATTATAGATGTGAATCTCCCACTTAGAGATAAGGAAGTACCTAATCAGGCTCTTTTAATTGAAAATGGAGAATTTAAGGTTCACAGTGGCAATGGTACAATAAATCAACTTAAATAAAATTAGATGTAAGTATCAATTCTTTAATACGAAACTATAAAATATCCACACTTAAAAATGAAATAAAACCCACCTTTTAACAAGATGTGGGTTTTTAATTTGTACTTGAATATTATTTCTTCAAATCATTTTCGATTTCATCCTTTCAAAAAAACTTCTACTTTTGTTGCTAACTAAGCCACTATTCTAAAAGCATCACATGACTGAATCGAAGGATATACTTAACGAATTGTTACGTACAGGAAGTCGAAAATCCTACGAAGCATTTTTTAAGAAATACTATCAGGATTTATACTTGTGGTCTAACAGCATTGTAAAAAATGCAGATGCTGCAGAAGATATCGTTCAGGATTTTTTTATAGATTTTTGGGAAAAGAAAAGGTTCAAATCAGTAACTTCTAATTTACAATCCTACATTTATCGCTCTGTGCGAAATTCAAGTTTGAACTATATTAAGCGCGAACAAAAATTAATTCACGATATAGAACATTTAGAGGAGAAAGAATCCGCTCCGAAAGCAAATTCTACTACAATTGAGAATTCACAACAAATCTATTCTGCAATAAATGAGTTGCCCGAAAAATGTCGTGAAGTGTTTATGCTTTGCTGTGTTAGTGGATATACTTATAACGAAGCTGCCGAAGAATTAAACGTGACAATAAACACCGTACGCACGCACATGGTTCGTGCATTTAAATTTCTACGTGAAAAATTAAAATCACCACATTTGTTTTATCTCTTGTTTTTTCACAAGAGATAATTTACTTCCATTAACATATCAATTTTACTTTGAGAGCTGCAATCAATTTTTTGTAGGTCAGGCAATTCATTTGCCAAAAATTGGGTTGCAAAAAATCGTCTTATCAAGTTAAAACCCCTGTACATCATTATTTCAAGATGATTATTGTCTTGTGAATTCGAATGTTATATCTTGTTTTGGATGCTTTTTTTCTCAGAGAGCGAAAAAAAGTAAAAATCTTGTCACATCATTTTTAAAGCGGTATGTCTTTAGGGTGTATACAAAACATCTATAGATTGAATTTTAAGTACAAATGGAAGAAAAAATTATTGATATTATTTCCAGATCTCTAGGGGATCAACCTATTACCAGCGATGAAAAACAAGAGCTGGAGAATTGGTTGAGTGATGATGGAAATAAGCGTTTTTATAGCGGAATAGAGATGTTCTCTGTAAATACGAAAGAAGCTTTACAAAAACCACAGGCAAATGTCGATCAGGCATTTTTAAAACATTTGGATAAGATGAAAAAATCAAAATCAGTTGTTCGAATGAGGTTTTTAAGAAAGGCGATCCCTTATGCTGCAAGTATCATGTTAATAATAGGCTTGTTCTCGGTAATGATGTATTTAGGTCATGAAGATTCTGGAATTTCACAGGAAGAGAAGTGGTTAGCAGAAATTGAACCGGGAACCAATAAAGCTACATTGGTTTTAGCTGATGGTAGTACGGTTGATTTGGAGGAAGAAAAGGATACATTAATAGCAGGAAAAGCATTAAATAAGAACAATACATTGACTTACAATTCAAAATCAGAAGAGTTGGAAAGCACCAATTCAATGTGGCATAAATTAGTAGTACCTGTTGGTGGAGAATATCAATTACAATTGTCCGATGGTACAAAAGTTTGGTTGAATTCTGATTCTGAGTTGAGGTACACAGATCAGTTTGTTGGAAAAAAGCGAATTGTCCACTTAAAAGGAGAAGCATTTTTTGAGGTTAGTAAGGATAAGGAGCGGCCATTTATTGTGAAAACCAGCACTATGGATGTTCGAGTATATGGTACCGAATTTAATGTGATGGCATATGAAGACGAAAATTTGGCACAAACTACTTTGGTGGAAGGAAGTATTGGAGTTAATCTTAAAAATGAGATGGGAATTGTTCAGACTGAAATGTTAGAACCAGACATGCAGATTGAATACTTGAGAGGAAATGTGAAAGGGAAATTGAAAGAGGTTCAGGCTTCGCTATACACAGGATGGAAAGATGGAAAATTCCAGTTTAATAATGAAGAGTTGGGAAGCATTATGAGAAAGTTATCCCGTTGGTATGGGGTGAAATTCTTTACGCAAAATCAGGATTTACAAAAAATCAAATTTAGTGGAGAAATGAAACGATTTGATGATTTTTCAACCATTTTAAAGCTGTTGGAAATTGGTTCTGATGTAGAATTTGAAGTAAAAGGAAAAACTGTTACCGTAAGAGGTGTTTACCGTTAAAATGTAGAGTGTGAATTAAATTGAATGTTTAATATCTAAAACCAATATATATAAAACCCGAAAAATGTTGGCGCATTTTTCGGGGAATAAAAGAATACCAGACGGGTATTCAATGTTAAATCTAAATTCATACAAATTTATGAAAAAAAAATTGAATTGTCATTTTCCTTCTAACCACAGGAAATGGCTGAAATCGTATTGGATTATGAGAAATTTTATAATTCTGTTTTTCGTTTGTAACCTAGGGGTGTTTGCTAATGGATTTACTCAAGAGGTTTCTAATGTCAAATATTCAAATGCAACTTTACTAGAGGTATTTGAAAGTTTAAAAGAACAGACAGGATATGGTATTCTTTATAAAGAGTACGAAATTAGTTCAGACGTTAGAGTGAACATGAGTAAAGAAAACTCGAATGTTCAGGAAGTGCTGGATGAAGCTCTGGAAGGTACAGGTTTAGATTATATTGTGCAAGATGAGGTGATTGTAATATATAAAACCAAAGAATTACCTGAGCCGATTATTGAAAATACAGAACAGGAAAAGAAACTAATAACTGGAAAGGTAGTGGATGAAAAAGGACAAGCTCTTCCTTTCGCAGCTGTATGTTTTAAAGGAACTACAACAGGCTGTGTGGCTGCAGTAGACGGAACTTATACACTTGAAGTTATTGATGAAGAGGGCTTAGTTCTTGAAATTTCAAGTTTAGGATACATTACAAAGGTAATACCTGTAGAAGGTCGCTCAGTCATAAATATTGTACTTGAAGTAGATATTGCAAATTTAGGTGAAGTGGTTGTTACAGGATATCAAACCATTGAAAAGGGAAGAGCAACCGGTTCATTCGTACTAGTTGGTGAAGAAGATATTAATAATATTACTTCAGTTCAATTATCAGATCGTCTTACAGGTGTTGCCTCAGGACTTCTAATTGATTCAGAAGGAAAGATTTCTATACGTGGAATTTCTACCTTGAGAGCTGAAAATGAGCCATTGATTGTGGTTGATGGTTTTCCTCACCAAGGAAGTATAAATGATATAAACCCAAATGATATCGACCAAATATCAGTACTAAAAGATGCTGCTTCTACTGCTATTTATGGTATTAAAGGGGCAAATGGAGTAATTGTAATTACGACCAAAACGGGGAAAAAGACCGATGAATTAGAAATAAGAGTGAATTCAATGGTGCGTATTTCTCAAAAACCTGATTATGCTGACCTAGGATATATGAGCGCTGCTGAACAGGTAGATTACAGCTTAAATATTTTTGACCAGTATGGAACAAATTATCCTGGTGGATCTGCTTTAGGTTCTAGACTTGGTACGATAGGAGAATTTTATCAGCAACAAAAAGATGGTTTAATTTCTGAAGCCGAAGCTAATGCTATTTATGATTTTTATAGACAAAGCAATGATATTGAGAAGTATCTCTTAAAGCGAACATTGAATCATAAGCACGATGTTTCTTTTAGTCATGGAACTGAGAAGAATCAGTTTTATGCCTCTATTTCATACGATGATCAAGATTACTTTAGCGGAACATCAATTGATGAGCAAAATGTTTCGTTGGTTGTTAATGATAAAATGAGATTAAACAAGTTTGTTGATTTTGGAATTAATATTAGAGCTCGTCATACTAAAAATGAGAATGGATTACAGGGACTTGGCAATCTAAATGCCTATACTCGTTTCTACGATGAAAGCGGTAATTATATTAATGATTTTAATGGTAATCGATCTGTTGCAGAATTGGAAACATTAGAATCATTAGGAGCTTTGTCACATTTTAATAATGCATTACAAAATGAGCGATTGACTGATAATAGTAGTAAACGAAATCAGGTTATTAGTTCTTTTAACCTAACCATAAAACCAATTAAGGGTCTTTCATGGTCTAATTCGTATAACTACAGTTTTAATCAAACTGATACTAAAACGCTTTATGATCAGCAAACTTATTATGCCAGATCAATTTACAACCAATACTTAAACGCTGCTACAGGAGAAGGGGTTATTCCTTATGGGAATATTTTAAAAGAGAAAAGCTATCAAAGAATAGGAAAAACATACCGTTCTCAGCTTAATTTCGATAAGCAATTTGGTGATTTCAGAACATCGTTTATCGGAGGTTTCGAACGCAATGAGTTTTCTATTGAATCACCTGGAACCATTACTCGATACAATTATAATGATCAGGCACTTAATGAAACCTATGTGCAGTCTGATGGACAGGGATTTGGAAATATTTATGGCGACTGGACTCAGTATAAAGCTAACGAGCATCAGCCTAACAGAGAAGAGGAGTTAGATCGCTTTCAATCTGTTTATGTTACAGGAAGTGTTTCATATAAAGATAGATACAATGTATTTGGTAGTTGGCGTAAAGATGAAACGAATCTATTCGGACAATCTGCCCAATACCGTGAGCAACCTTCCTGGTCAGCAGGTATTAAATGGACTTTGTCAGATGAAGCATTTCTTGATGTAGACTGGTTAAATTATTTGTCATTTAAAACATCTTACGGATTATCAGGAAGAATTGACAAAACAACTAGCCCTTATTTGGTTGTAACACCAGGCTATGATTTTTGGACAGGTTACAAGTCTAATGAGATACGTAATCCAGAAAATCCATTGTTAGGTTGGGAGAAATCCTACACATTTAATACAGGTTTCGATTTTAGGATATTTAATCGTATTGGCGGTTCAATCGAATATTATCATATCGTAACTAAGGATGTGCTGGCGCTTACACAGCTAGATCCAACAAATGGATTTCCTACTGATGAGTGGACGAAATACTATACTAATAATGGGGAGATATTAAATCACGGTTTCGATGTCTCTCTAAATGCGAATCTTGTAAGTAATAATAATTTTAAATACGATGCCACATTAAATTTCTCATACAATTACAATGAGGTATCTGATATGGATATCGACAATAATGACTTAACGCTGTTAGGATATGATGATGCTTTTGTGAAAGGTCAGCCTATCGATTATGTACATGCTGTTAATTCTAATATTAATGAGAATGGTGAAATCATGATTACTAAAAAGGATGGTTCTGTGGTTTCAGGTTCTGAATTTGCCACATTTGATATTAATGATTTGGATTTTTACAGAAAGACACCACCAGTATTCGGATCGTTGAATAATCAAATTCAATATAAAAGATGGTCATTAGGGGTATTATTTACCTACGAATTTGGTCATAAAGTGAAGATGTATACTAATAATCAGTTAAGTGGAGTATATGGTTTCAAAAATGGTCCAATACCTAGAGTGCTGAATAATGCATGGTCAACAAGTAATACCGATTCGAATATACCTGAACAAAGAATTATTTCTGATGGTACTGCATTTAATGCTCATGCTAACGGCAATTGGAATATTAGTAGTGCAGATAACGTACAATTAAAAAGTTTGAATTTGACTTATGATTTAGGATCAATCATTAAACTTGATTTTGTTAAAGAACTACGCTTAAATGCTAATGTTGAAAATTTATGGAACTGGTCGGCTTCCGATTATGACCGTTTAACACCTATCGGAACTTTTCCAATGTACAAGACCTACACTTTTACTTTAAATGCTAAATTTTAATATCATGAAACAACTATCATATATATTGCTATTTATCTTGTTTGTAGGTTGTAGCGATGATTATTTAGATGTTCTTCCTAAGGGACAAGCCATACCAGAAAATACAGATCAACTGAATGAAATGCTGAATGCAACCATGGAGGTGAATTACCATGGAGGAAATTTTAATTATTCTACTGATCAGGTTTGGGGAGCACCATTTTTAATGAGTGCCATAAATATTGCACAATATACTTGGGCTGATTTTCCATTTGATGAGGTGACAGATGATCCTAACTGGAATGCTTGTTATAAAGCAATTGGAATTTCAAATTACGTTTTGGAAAATATTGATGCAGCCAAAATTGGAAACCAATACGATCCTGTGGAAACTAAAGCAAGAGCTTTATTCATTAGAGCTAATGCTTATTTTATGCTTATAAATTCATATGCAAAGCATTATAATGAAACTACAGCAAGTAGTGATTTAGGAGTACCAATTCTCTTAACCTATGATATGACCAGCAAGGAACCACGTTCTACAGTTGAACAGGTTTATCAACGCATATTTAATGATCTTGAAGCATGTATTGATGGTTTGCCCGAAGATGTGGAGTTTCGATCCATTCAAAGTAAACCTGCTGTGAATGCACTTTATGCTCGTATTTATTTATACCAGGGAAAATTTGATTTGGCAGCAAATTATGCGCTTAAAGCAATTGATGGTTATGACTTTTTACATGACTACAATACGCTTGTTTTGAATAATCCAGCGATGCCATTGTTCGGAATTCAAGGTTTTAATGCATCAGCGATTAATAATAAAGAATCCATTTACGGTCATACAGCCAACGAAGGTGCTAATATATTCTACGACACAGATGCCTTGAATGAATATGAAGATAGTGACTTTAGAAAGACATTGTTTATTCAGAATCCTGAACTAATTGGAATGCCACCTTTAGGACATCTGATGATTGTGAATATGGGATATTCTGCAGATGCTGCCTTAACTGTACCAGAGGCTATATTAAATTATTGTGAAGCATTGATGATGCAAAATTCTCCTAATGAAACTTTAGCGCTGGAATATTTAAATAAGCTAAGAGATATGCGATATGTAAGTGGAACAACTCATGATGATTCAGATGTATTAGCTTCTGTCAAGAGAGAAAGAAAACTCGAGTTGCGTTATAGTGCATTACGATGGTGGGACATGAAACGTTGGGGATTAAGTGTAACAAGAGAATTTGGCGGAGAGACTTATACATTAACGGCACAATCTCCTAATTACGTGTTTGCAATTCCTCCTAAAGTGATGCAGTTTAATGAATTACTAGAACAGAATCCGAGAGGGTTATAAGATTTTAAAAGGGGCTAAATGCCCCTGAAAATTCTTTTAAGAGTTGTATTCTAGTTAATTAGAATATATTCTAATCAATCAATGATAATATCAATTCCTGATCATGCAATTCATTCCGAATTTGCCTGATCTGGGATTGTACACCATAAGATTTCCAATTGATAAAGCATGTCAAATACGAATTAAAATATAGAATTATGAGATTATTAGTTGTATTACTTTTCATTACTTCACTAGTTTCCTGTGGAGAGCAAAATAATTTTACGCTTAAGGGAAAAATTAATGGCGTTGATAATGATAAAATAGTTTTAGGAAGTAATGATAGGCTATCAAGAAAATTTATAAGTCTTGATACCGTTGATGTCCATCAGGGAGAATTTACTTTTAAAAAAATCAATATTACCACGGGTAATTATGTACTAAAATTAGTCAATGCCGAGGTAACAATTCCTGTTCTGTTAGAAAATGGTGAATTAAGTTTACTGGCTGATATTAAAGATGTAAATCGTAATTATTTACAGAAAATTGAACTACAAGGAGGAACCAATCACAATTTGCTTCAAGCTTACTGGGAAATTCCTGAGAATCTAATAAATGAACCTCAGTTTAAAAAGAGTAAAGACTTAAGAGCAAAAATGAGTCAGGTTCCATATGAGCAATTTCAAGATGTAAAAGCTGAATACGAGGAAGTCAGCAAAGAGTATTATAAGGAAAGTTGGAATCAACAAAAAGCATTTATTCACAAGCATATTAATAAATATTTTGTAGCAGAACTATTCGTTTTCATAAAACAACCTGCTAGCATCCAAGAAATAAAGGAATTATATAGTTTGCTTCCTGCAGCACATCAAGAACATCCAAATGTTATTGATGTCATGAAAGATGTGAAAATTAAGGAAAGTATCGTGCCTGGAAAGCAAGCTCCTGATTTTACCTTAAAAACTCCAGATGGAAAAGTGATCTCACTCTCCGATTTGCAAGGAAAATATGTTCTAATCGATTTTTGGGCATCCTGGTGTAAGCCTTGTCGAAAGGCATTTCCACACATGAAAGAACTCTACAAAAAGTATCACTCTAAGGGATTCGAAATTTTGGGTGTTACCAATGATACGAATCATAAACTATGGAAAAAAGCAATTGAAAAAGACGAGATTCCATGGTTGAATGTAGCTGATGAATTTCCTGAAAATGGAGGAAC
>Ga0070724_10001455_pt1 | contig 14068 bp, 13 predicted proteins | sample tdDd001_FD_67278 | JGI IMG/M metagenome (GOLD analysis project Ga0070724, IMG submission 67278) | Marine sediment microbial communities from the Atlantic coast under amendment with organic carbon and nitrate - tdDd00.1 | ecosystem: Environmental > Aquatic > Marine > Coastal > Sediment | place...
TTTGATAGTTTTATGGATGAACGTATGCTCGACATTGTCTATTACAATCCAAGACGTGACGAATATGGCCAGAGATCTGTATCACCAACACAATTGTTCTTTGACGAAGGCGGCTGGTATATGACCGCATATTGCCACCTGCGAAACGAAAAGAGAGTTTTTAGATTAGACCGAATTAAATCCGTACAAATACTAGACCAAGAGAATTTATATCTGGGTAAGGAAATATCCAGTGCCACTGATAAATTTGTCGGAAGAGAATATACTCTTGAAATTGAAAAATCTCTGTTTAGAGTGCTTAAAGACAACGACTATTTAAGCGATGTTCAGATACTCAGCGACAATGATCCGATGACCATTCAGTTTAAAACGCATATAGAAGTTGATGTCACAAATGTCATCTTAAATAATCCAACAGGTGTAACAATTCTTGCTCCAGAAGAGTACCGCAACCGGATAAAACAGACAGTTAAGGAATTATCTGAAAAATATATTTAATTTATTTTAGAACACTGACAGGTATATGTCAGTGTTCTTTTATTATGATGGTCATAGATAAAAACTGAAAAAACTAATTATTGGTTTCACTCGACAACAAGGAGGCTCACAATGATATACACAGTGAACGGCGCCATAGAAAAAGACCAAATGGGAATCACACTTTCACATGAACATTTCAAATGGGAGTTTGATGACAGCTATGCTTCTATGATGTATTTTGATAAATGCTATGACGATAAAGACATTCAAAATTCTTATAACACGCTATTACCAGTTATAAAGGATCTACATAAGAATTCATGTAGAACCATTGTTGAGGCTTCACCGCCTGTTGGTGGGCAAAATATAAAACTGTTAAAGAAACTCTCAACGGATTCTGGCATGAATATCATACCAAGTACAGGGATGAATATATTTAAACAGATTCATCAGATATTCAAAGAACAATATGCTGAGCAATTGGCACAGAGGTGGATTGCTGATTTTGAGACTGGACTTGATACGTTGGATGGTGTCATGATTAGACCGGGGTACATAAAATTATTGCTCGACGAAGGTGAACTCAGTGATGTGGACCAAGACATGCTTAGAGCAGCAGTCATAGCCAGTAAAAAGACGGGAATGCCTATTCATTGTCATATATTAGAATCAGCAATGATCTACACAGTTATCGACTTACTCGAAATTGAAACAGCCGACTTTTCAAAGTTTTTATGGGCACACGCTGACAAAGAAGGCAACTTCAAGGCGATCAACCATGCCATTTCTAAAGGCATGTGGATCGGGTTTGATATGATCAAAGACGGAACTTATGATGAGAAGATTAAGCTTATACATGAGATGATCAGACTGGGGCATAGTGATCGAATTATACTATCTCAGGATTACGACTTGTATGAGGAAGTTTCGAAAAAAGAAAATGACCATCCATGCTCGAGTTTCTTTACAAAGTTTATCCCTTATTGTGTTGCAAATGGAATAGACCAGAGTCTTTTAGAAACCGTGTTAACATCGAACCCAGCTAATTTCTATAACATTGATTAATGTTGAATAATCAAAGGGAGTGTCCTCGGACACTCCCTTTAATATTGTTAAAATACGTTTAAACAAGTGTGGATGTTTAAAGACCTTTTTATTCTTCAATAAACGTAACCCCTTGAGATGTAATCGCATAATCACGCGACTTATCCGAGAGTGGGGGTGTTGTTTGAGATTGCGACACAACAAGCTCTCTATCATGTAAATGAGCGAGACAATCGGTTATGTCAAGAGGATGGTGACCACCTAACTTAGAACCGATGGCAGTTTCAGACACCCAGTGAAGAGCTCCATCCACAGGTTTATTAGAATCATATAAAACCTGCAAAATTTCATAGCATAGCTTCTCTTCATCATAAATTTCTTGACCACTATGGGATTTCTTTTGACCCATAAAACACCTCCATTCATCCACACTTGCAGTTATAAAATACCCTTATTTGCTATAATCAAGCGGAGTTGTAACACCACACGTAAACTCTTTTTAATTCCTGCTTTCTAACGAATACCCAAACAGTTGATTTTCTAGTGTCTATACATTATCATGGAGATTGATAAAACCAACGTACATGAACTTTTGGAGGCACTATGAATCGTAATACGATGTTAAATACACTGGGAATAAACAATAAGCTCATCCAACTGGCTGATCAGGTGGAGAGTCAAATTACTAATAGATTTAAAGAGATTGACGATATTGCTTCATTCAATCAACTCAAGGTTCTTGATGCAATGCAGAAGAACCGCGTGAGTGACAATCACTTCAACTGGCATACAGGGTACGGCTACGACGATCCTGGCCGAGAGAAAATAGAGCAGGTTTACAGTGATGTTTTCCATACGGAAGATGCACTTGTTCGCCCAATCATTGTAAACGGTACACACGCCTTGACGCTTTGTTTGACTGGCGTTCTGCGTCCAGGTGACGAAATGCTTTCTATAACAGGTAAACCGTATGACACACTTGAAGGTGTCATTGGAATCAGTGGGGACAGCGATCAGTCTTTGAAGGTTTACGGCATCACATATAAAGGCATAGAGCTTTGTGATGACGGACAGTTCAATGAAGATGCTATTCTTGGCAGCATTCACGACAAAACCAAAATGGTCTATATTCAAAGATCAGCAGGCTACAGCTGGAGACCTGCAATCAGTATTAAAGATATTGAAGACATCATTCAAAAGGTAAAAGCCATTAAACCGGATTTGGTTGTTATGGTTGATAACTGCTATGGTGAATTTTTAGACTACAAAGAACCAACAGATGTGGGCGCAGACCTTATGGCTGGCTCACTTATAAAAAATCCTGGTGGTGGACTTGCTCTTACAGGAGGATATATTGTCGGTCGTGAAGAATTGGTAGAGAAGGTAGCAGCACGCCTGACTTCTCCGGGCATTGGCAAAGAGTGTGGTCTCACATTCGGTCAAACCAGAAGCATGTTCCAAGGTTTCTTCATGTCACCAACCGTTGTTGCCGGTGCCGTAAAGGGCGCAATATTCACTTCAAAACTGTATGAATCTTTAAGCTGTGAAGTGTGTCCAACGCCAACAGCATATAGAAGTGATATTATTCAAGCCGTTAAACTCGGTAGTCCTGAAAAAGTCGTGAAGTTCTGCGAAGGGATTCAAGCCGCAGCACCTGTTGACAGCTATGTGACACCAACACCTTGGGCTATGCCAGGTTACACGTCAGAAGTTATAATGGCTGCTGGTGCATTTGTACAAGGCTCATCAATAGAACTAAGTGCAGACGCACCTATTCGTGAACCTTATATTGTTTACTTCCAAGGCGGACTGACTTATGATCACTCGAAATTTGGTGCACTAAAAAGTCTGAGTTCAATGGTAGAAGCAGATCTATTCTGTGACTCAGATTTAGATAAGGCTATTGTAGACACAATCAACATTTACAAGGAGGATCAATATGCAACTTAACATGGATAACGTCATAAAACAACTTGTAGCGATATTAAATACTCCAAGCCCTTCAGGTGACACAGTAAAAGCAATGGCACTTGTTAAACGTTACTTTGATGAACTCGGTGTTGTAAGTCGTTTCACCAACAAAGGCGCTCTTATAGCAACTATTATTGGTAAAGACGACAGCAAACACAGAACCATGTCTGCCCATGTTGATACATTGGGTGCTATGGTCAGAGAAATCAAGAGTAACGGCCGTATTAAAATGACACAAATCGGTGGGTTTTCATGGAACGCAGTTGAAGGTGAATACTGCACAATTTCAACTTGTGACAATGAGGAATACACAGGTACAATTTTAACAACAAAAGCATCGACACACGTTCATGGCAGTGAATCAGAAACTAATAAAAGAAACGCAGACACAATGGAAGTCAGAATTGATGAAAATGTGTCCTCTATAGAAGAAGTAAAAGAGCTAGGCATAGAAGTGGGCGATTTCATTTACTTAAATCCTAGAACTGAAGTCACAAAAAGTGGATACATAAAATCCAGACACCTGGATGATAAAGCTTGTGTGGCTGCTTTACTTGCAATGGCTGAGCACATTGTTAATAACGACATTGTACCGCCTTACACAACACACTTCCTCATCAGCAACTATGAAGAGGTTGGTCATGGTGCTTCATCGGGAATTCCTGAAAATACATTTGAATTTGTAGCTGTGGACATGGCTGCACCTGGTACTGGTCAAACATCACATGAACACAAGGTGACAATTTGTGCTAAAGATTCATCAGGTCCATACGACCTAGGTATCAAAAAACGTCTCGTATCACTTGCAAAACAAGAGGATATTGAATATGTGATAGATACTTATCCTTTCTACGGTTCTGACGCTTCTGCGATGATCCGAGCAGGATGGGATATTCGCCATGGTCTTATTGGACCAGGTGTTGATGCTTCTCATTCTTTCGAACGTACACATAAGGAAGGCCTTGAGGCAACAATCAAGCTTGGTATTGCGTATATTCTAGGTTAATAACCAGTCATTCATTATTGTAGAATAGTTGAGGTGATGTGTATGGATAAAGTAAGAATTGTTGGAGCTGGTGCCATTGGACTCTTTCTTGCCTCTGAAATGAAGCAGTCAGAAACGGTTCTTGAATTTTTGTGTGACGCCGAGCGTAAGGAAAAGTACCAATCAAAGGTATTCTTTGTTAACAATGAACCCCTTCAAATTAATCCAGTAACACCAGAAACCGTTCATGAGCCTGCTGATTTAATTATCATTGCTGTCAAATATCATAATCTTGACGAGGCTGTTGAGCTTCTTCAAGGCTCTATTGGACCAAACACTGTGATTCTATCACTTATGAACGGCATTGATAGCGAAGCCATCATCGGTAAAAGGTGGGGGATAGACAAGCTTGTTCATTCTTTCTTGATTGAAGTTGATACAGTTAAAGAAGACAACATCATTTACTATAATAATAAAGGAAAAATCATTCTTGGTGATATCTCTGGTCAATATACATCCGCAGTTCAAAAAGCGAGTACAATTTTGGGTCGATCAGGTCTAAATTTTGAAATATCAAACAACATTGAGAAGGAAATCTGGTGGAAATTCATGATCAATGTTGGCATTAATCAGGCTTCTGCTGTACTTCGTGCGCCGTATGGCGTATTCCAAGAGAATAAATATGCTTCCGACATTATGAACGACGCTATGTCTGAGGTTGTGCGTCTGTCTCAAAAGCTAGGCATTGATCTCAATGACCAAGATATACAGCGTTGGCAGGAGGTTCTTAAAATACTTGGGCCAGACAAGAAGACCTCTATGCTTCAGGATGTGGAAGCAGGCCGTAAGACAGAAGTAGAAATGTTTGCCGGTACAGTTTGTGCACTTGGGCAAAAACATGGTGTAGCAACACCTGCAAATATTATGCTCTATAATCTGATCAAAGCTTGGGAACGTATGCAAGGCTTTGATAAAGAGCAGCAGATGTAATTAAAGAGTAGGGTTAGTCAGGAGTCTTGAGATGATATTTCTCAAGACTCTTTTTATTTTAAACATAAAAAAACCGGCAATTTCAAACGAAAGAACCGGTTCATCTACACTTTGCGACTCCAATATACTCTGGAGTCTTTTTCGTATAATCATTATAATCTTCTAAATACACCTTTTACGATACCAAGAATAGACACATTGTCAGCATAAATAGGGTCCATAGAACTGTTTTCTGGCTGCAGTCGAATACGATCTTTTTCCTTATAGAAGGTTTTACATGTCGCACTGTCATCGATAAGAGCAACTATAATGTCACCATTTTCAGCTTGCTGCTGTTGTTTTACAAGCACGTAATCTCGGTCGAGTATACCGGCTTCGATCATACTTTCACCTTTAATTTGAAGCATGAAGAAATCTCCATTTTCAACAAACTCAGATGGAACAGGGAATGTTTCTTCTATGTTCTCAACAGCGAGGATAGGTTGACCTGCTGTAACTTCGCCAACAATCGGAACATATGCTGTACTTCTTTTAAAAGGTACAACATTGTCTGTTGGCCCCAGTAGTTCAATCGCTCGTGGTTTTGTAGGGTCGCGCCTGATGTAACCTTTTTCTTCTAACTTGTTAAGGTGACCATGTACCGTAGAAGTGGACTTGAGGCCTACACCTTCGCAGATTTCACGTACTGAAGGTGGATAACCTTTTTTCTGTACTTCTTCACGGATAAAGTCGAAAATGATTTGTTGCTTTTTAGTTATATCGCCAGTCATAAAGAACACCTCAAATCCTTTTTATATGTATATTGACACACTGTCAAATGTAAATCCAAAAAATACTAACTTCTCAGACCGTTCATTTCACTATATTATAGCATGATGAAAAATAAAAATCAAACATAAGTTCGATTACGCTTTACAAAGAACATCTGTTCGTATATAATAAAAAACGAACAAACGTTCTAGGAACATAGGTTCTATCGGAGGGATATAATATGAGATCATCTATGAAGAGAAAAAGTAGAAAAATGAAAATTGTAAGCAAAACAAGATTCGCTATGAGTTTGACACTAATTTTAGTTTTCGTAATGAGCACAAGCATGATTGCTTTCGGCGCATTTGACTCAGACGCCATAGAAGAATCTGACTATAAAACATATACTGTGCAATCTGGTGACACACTCTGGTCTATTGCTTCAACAATGAACCAAGAACACTTTGATGAAACCAAAGATGTTAGAAAGCTTATTTACGCGATCCGCAAGACCAATCAATTAGATGGTCATACAATCTTTATCGGGCAAGATCTACAACTGCCCATTTAGTAAGGGTGACAGCAGATATCCTGCTTAGTCATACAAATCATCGTAACAAACGCGAACGCCCCACGTTCAAAGAGTGAAGAGGTTTTAGACGGGAGTCCTTAAATGGGTCCCCATCTAAAACCTCTTTTGCCTTTGTAGATTTGTGCTATCCTGCGTCACTGATTTACATTTTCTACAGTCACGTACTAGGGTACGTTCCTTACATAAATCTAAATCGTTCCTTGTTTAGCTCAAATCTACTTCGGCAAAATAGTTTCTATATTTCGTATAGTTTCGTTGCTACACAAAAGTTTACTTCGGGAAAACCTTTGATTCATTTGTGAATTAAATCGTTCCTTGTCTAGCTCAAATCTACTTCGGCAAAACTGTATCTATATAAGCTGCGTTGCTACTTAATAATCTCTTCAGTCACGTACTCAGGTACGCTTCTTTCAAGCCCATTAATTTCAATATATACGTAAATAAATTTCAAAATAGGTAAATAGGAATGTCCGTCTAAATAGAACCTAGGCTGCCATTCCTATTTGTACTGTAATATATTGCAATACAAAAAATAAAATGTTAATCTTAATTCGTTTGGTGTAGTATTGGGCGGTTTTAAAGCAATTAGCAACTCTTAAAAGTGGGGGTCAATGGGTGAAACGGACAGAACTAATTAGTGTAGAGCATTTATATGAGGGCATGGTTCTAGGTGAAGATATATTAGGACCATTTGAATTACTCGTGTTATCAAGGGGCAAAAAACTGAGTGAGCAAAACGTGTCTGTCATAAAGAAACAAGGACTTGATTTTATTTATATAGAAGTCTCATCAAAAGAAGAGAAAGAATTGAAAGAAAAGTACCTAGAACTTGAATCAGAACTCAAGGAGATATTTACATCCTCTGGACAAATCAGTAGGGCGGTTAAAGATCGAATTCAAGCAACTCTCAACGAGATGCTACATACTTTACCTCAAAAAGTGAATATCCTTATGGAATTAAAACGACTTAAGGAGAAAGACACTTATAGTGTTAAGCATAGTATTCAAGTCGGGTTACTATCAGGTCTAATGGGGATCTGGTTACAACTCCCTGAAGGAATTATACAAGAGCTTGCACTCGCAGGAACAATGCATGACATAGGGAAGACACTTATTCCACAAGAACTATTGAATAAACCTGGCAAGTTGACTAACTCTGAGTTTGAAAAGATTCAAAAGCACACACTTTATGGCTACAAAAAGTTAAGTCAAGTTGGCGATATTCCAAATAGTGTTTGTAGAGTAGCGCTTGAACATCATGAAAGACTTGATGGAAGTGGCTATCCTGCAAAACACACTGAAGATAATATTCATTTCTTCTCAAAACTTGTAACCATTGCTGATATTTTCGATGCAAGTACGACAAACAAAGTCTATGGTTCAAGGATTCAACCACTTCATGCACTCCACGAGTTGGAAAAGTTTAGAGATGCAAGGAAAATTGATCCAACCTTATTTGATGCATTTGTACGAAATGTTTATAAGCTATTTGTCGGTTGTAGTGTAGTACTCGATAACGGTATGGAAGGCGAAATTGCCTTTTTCCATAAGCTGAGCCCCAATAGACCAATCATCAGAGTAAACGACAAACTTATGAATCTTGCTCATCACCCTGAGGTAGGTATCAAGGATATTTTTTGATCGATAATATTTGAACGTTAAACATACATCATTATGAAAATACCACTTTAATTATAAAAGTGGTATTTTTTTATGCGTTTTTTATGTAAAAGTGCAAATAATCAGATTAATAATAATGTTACAAAACATTCAAACTTACCGAACGAGGTAGGACTTAGAACCATAAAATACAGAATGTGGATAAACGTTATATCTGTTGATATCACAGTCTTGTGCATACTTTAAAAAATGTGTTCGATTTAATTACCACAGATTGCCAATGTAAACTTTTGGTTAAATTGCATATTGACGAAATATTTCTAACTCTTTATAATATTAATAAATTGATATGTAAAAATTAATTTTTATGTAACGATAAAATTGTATAGGAGTCTTACATATGAGGGATGTTTTGGTTGTCGACGATCTAGCACAGCTAAAAGCAATGTCTAGTAGCTATCGTATACAGATCATACATGCTTTTGATAGCGAGCCCGCCACAGCTAAACATATTTCTGAAAAGCTGGGGGAGCCGCATTCAAAAGTGAATTACCACTTAAAAACACTTGAGAAAGTCGGAATTATCAGATTAGTATGTCAAAAACCGAAACATGGTGTTATTGAAAAGTATTATTTGCCCGTTGCTAAAACTTTCATTTTAGATAGTAAATCAATGCAGGCAGATGAGTCATTGTCAAAATCTATTGATAAAGCTACGGTGGCACTCTTTGACCGTGTATCAAAAGATTTTTATCAGGCATTTGAACTGAAGAAATCAGAAATAAAGAATGAATCCAAAGGGCAGTTTATTAACTACAAAGCCGATTACTATCTTACAAAAGAAGAGGCAGAAGAACTTAATCGTAAAGTTAGTGACTTTCTTAATGACTATCTTGAGGACAAAGATCAAAAACATGCTGGTGCAACTCGTTATTCTGCTGCAACAGTCATTACACCGCTCGCTACAAGTTGAAAATAGCGAGGTACCACAATTGGCATTAACAGATAATTCTGTTAAGCATACATAAGCTACACTCTTCGTTTTCATAATTTTCACAAAATTAGAAAATGAAAACAAAACAAACAATGAATGAGGAGGGGGATTTTTATCATGAAGAAAAAAATCACATGGCTGCTGGCACTTTCACTGGTGTTATCAGCTGCACTAACAGGTTGCGGCGGTGGCGCTACTGAACCAGCTGCATCAGACAATGTACCTCAAGAAAATGCAACAGAGATTAACGAAGCCGTTGAGGTTGTAGCAGACGAAACAATTGCCAACCCAGCAAAAAACAGAGACAACGCTGCTGACACATTTGTTGTTGGTATGCACGAAGCAAAAGGTGAATTCCTATCAGCTTACAATTCAACAACACATGATGGCTACATCAATAAAATCATGTACGATTGCCTGATCACAAACAATAAAGAAGGCGCTCCGGTTGGAATGCTTGCTGAAAGCTTTGAAATGTCAAACGAAAATAGAACTTACACATTTAAGTTAAGAGAAGACGTTAAGTTCTGGGATGGAACGCCATTGACTGCAAAAGACGTTGCGTTTACATTCACTGCACTTGCTGACCCAGCGTACGATGGTCGTTACAACACAAGCGTTTTTGAAATGGAAGGCTACGACGCATATAACACTGGCGATGCTGATCACGTATCAGGTATCGAAGTGATTGACGAGTACACAGTTGCAATTACATATGTTACTGCGAAAGCGGACAACATTTGGCAACTTGAAATAGGTATCATGCCTGAGCACTTCTATGGCTTTGAAAAAGGCGGCGCTCAAAAAATGCGTGATCTTATGAATGCCAACGAGTACATGGGATCAGGACGTTACATATTTGAACGATTTGAGCCTAAGCAATTTGCGACATTCACAGCTAACGAAAACTGGTATGGTGGAGAAGTTAAAACTAAGAATCTGATTACAAAGTTCACAACTCCAGATACACAGATGCAGGAACTACAAGCTGGTACAATTGATGCTCAAATTCAAGTGCCTGCTAAAGAAGAAAATGGAATCCAATTGGAAGACATGGGCTTCATTAATGTAAATCCATATCTTGCAAACTCATATGGTTACATCGGCTTCAATCTACGTGACGAACGTCTAGAAGACAAGGAAGTACGTCAAGCACTGACTTACGGCTTTAACCGTAACGCATTTATCCAAATCTACTACAATGGAAATGCAGCACTAATTAATACACCTATCTCAAAAGTTTCATGGGCTTATACTGATGAGGTGAACTCTTACAACTACGATATGGACAAAGCAAACGCAATGCTAGACGAAGCTGGCTGGGTAGATACAAACGGCGACGGAACGCGTGATAAAAATGGTAAAGAACTGCAATTCGTATGGGATACTTACACAGACTCACGTTATGTTGAGACTATGATTCCTATGCTGCAAGCTGACTGGAAAAAGATTGGCGTTGGCGTTGAAGCTAATCTAATGGACTTCAACACACTTGTTGAAAAAGTATACACAGAGCAAGATTTTGATCTTTACAACATGGCATGGTCTCTGACTACAGACCCTGGTTCAAATCACTCAACATTCCATTCACAATTTGACGAGCCAGATGGTAACAACTCTGTTGGACTAAGAAATGCTAAGATCGATGATCTACTTGAAAGAGGATCAATTGAATTTGATCAAGAAACACGTAAGGCGATCTATAAAGAATTCGCTCTAGCAATGAACGAGGAACTACCTTACATGTTCTTGAGCCAAGGCCAAGACTGGGACGTAGTAAATGCACGTGTTAAAAACTTTAATGTATCACCTTACGAAAACTGGACATGGCATATTGAAGATGTAGAAGTGACTAACTAATTTAATCAATAATTAAGAGGGGTTTCGGAGAAATCCGAAATCCCTTTTTTTCTAGGCGTGGAGTGTCAGGAGGATTAATGTGTCGAAGTATATTTTAAAAAGACTATTACACATGATTCCGGTTATATTGGTTATTTCCATTCTAATCTTCGGAATCATAAAACTTGCACCAGGTTCACCAGTGGGGACTAACTTAGACCCACGTGCAACACCGGAACAAAAACAACTTGAAAGAACAAGACTCGGACTTGATGAACCTCTATATGTACAATACGGACTATGGTTGTCACGTGTGGTACAAGGCGATTTGGGGAAATCATTCCTATACCAAAAACCAGTTAAAGATGTTATTGGACCGTACCTTAAGAATACATTTATTCTTAATATTCCTGTATTTATCCTGGCCTTTGGAATTTCAATACCTGTTGGTATACATTCTGCCGTCAAGAGGTACTCCGTATTTGATAATTTCTGGACGGTGTTCTCCCTCATAGGGATATCATTGCCGTCATTCTTCTTTGGACTTTTACTAATTTATTTCTTTGCAGTAAAAATACAGATTTTGCCTATTAACGGCATGATCGAAGCCGGAAGCAATACCACAGGATTCGCATATGCACTTGAAGTTACAAAGCATATGGTTCTACCTGGTCTAGTTCTGACAATTGGTTCTCTTGCGAGTTATGTGCGTTACACAAGAAACGGTATGCTTGAAGTTATTCATCAAGATTATATTCGTACAGCACGCGCAAAGGGTCTAAATGAAAAGGTTGTTGTGTATAGACATGGATTTAGAAATGCACTTCTACCGATAGTAACACTTCTTGGCTATTCTCTAATCTTCCTACTCAGTGGTGCTGTTATTGTTGAAACAGTCTTTAACTGGCCTGGAATGGGACGAGTTCTGCTTGAATCAGTTACCATGCGTGATTATAACCTCATGATGGCGGTTATGATGTTGTATGCAATTCTTACACTCGTGGGTAATTTACTTGCTGATATTGGATACGCATTGGTTGATCCGCGTGTCAAAGTTGATTAGGGGGTACGACAATGTTAACAGTGAATGAAACTGCCGTTGCAGTTGATGTGAATAAAGCTCAAAAGGAGAGCATTGAAGGGCCGTGGCAAATGGCCTGGAAAAGATTTAGAAAAAATAAGCTTGCCATGCTTGGCGGTATTATTCTTTTAGTCCTTGTATTCGGTGCAGTGTTTGCACCAGTAATTTCTCCATATGAACTTGATGATATGGATTATTCTCAAATTAATAAGGCGCCAAGTGCGAGTCACTGGTTGGGAACAGATCAACTTGGCCGAGATTACTTTACGCGTATGCTGCACGGCTCTCGTGTATCACTTCAAGTTGGTGTATTTGCAGTACTAATATCAGTTGTACTAGGTAGCTTGGTTGGCGGTATCGCTGGCTACTACGGTGGTTGGGTTGATAATCTATGTATGAGGATCGTAGAGATTGTCATGTCCTTCCCGTTCTTACCACTGGCCATAACCGTTTCAGCGGTCGTCGGAGCACGGCTACCTGCTGAGTATAAAATGTATATAACAATGATGGTTATCGGTTTCCTAAGTTGGACGGGTCTTGCACGTATGATTCGTGGTCAAATACTCTCACTTCGTGAGCAAGAGTTCATGCAAGCTGCTAAGGCACTTGGACTTTCTGATAAACGCATTATTTTAAAACACCTTCTACCAAATACAGTTGCATATATTATAGTATCTGCAACACTTGGCATGGCAGGTGCAATCATGACTGAATCTGCACTTTCATTCCTAGGCCTTGGTGTCGCACCACCAACACCAACATGGGGAAACATGGTTCAAAATGCACGTGATTTTTATATCTTAACTAATAGACCATGGCTATGGGTCCCACCAGGTATTGCAATCTTCCTAACGGTTATGAGTATTAACCTTTTAGGTGATGGCCTGAGAGACGCATTAGATCCTAAAACTAAGTAATGAAGGAGGAACAGCCATGTCAAATACTATTCTAAAAGTTAAAGATCTGCGAACGCATTTCTTTACAGATAAAGGCGTTGTCAAAGCAGTGGATGGCGTTTCGTTTGACATTCAGGCCGGTAAAACACTATGTGTTGTAGGCGAGTCTGGATGTGGTAAGTCAGTAACATCAATGTCAGTAATGGGCCTTGTTTCAAAACCAGGGAAAATTATCGAAGGTTCTTCTATAAAGTATATGGACAATGAGCTCACAACAATGTCAGATTCTGAGTACAGATCTGTTCGTGGTAATGAGATATCAATGATATTCCAAGAACCAATGACATCTTTAAATCCAGTTTTTAAAATTGGTTTCCAAATTTCTGAAGTATTGATGCTTCATAAAGAAATGACGAAAGAGGAAGCGCACCAAAAGTCTATTGACCTTCTAGATATGGTCGGACTTTCACGTGCTGATGAACTCGTTAACGAGTATCCTCACCAATTGTCTGGTGGTATGCGTCAACGTGTTATGATCGCTATGGCACTGGCTTGTGAGCCTAAGGTTCTAGTAGCCGATGAGCCAACAACAGCTCTTGACGTTACCATTCAAGCTCAAATTCTTGAACTTATGAATGATCTTAAATCAAAAACAAATACAGCAATTATGATGATTACACATGACCTTGGTGTTGTGGCTGAAATGGCTGATTATGTTGTGGTTATGTACGCAGGACGCGTAGTTGAAGAGGCTGATGTAGTCACTTTATACGAAAATCCTCAGCATCCATACACAGTTGGTCTTATAAACTCAATTCCAAAACTT
>Ga0070724_10001456_pt1 | contig 14058 bp, 10 predicted proteins | sample tdDd001_FD_67278 | JGI IMG/M metagenome (GOLD analysis project Ga0070724, IMG submission 67278) | Marine sediment microbial communities from the Atlantic coast under amendment with organic carbon and nitrate - tdDd00.1 | ecosystem: Environmental > Aquatic > Marine > Coastal > Sediment | place...
TTTGTAATACTTAATCATTACTGAATCCCTTCAGGTTGATTTTCACATGTTATTTCAATAATATCTTTAATATTGTACCGCCACTTTTCACAGTCTGGTTCATTACCTGCTGCCATACCTTTATATGGACAACCACCCATGCATATAGGAAGGAACTTACACTTAACACATTTTTCATGATCAAAAGGTGTCCACATTAAGTAGTCTAAACCTAGGGTGAACATTTTCTCAGATGGTGCATGAAAATCTTGAATCATAGATACAGCTTTTTCTGGATACCCTACGTCATTCCAACACTTATACATATGACCTTCAGGATCTACAACGAAGGCACCAAGTGTATCCGCACAGCAATAGTTTGCTTTTACCCCCGGGTAATATGGATAAATATGTGCCAGCATACCTTTTTCATATAAGAGTTTTTGAAAGTCATTATTTAAACTTGCATACTCTTCCATATCTAAACACGATTCTGCAACAGAACTACACACCTCGGTATAAGCTGTTACATGCCCCAGTCCAGTCGGCAAATCAGTTAAGTTGTGATCTATCAATATATCTACAAGTTCGTTTACTTCGCTGAAGTTTGTCCGGTCCACATTCACCCTTATGTTCACATTAAAACCTTCTGTTTTTAAGAGTTTTGTATTTTCAAGTACTCGGTCAAAGGTTCCACCCTTTGTGCCTTTTAATATACGTCTTTCATTATGTGTTTTAGGTCCTCCATCTAAGGTTATTTGCGCTCCACTTATCCTACAAGCTTTAAGTGTTTCAATCACTTTAGGATTCACACCGTACCCATTGGTAACGATAAAGGCACTATATCTTCTATTATGAGTATCACATATATCGATAAAGGCTTCTGATAGTCTCTGGATGATATCCAGGGCCATAAGTGGTTCGCCACCATACCAGGTAATATCTATATCACGGCCATTACTCGCCATTCTTCTCACGTTTTCAATCAGGGCATCTTGAATTTCCAGCGACATGGCTCCCATACCTGCATCCTCATAACAATAAGGACATGCAAAATTGCAGGCCAAAGTTGGTGCAATAGTGAGTCCAAACATGGACTGGTCCATCTTCCCCATATAATGCTGATACTTTAATGCTTTTCGTTCATCTATAAATCCTTCAACAATAAAGCCAGCATCTTTCATGGCTTCAATAAGTTCTGTGTCTTCTTTGTTCATTTCAGTTACTTGCATTGTATCGATGGATCTATATAATCTTTTAAAGGTATCATCGATCTCTGCGAGTGCACATGTAACTGTATTAAATACGGTTTCTTGTCCCCGATCTGTCACTGAAAATATATTGTACTTTGATGCTTTCATAGGTCCCCTCCAAATTTAAATCTGTATCTGTTCATATGAAAAATGAGGTTGGATAACCAACCTCATTTATGTTCTATTGAACATGCTGTTTAATATGTATGTACCGCATTGAATATTGCATTTATTATGGCACTGGGTACAGCCATTACAAAATGCGACCTGAACCTTCTGAGAAGGTTGAATAATTAACTTCAATCCATCCTCCTAAGAACTTGGGTTTGCATCCAATAAACATACACTAAAACAATTGTGTTGGCACACTGCAGTGCATGACTTTTCGCACAAGTATTCTCACTGCAAACATTGCAAAAGGCCAACAGATGTTTCGGTCTAGGCTTAACAATTATTTTCATAAGCCCATCCTAGTAAGTGTTGTAAGGACATTGTGATCCACAGCGGTTGTAACAATTTGTTCCACATGTGACACAAAAACCAGCAACCTTACGTCCAGATCCTTTAACAATAATCTTCATATTGTCCCCTTTCAGTAAAGAACCGCTTAGTGTGTTTGGTATGCACATTGAGTTGCACAACGGTTAAAACAGTTTGTTGAGCAAACGTTACAGAAACCAAGCGTCTTCTTCTTATCCCCTTTAACAAGAAGTTTCATAAAATCACCTCCTATACTCAAATATATGTATATATTACATTTTATTCATAATACAAACTATAGTCTGAGTCTGAGAGTGCCTTATGTCATCTGAAAGGTAAAATATCCGATTATTCTGTTCAAATTTGGATTTAACTTATTGCACAATATGTCATTATGAACACTAAACAAGTACTAAATTTTCAATGAGACCACTCCTATACCGCCTACTGACGAGAGCTGTTTGCTCGTAGTCCTGAAAATGCACCACCCATACATTATCCCGTTTATCAATCGTTTGAAGCCATTCTAAATTAATGACGAACCCCCTATGCGTTTGAATAAAATACGATGCTGGTAGTTTGCTGCCCACACACTTTAAAGTAACATATGGCAATTGGTAGACTTCATCTTTGGTATGTACAAACACCGTTCGATTTAATGATTCAATAAAAAGAATATCTTGAATCTCTACCCGCACATATTCGTCCTTCAAATTCAGCATTAGATATCTGTGTGTTTCTTTCACGACACCACTCCTTGAATGTAAACTGTCCATATTGTGCTTTTTAAATAGTATCATTTATATTGAAAGCTTGAAGACAAAATACTATATTTTTACATATTCAGGACTTTAGTTATCATGATTAGACATCTTCCTTCATTAACTTGTGTTCTCATTTTTATAATCAGAAATAGATTTCACATTAGCTTCTGATAATCTTTTACGTATAAAAATTAAAGGCCGAGAAAATAGTATCCAATTTTCCCTACCTTTCCTGATTCAAAAAAAGATTAAGGGACCCCCGGCTTGTTCAGCCAAGAGCCCCTTTAATGGAGTATTTTGTTGCTATGGAGGAGAAAGAGTCAAATAACTCTATTTCTTGTTTCCAATTTAATTATTTTTACTTCTTCTTAAGGTGTTTACGATTATCAATTGCTACTGCTGAGATGATAATTAGACCTTTGATGATAAACTGCATGTATGGGTTTACACCGATAAACGCAAGACCGTATGAAATAACCTGGAAGATAAGTACACCGGCTACAATACCTGAAATCGAACCAATACCACCATCAAATGATAAACCACCAACGATACATGCAGAGATTGCATCCAGTTCGTACATGTTACCTGTGTTGTTGGTTGCTGTACCAATACGAGCGGCTTCAAGCGAACCACCTAAACCGTATAGAAGACCAGCTAGTAGATATACAAACATAAGGTATTTAAACACGTTTACACCCGATACAACAGCGGCTTCTTCGTTACCACCGATTGCAAAGATGTTCTTGCCAAAGGTTGTTTTGTTCCATAATATCCAAACGATTGCTGTTATTGCGGCAGCATATATTACAAGGTATGGAATAATGAATCCACCTATATCAATAAAACCTTGGGCAAACTGTGCAAACTTTGGATCTAAACCACCAATAGGTTGTGCACCATATGGAGGGCGGTCAAAGTATGTTGAGTTAAGACCGTAAACGATTACCATCATACCAAGAGTTGCGATAAATGCATCTACCTTAAACTTGGCTACGATGAAACCATTGACTAAGGAGATACATCCCGTAATTGCCATAACCATTAGTATAGGCAGAATAACAGGCATTTGCGGTAGATTAGGATACATTCTATATGCATAATCAGGTGCTTGTAGTAAAGACGCTGAAATTACAGCAGCGAGGCCAACCTGACGACCTAAAGAAAGGTCTGTACCACCTGTTACGATAATACCACCAACACCAAGTGCCATGATGATACGTGTAGATGACTGTGAAAGAATGTTTCTGAAGTTTCTAATTGAAATAAAATCTGGTTCTATTGAAACAATAACAATGAGCAGACCAAGAAGTACGAAGAAAATCGCATGATCCATCATGAACTCAAGGATATCTCCTCTTTTCATGTTCTTTAGTCGCTCAAGACGAGATTCTTTTGCTTTAACTGCGCTCATCTTAAACCTCCCATATTATAAGTACTTAGCAGACAACTTGAGTATTTCTTCTTGAGTTACAGATTTCGTATCCACGATGCCAGCCAAGTGGCCGTTACTCATAACGAGGATTCTGTCCGTTACACCTAGAAGTTCCGGCATTTCTGATGAAACCATGATAACCCCTTTACCTTTACCGGCTAAATCGATCATCAATTGGTAAATTTCATATTTCGCCCCAACATCGATACCACGTGTTGGTTCGTCCATTAGAAGGACATCTGGTTCTGTTAACAGCCAGCGCCCAACAATTACTTTTTGTTGGTTACCACCTGATAGTGAACCGATTGAAGTTTTTTGGTTAGGCGTCTTTACACGCATACTGTCAACTACCCAACCTGTATCTTCTTCGATCTTCTTTTCATCGAGAAGACCATTTGATTTTACGTAATTATTTAGGTTTGCAATAACTGAGTTAAACTGAATATCCAGCCCTGCAAAGATACCTGTTGCACGGCGTTCTTCAGTAATCAGAGCAAATCCATTTTTTATCGCTGCATGTGGGTCTTTATTTTCAATTTCTTTACCACGCATATACAGCTGTCCTGCTGACTTGTGACGCAGTCCAAAGATTGTTTCAACAAGCTCTGTACGTTTTGCCCCAACGAGTCCAGCAACACCAAGTATTTCACCTTCACGAAGTTCAAAGGAAACGTCTTTAACTGAATTTTCAACGATTGCCGTTAAACCTTCAACCTTTAACATCACCTCTCCAGGTTCATTCGTATTAGGTGGGAAACGGTGGGTCAGGTCACGACCAACCATTAAGTTGATAATTTCATCTGTTGTGATATTTTCAATAGATTCTGTTGCAATCCACTGACCATCACGCATGATTGTTACATCATCTGAAATCTCCGAGATTTCTTCCATCTTATGTGAAATATAGATGATTGAAACACCACGATCTCTTAATGAACGAATAATTCTAAATAAATGACTCACTTCTTTTTCTGTTAGTGATGACGTTGGTTCGTCCATTACGATGACTTTTGAATTATATGAAACAGCTTTTGCGATTTCTACCATCTGACTTTCAGAGACTGGTAAGTTTCCAACCTTCTCACGAGGATCTACCTTAATATCCAGTTCTTTAAAAATTCTAAGTGTCTCGTCGTACATTCTGTCTTCATCTACGAATAGACCTTTTTTAGGGAAACGCCCTAGCCATATATTATCCATAACTCGGGTGGACTGAACTTGGTTCAGTTCCTGGTGTACCATTGACACGCCATGGTCTAAGGCATGTCTAGATGAGGTGAATTCCACTTCTTCACCATTTAATACAATCTTACCTTCATCTCTTTGGTAAATACCAAATAAGCATTTCATTAATGTTGATTTACCAGCGCCATTCTCACCCATTAGTGCATGTACTGTACCTGGGCGTACTCTCAGATTAACGCCGTCTAGTGCTTTTACCCCCGGGAAGGTTTTGGTCAGGCCGATCATCTCGAGCAAGTATTCCGATTTTTCAATTGTTACTTTGTTGTTCATAAATGCCACCTCCCTCGAATCAGGGCTTTGTTGGCTTGTGCCGCAAAGCCAATACTGAACTCTTACTCAATCACTTACAAATTGTAAGTGCGTTACTTAGAAAAATCCGAGATGCGCTGGGCGCATCTCGAATTCCCAATCATACTTAAGTGTTACTTCTTATTCGTAAGCTTTTTCTGCAAAATCGATGTTGTCAACAGTGATTGCTACGTAAGGTACACGAACAGCTTTGTTCTCGTCGAACTTCCACTCAGTACCAGCAAGTGGGTCTTCACCCATAGCTACGTTTTGAACTAGATCGAAAGTAGCTTTACCTTGGTTCTTAGCATCGTTAAGAACTGTACCAGCCATGAAACCAGCCTTGATTTGCTCAAGTGCATCTGGAATCGCATCTACGCCAACTACAGGCATGTACATATCGCCTTCAAAGTATCCGTTAGCATTTAGAGACTGAACAGCACCAAGTGCCATAGCATCATTGTTACAAACTACGAATTCGATTGCGTCGCCATGCTTAGCAATCCATGCATCCATAAGTTCTTTACCTTTTACTGAATCCCACATACCTGTTTGAAGTTCTAGTTCTTCAACTTTTACGCCCTTCTCAACAGCTGTTTCGATTGCGTACTTAGTTCTAGCTTCAGCATCTGGGTGACCTGGTTCGCCCTTCATTAGTACGTAAGAAAGAACGCCATCGCCATTTCTATCCCACTCAGGGTTAGCTTTCCACATTTCAGCGATCATTTCACCTTGGATTACGCCAGCTTCTGCTGATGCAGTACCAACGTACCAAGTCTTGTCGTATGACTTTAGTGCTTCTGCAGATGGTTCCTTGTTGAAGAATACAACAGGCATGTCTTCTGCTTTAGCTTTAGCGATAATTGTTTCAGCAGCTTGAGGATCAACTAGGTTGATTGCAAGAGCCTTAACGCCTTTAGAAATCATCATATCAACTTGATCATTCTGTGTTGCTTGGTTGTTCTGTGAATCGTTTAGAATCAGTTCTGCATTTCCTTCAGCAGCAGTTGTGATTGAACGACGTACAAATGACATGAAGTTGTCATCAAACTTGTAGATAGTAACACCAATCTTTGGCATTTCTTCCATTGCAGCTTCTCCGCCACCATCTGTAGCTGGAGCTTCTTGGTTAGAACTACATGCAGCCATAGAAAGTGCAAGGATCATAACCATAAGAATTGAAATCCACTTTTTCATTTTGTATCCCCTCCGTAATAAGTAAACGTTTTCAGATCGATATGTATCGGCCTGTTGACAAATTAATCTTATCACTAGAAATCGTTTTCAAGAATCCAATATCTTGACCATAATTATTGATTTCTTGTTCAAATTATTCATACTTTGTTCATATTTTTACATGTTATTATGTCAAAAAATCAACATTTCGGAAAACGTTTTACATAAAAAAAGTGCGTGCAAACCTTGCACGCACTCACTTCTTTATCTTTATATTTCGAATCAATTTGAGACTAAATCAATTGTGTTTCGTAATCTATAATATTTTGATCATAAATTTAATATTCCCAATCACTCATTATCCAGTCCCCCTTATTTGCACTCCTCGTTACCCAGACCTGAGTTTATTAATTAAATGGGAATATGAGTTTTTCATTTTCTGGATCATATAGATTATCTGCATTAATAATCACTGTATCTACTTGAGTATCTTTATTTTCAACAGCAACTAACCTTTGCGAGTCAATGGCTTCTTTGGCTTGAGCAACACCTAAGTAACCCATATTAAACGGATTTTGAACAATTGCATTGTCTATAACCCCAGATTCAAGATATTCAATTTCCTGTGGCGTCGAATCAAAACCCACTACGGGAATTTGCTCCCAATCATAATACTTGGATACTTCTTTGGCTATCCCCAGTGTTGAAGTTGCATTAAGCCCAATAAGTACATCTGGGGGTCTTAGTTCATTTAACATAAAATCCGTTATTTGAGATGCAAGTTCCACATCGGACATAGAGTACATGGTATCTCTGATGACCACATTTTCATACCCCGCAAGATATTCTCTGAGTCCTTTTTCTCTTTCAATTGCGTTTTCACTCCCTGATACAAAACTAATAATGCCCACTTTTATGTCTTCACCAGCCAGTTCAATTGCAATTTTGCCCAGTCGTTCCCCTGCATCATAATTATTTGTAGTGAAACTCTTATAGTACTTCCAGGTCCCCACCATAGAATCGATCAAAACAACGGGGACTTTGTGTTCATACGCATAATCTAGAGCCGGTTCAAGTAATAGGAGGTCAGATGGTGCTAATACAATGGCATCATACCCTCGGTCTACTGCAGTCCTGATCATTTCAATTTGGCCTTTATAGTCCGATTCTTCTTCAGGAGCTAAATAATCTACATCAACACCAAACTCTTTAGCGGCGATTTCTGCTCCCATGTTGACTGTTTCCCAGTATTCTCCGTGTTTCATTTTTAAAATCAGTGCCACATTTACAATAGGTCTTTCCTCAGGTTCAACAACTGTATCTGGCACATTAATATTGATCAACATAAGCATACCCAAAACAAGAAGAGCAGCCATGATACCAACAAACATTACTCTTCTGTTCATGAGTGATCCCCCTTTGTTGCAGGTATACTTATGGTCACTTTCGTACCTTCTTCAACTTCACTTTCAATCTTTATACCATAGGCCTCACCATACATGAGTTGAATACGTTCATAGACATTCATAACACCTACACCACCGACTCGAACCGACTCAGGCGCGCCTTCATGGTGTTTTTCTAACAGTTTACTAGCAGTTTCAGTTGTCATGCCTAGCCCATTGTCTTCCACTTCAAAAACTAGAACTTCATCACGTACAAAAGCCCGAATTGTAATTTCACCTTCATCAACCATTTGTCTAATTCCGTGGTAGATTGCATTTTCAATGATCGGTTGAAGTATAAGTTTTTGAGTATTAAAGCCAAGAACTGACGCGTCCACTTCAAAATTATACTCAAACTGATCTTTATATCTCATTTTTTGAATGGTTAGGTAGTTTTCAGCATGGGCCAACTCTTCTTTCACGCTGATTATATTACGTCCTCTGCTTATACTAATTCTGAAAAGCCTCGCCAAAGCTGTCACCATTTTTACAACTTCTTGGTGTTTTCCACTTTCAGCCATCCATATCACTGAGTCCAATGTGTTATACAAGAAATGTGGATTGATTTGAGCTTGTAATGCACTCAATTCACTTTTCCTTTTTGCCTCCTGCTCTGACACAACCTGCCCCATTAAACTTTTAATGCGCATGGTCATAAGGTTAAATCGCCTTGCTAGCTGAACTACTTCATACTCACCTTGCACATCAATTTGTGTGTTAAAATCACCACGTTCAACCGCTCGCATAGAATCTTCAAGCTCGGCAATAGGCTTTGTTATACGGTCTGTCATATAAATCGAAACAGATATAAATATTAACATTCCAATTGCCATGGTTAGTAAAATAAACTGGGTCAAATCTCTTTGGGCAGCCGTTAAGTCGGACAAGTAGTAAGCACCAACCAGCTTCCAATTTACATGTCTTGCTGGATAAATGGTCAGTATTCGACTATCTCCATTGGAGTCTGTCTGAACAAAACTCCCTAAGAATCTTTCAGAAACGCCATCCAGTTTTTCTTCTTTAACCCCTGAATAAAGGAGTTGTTGCTGATGATGGTATACAATGTTGTTGTCATCATCGAGTATAAAAACATACCCTCTTTTTCCTAAGGTAACTTCATTTATCAAATCTTCAATCACACTGAAGTTCATGTCTATCATGAGCACACCTTCTTCAGTGGATTGGTTCATTCTAAAGTTAACTTTACGGCTTAAGGTAATGACCCATGGGTGGCGGTTTTTAAACAAGTTCTGTACATGCGGTGGTGATATATGAATGTCTCCATCTCCTGTGATCGCAGATGTAAACCACTGTTCTTCTAAAACATCAGCCGTATTTTTCATTCTTAGGTTGGTACCTTCATAAAGCAATTTGCCTTCGGTTGTAAATAGAGAAATAGAGAGTATATCTGTTCTCGTACGCATCAGCGTTTCTATGTCTCTATCAAGTTCAGGCAGGTTAAGCTGTTTAAACTTGTTTATATCAATGACAAGCAAATTAGACAGGTCAATCATACCTTTCAGGTAGTTATCTAAATTACGCTCTACCTGTTCAATGATCTCCTGGCTATTCTCACTCAGGTTCTCCCTGGATGTTTGTATGAATTTTTGGTTTAAGGCAAAGCCTACAAAGGTCATTGATAAGACTATGACCGCTGCAAAACTCATTGCCAAGATGAATCGGAAGCCTGTTACACGAATTCCAAATCTTTTTATCCACTTCATATGCATTCCCCAAATCTATTACAATATATGATTTTAATAGCACACCTTATGCTTTTGCCTTATTTTTACGCATAGACGTTGGCGACTGCCCATAAAACTTTTTAAAAGAATAACTGAAGTAATTAGCCTCGGCATACCCAATTTTCTCTGCTATTTCAAAGTTTTTAAAGTCCGTTTCAAGAATGTATTCCATTGCTTTTTCCATACGCACTTCAGTTAGGAACTGTATAAAAGTCATTCCTGACTCTTTTTTAAACATCCTGCTAAAATATGATGGACTGATGTGGAGCATCTGACTTATAGTGTCTAAGTTTAAATCGGTGTCATTGAAGTTGCCTTTAACATGTTCCTTCGCCGATTCAACCATACGCTGTATGCCGCTCATTCTATTTTCCATTATGTTGACATTTAAAATACGACATGCATTTACAAACCAAGATTCGATAGCGTCTAACACACCCATTTCTTTCATAAGGATGAACAGATTTTCTTCTTCAACAAGTTCGTTAAGAATCAAATTGTGTGACCGCCCAATACGAAGGAGTGCAGTTAACATTTCGTTGATAAAGAGTCTACAGTCCAAATAAGATATTTCCTCGTCACGCATTGTAGAAAAATGACCATGGATTAGGGCTTCGATTTCTGCTTCATTCCCAGCTCGAATTACGGTTCTGAGTTCCCGTTCCATCTCCTCTTCAAATGTGAACCTGCCGTGGTCTTTTGGTAAAAGGTCATTGATCCATAAAAGCCTATTTGATCCTTCAACTAACTGCTGCTCTAATGCTACTTGAGCACTTTTATAGGAGTTGGGAAGGTTGGTTAAGTCGTCAATAATCTCTCCAATACCAATAGTTACAGTCATTGGGTGTGTTTTTTCTATAACCATTCTTACCTCTTCCAAGATGGAAAATGCCTTTTTAATATCTTTGTCTAATCCAATTGGGAGGATCATAATAGTTTCACCACCAGCCCTGAAGAAAGCAATACAATCATGATTTTTGCTAATACGTTCACATGTTTCATAGACTGCATAGCCATGTAATTCTTGTTCTTCCTGTGGACTGATCATATCATTCTCACTAGTGGGTACACTTTCTTGATCCAAATTATGTTTTATGACCGCTACTGCATGATTCCCGTCATTAAGTGTAATGTTGAAACGTCTAGATCTTTCGAGAATATCATCTAGACTCATTTTTTCATGAATGAGCAGGTTCAAAAACCGTTCTTTTAAGATAGGTAAACTGTCCATATAGTCTTTCCGCAGTTTCTCAAGATCGGCATTTCTAAGTTTTTCTTCATCCAAAACTAATTTTAGTCGTTCCAATATAGTCATCAGTTCATCTGCACCAAAGGGTTTTAATATATACTCCATCACGTTATAACGAATGGCCTTCTGTGCGTAATCAAACTCATCAAAGCCAGATAAAATCATAAGTTTAGTCGCTGGGTACTCTTTAGAAATAATTTCAGCCAACTGCATGCCATCCATAAAAGGCATTTTTATATCTATGATCGCAACATCTGGATTAACTTTCTCCATAATTTCCAGTGCTTCTAAACCATTTTCAGCTTCACCAGCTATTTCAAAACCAGCTTTAGCCCAATCTATTTTGGCAATAATACCTTGTCTAACTTCAGCTTCATCATCAACAAGTAATAACTTATACATTGGCATCCCCCGTGTTGATCCTAATATTATCCTATCTATGCAGTATATTCATTTATACCACTTTCTATTATTTAATGCTTGCATCTTTTAAATGATTCGTCAAATTTTTCTGACATTTGCAAAAACTAAACAATTGTGCAAATTATATAATACTACAAATCATTAGCCTAAAATCAAATTCCAGAACGTATGTCATCTAGCCAATTGCACAAACTATTAGTGATAGTTCACAAGAAGATATTCCCTGTAATAATTATACAATATAATCTGTGTTTTTGATGTATTTACTTGTTCTCATAACAACTCTATGATTAATAATTAGAAATTTAGTCCAAATTTCTTGTATGAAAGTGACAAGGAGTTTTTTTGCTAAATCCCGAAATATTATCAATCGAAATTAGTTTTAATTTGAATTATTATTAAACAAAATTATTATTAGTATTATTAAATAAAACTATTATTATAAGTGTTAATTCAAATTATTATCAGAACTATTTTATAAGTGAAGGATCAATCTATATTTTCCCACAATATGTATAGTAATATTTTAAAGTCATATATATATCACCCTGTTCCTCCTAGAGGATAAGATATACTTCTTATTTTCCTGAATACCATAGACCCTTTTAACAGCAAAATCCCCCATGTTTTCCGACAAGACATAGGGGATTTTGCATGTTTATCATCATTAATATAAGTCTAAGGTACCTTTTACTCTTGAAAGGTTTTCTAAATATCTAAATGCCATAAATCCAATAACGGATAAGATGAGTCCTAAAGCAACTTCACCAATGAGTAAATCTAAATGTGTTGTTAAACTTGCACCGCTGTGGATTTTTCTCGCCAGCTCAATACTGCGTGTAAGCGGTAAAACCTGACTTATATGTGCCATTTCAACTGGAAGTTTTGAAATATCGAAATTTGCACCAGTAAAAGCTAACAAGATCATGGAGGCTAAATTTAGAAGGAGGTTTATATCTCGAGTAAGAAGTCCAAGTGCTCCTATTAATAGTCCAAACCCCATCGCTGAAAAAGAGGCTACTAGAATAACTAAGGCAAATGGAATCCATTGGCTTAGTGGCAATCTGAATCCAAATAACAAGGCACCTGAAACCAAGCCAATTATCACTGATACCATTCCATCTAATGTATGCATAATCACCCTCGGCATAAATATACCAAAACTATTTGAGGGTGCAGCGATCACCAATTTTAGGGTCCCCATAGAACGCTCTTGTATAAATTGAGCTCCAACACCAAAGAAGGCGTTCATATAAGTTAAAACCATAGCATTTCCAATAATCCATTTGCTAATGTCATCACTGCCATAAACATGGGTTGCAACCATTGAGAAAAAAGATAGTTGGAACATTGGACCTATAATTTCAACCATGATATAAGCCTTTACTGAATACATCCCAAACAAGCCTTTATAAGAAACCATTGCCTTTCGAAGGGCTCTTTTTATACTATCCATTAATAGACCCCCAAACTTGCATCGATTCTTGCTTTGTAATCAATTTGCTTAAAAGCCCTGGCAGCTATAATACAGTAAACAAGCGTAATTGTTAAAAGTCCAAACACACTCGTCTGGATATCAGACGCAGTGCCCCCGTAAATTGAAAGACGGATGACTTTTGCTGCCCAAGTTGGAGACAATATGTATGAAATGGGTAATACCAAACGCGGTAATATTTCTAGTGGAAAGACTATACCACACAAAATATTAATGGGGTGTTCCATTACATTCATAAGGACACGTGCACTTCTTGAGAGGGTAAATAAACCTGCTAACATAAATGCTATTGCTATAAAAGAAAGGATCATGGCAAGTAATCCAAACACTAATAATGGCACATTATCAACAACCATGTTTTTATCAAAGAATAGGAGGACAAAACAAGCACTCACAATCATAGAAAAAACACCCCATATAGTGTTGCCTAGAATTTTACCTAATACAATCATCTCAAATCCACTGGGTGCAACAAATAGATTTTCTAGTGTGCCATAAAAACGCTCTCTATTTATATCACTTGCAGAGGAGAAACATATACTTGACCAAAAACACATAATGCCACTCCCAATTAAAACGTATGCAGTAAAAGCTTGATCTGATTTTTCCAAATACATCATTCCAAGTATGAAGCCAAAGACAATGGGCTGTGCCAGCACACAGAACTGAAATGTGGCACGTCCGATGGACATTATAAACTGGTTTTTGCAACTGCTCATAAGCACTCTCATCTTTGTTTTAAATTGCATGAGAGTCACCTACCATCTCAACGTACACATCTTCTAAGTTCACATCTAGGATTTGCACCCCTTTGATTTTATCTCTCCCGAATTTGCTAACAATTTCATTTAAGACTGTATCTGCTTCAGCACTGTAAACATCTATAAAATTACTCTTGTCTACTTGAACAACTTTGCTGACCGCCTTCAAATTTTTCAGCACTCTGCAATCGAGTTTGTTAAAACGTTCTGAAGATACTCTAAGTTTTACGGGTTGGTCAATCATTGCTTTTAGTCCATCTACTGAACTGAGTGCAACCAGTTCCCCTTCACGTATCATTGCTATACGGTCGCACAGTTCC
>Ga0070724_10001464_pt1 | contig 14001 bp, 13 predicted proteins | sample tdDd001_FD_67278 | JGI IMG/M metagenome (GOLD analysis project Ga0070724, IMG submission 67278) | Marine sediment microbial communities from the Atlantic coast under amendment with organic carbon and nitrate - tdDd00.1 | ecosystem: Environmental > Aquatic > Marine > Coastal > Sediment | place...
GTTGATGTTTTTAGCAGATACAATAGAATATGGGCAATGGAAACTTGGTAAAAGAAATGAGAGTATCACATTTTCATTACAACCCTTCATCAACAAAATTGGTGGTGCAATCGGTAGTGGTATAGTGAGTATTACAGTCATTGTTTCTGGTATATCAACTGCTGAAACACCAGATGATGTCACATCCAAAGGTCTTTTGATTATGAAAACTGCAATGCTTCTGATACCACCATTTATTATTCTAATTAGTTATCTAATCTATAGATATAAGTATAAAATTGATGCAAAACTTTATAATGAAATCATCTCAGATTTAAAAGAACGTGGAGATATCAAGGTCAACAATCGTTTTTAGACTAAAATTGTACAGTTTCGTGTAAATATCTTATATCTTGATTGAACAGGTGTATAATAGCTATAAGAAGAGGATGTGAGTATATGTTAGAAAATTATAAACAAGAACTTGAGTCAATTGCTCGTAGTTTTACTGAAAAAGAGTTCAAAAAAATGAAGATACAATCCTTAATTGATTTATCTGTTAAATTAGAAGAACAATCAGATTCAGAAATAGAGTCTTTATTACAAGAGATAAAAAGTATGGTTTATGAGGCAACTCGAGAAGAGCGCTTTGATATGAAGTCTTATAGAAAGAAAGTTAATTCAGTTAAAGAACTTGTTAAGGCAAAATTTGATTTTCATGAACGCGGAACTATTAAATCTCAATATCTAGGCATTGGTATCGTTTTTGGTTCTGGTATTGGAGCAGCATTTAGCTCTGTTATGCCATCTATGATAGGTGCGTTTTCAGGGCTGGGTATTGCTTTTGGGGTAGCCATTGGCACACAAAAAGAAAAAGAAGCAGAAAAGGCTGGAAAACTTTATTAGATGAGCAATTATCTAATTTTTTTTGCATCAGTGCTTGATTAAAGTTATACGGGGTATTGTATCTGAGAGGAGGTATGATATGAACGTAAAATTTGGAATTATTGGTGCAGGCTTTATTGCGGATGCTTTTGCAAGTGATGCAGTACTTACAGGCAAATGTAAAGTGGTTGCTGTTGCAACTCGCACATTAGATAAAGCGAAAGAATTTGCCTCAAAACATGATATTAGTAAGTACTATGATGATTACAATAAAATGTTGGAAGACGATAGTATTGATGCGATTTATATAGCATCTCCGCATGTTTTTCATAAAGAACATACCATTGCAGCTCTTAAGTCAAAGAAAGCTGTTTTATGTGAAAAACCATTTGCCATGAATACAAATGATGCAAAAGACATGTTGGATACTGCAAGAGAAGAAGATATGCTTCTTATGGAAGGCATGTGGTCTAGATTTTTTCCAGCTTACCATAAGATGAAAATTCTTTTAGATGAAGTTGGAGAAATACAGTTTATTAAAGCTGATTTTGGTTTTAGATCAGAAGAGTTATCAGACACAAATAGACTGTTAAATCCAGAACTAGGCGGTGGTGCACTGTTTGATGTAGGTGTTTATCCCATTTCAATTGTAAGAGATATCATGGGATGTGATCCTATCAAAATCCAATGTACTCAGTTTCTAAGTGACTTAGGTGTTGATTTGATGTCTAGTTATAATTACACTTTTAAAGATGGTGCACTGGCATGTCTATATAGTGCAATTCAAGTTAAAACTCAAACCGAATTGTTTATTTCCGGTACAAAAGGTACTCTTCATATGCCGAACTTCTTTTGTCCTGAGCAATTGATTTATACCAGACATAACGGTTATCAAGAAGCTTATAATTACCCTAAAGTTGGGTTTGGATATACTTATGAAATCGGTCATTTTTGTGATTTGTTTATAAAGGGTAAACTCGAAAGTCCTATCATGTCTTTGAGTGAAACAATGGCTATTATGAATATGATGGATCAAATACAAGTGAAAATAGGTTACCTACAAAAATAAGAGTCTGATACAGACTCTTTTTCATTTATATGGTATTCTATGTATGATATACAATTATGGAGGTATATATGAATATCAGATGTAAACGATGTTTTAAAGTATATGATGATTTGGAATATGAATGTCCAAGATGTAAAAAGATAAATGATAGAGATTACAGTCAAAAAAGTAGTAAAGACAAAAAAAGATTACCTCAATTGATAAAAGTTAAAAAAAGATATCAGTGTACATTCTGTGGTACTAAAAAATTCACAGAAAATGGTGCTTGTCTTTATTGTGGTAGTGATAAAATTGTACGTGATAATAAAAAGGTAGATATAGATACTGATAGAATAGATGAGTTAGTTGATGCATTATATGCAAATCGAATGAGTCAAAGCGAGGTTGAACGTCACTTAAAAGAAGAGATAGAAACTTTAGGCGAATGGCGATCGTCATATGAGTTTAAGTTTGGTAAACGTCATGATCTCGTGAATTTCTATATCTCATATTTATTATTTAGTTTCGTTGTATTCGTATGGCTTATGGCAAATGTGAGTGGCGCTCTTTTACAGTTTGGTTTATTGGCTGTTATTATTGGTCCAGCCTATTTATTTATTAAACCTCTTCAGAGGTTTATGCATTCAGAATCTTTAAATCTATATCCAGAAAATTCATCTGCAGATCCGAAGATTACATTTGTAGAACGACCTGAAGCAGCCAGATACAAGTATGAGACATACTTTATCGATACACAAGATTTGCTGAATATAATAGTAACAATGTCAGATAACAAGATAAGTAAACTTAGATTCATCTCTAAGTCAGATACGAGTAAAAAGCAGTTGGATTTTATAGTTGAAACATCCAATTATGATGATCAAAGACAAATGAAACGATTTTTAATGTTGTATTGTATGACCTATCATATAACTTATCAGATTCACCAGGAGAAATCAGTGAGTTTGTCTGAACTTGTATCTTTAAAAGAACAGTACTTTATTAGAACGGATACTATAAAAGAAGAGATGACAGAAGATGATTTACTAACTCAATCGGAATACATGCAAGTTCTTGGTGATAAGGTATTGTTGATGGGTGCTGTAGATAATAAAAAAATAACGATCATAAAGACTATGTCACTTAAAGAAGCACAAATACTATCATCCGAGGACCCTTTGGTTATGAGCGGGAAAATTACATATGATTTGAATCCTTTGGATATTACATACAAAACTATAAACTAAAAAAAACTCGTAAGAGTTTTTTTTAGTTCCATGTCTTCCAGATATCAGGTTGATATCCTAGAGTGGCCTGTTTTCCATTTCTAACAATCGGTGTTTTTAACACTTCTGTGTACTCCAATAAAATATCTTGTTTTCTGTCTAAATCGCTGGTATATGGTAGTAAACTTTCCTCATAAAGTGGAGAAGATTCATTGATCAGATTCTCTAATCCTACACATTGTACAACTGATTTCAACTCACCAGCACTAATTCCTTTAGAAATCAAATCTATTCTTTGATATTTAATTTTTCTTTCTTTAAAGTAACGTTCTGCTTTTTTTGTATCAAAACATTTTTTCTTGCCAAATATTTGTATGTTCATAATTGCCTCCATTTAGTTTATTATACGATTATTTGATGATGGTTAAAAGAGATTTATGCACTGTTCAAAATAAATTTATGTCCTTGATGTAGTGATTTACTAAAATAACAGATTCATATTTAATGTGGAAAGTTATTCTATAGCATATACTAAGTTGTTTTTTAAAATAAATTTCAATATGGTCATTAATCTACTATAAAATGGGTATAATAAGATAAGTTATTTAGTAGAAAAGGACTTTATTATGAAAAAGATATTAATTTTATTATTTTGCATAGTCACTATCAATTTAATTGGCTGTCAAACATCAGAAGAAATTGCTGTTGTCAAAGAGAAAATTACTTTTAGAATCACATGGAAAGAATATTCGGGAAGAGGGGAAGCCATTCAAAAGATTGTTGAAACATTTAATGAATCTCAAGATAACTATATGATTGAGACAATTAGTGGTGATGAAAACCTAGAAGACATTAAAGACTTGTTGTTGACAGATCAGGTGGATGTTTTTGTATTACCTTATAGATATGTTCAACTACTGGGTGATGAAGGTTATTTGTCTCCAATTAACAAAGAGGATATTTCTGATTCGGATAAGATTTCAGATGACTTGTTTGATTTATGTGAAGTGAATGAAACGTATTTTGGGATACCATGGGTCAGTCATTCTATGGCTTTGATCTATAATAAAGATTTGCTCCTTGCAGCAGATGTCGATCCAGATAGTATTGTTGACAGAATCACTTTTGAGTCAGCTCTACAAACTATTGAGGGAAAGACTAACGTAAAAGGGATCGGATTAGTTGGAGCAAACCATAATGATATATCTTGGATGGTGAATCAGTTTATTTATGGTGATGGTGGGTTGCTGATGATAGATAATCAAGTTGCCATTGATTCTGATAACAGTCGTTCATCACTCGAATTTTATAGAGATGTTTTATCTGAATATGCACAAGACACCTGGTTAGAAGATACTGGTACTGAGGTGATGACATATTTCAGAAACGGAGAAATTGCTTTTGAAATCCAGAGTTTATGGGGGATTACTGATATATGGAGAAACGATAATCCTTTCGAGGTTGGTGTCATGTCACTAGATACTATTGGTGCAAATGCTGAAGTTGGACCTATGATGTTATCTTATGGAAAAAAACTTTCAGATGATAAAAAAGAAGTTGTAACCTCTTTTATAGAGTATATGGTTTCTAAAGAAGCACAAATTGCGATTATGAAGGGTGAATTTAGTCCAGAAAGAAATGAATATTATCCGTTTAGATTACCAGTACGACAAGATATTATAGACTCCAAGGCTTTCGAGCCTTATCAAATATTTGATGTCTTTATAACTTCATATGAGATATCTAGTATTGATGTTCCAGCACCAAAATGGATGATTATTAAAGAATCATTTTATGCACCTAATCTAAATAGACTCATGAAAGAAGAAATAACAATTGATGAGTTTTTCAAAATAATAACAATCGAAGGAAATAAAATACTAAAAGAGGAGGAATAATGGATAATACTAAAATATTAGTTGTAGATGATTCTAAAGTGGACCAGCTCATTATTCAAAATATTCTTAAAGGATTTGATTTCATTACTGCTTATGATGGCTTTGAAGCTCTAAAGGCGTTAGAAGAAGAACCGGATATCGACATTGTAATTTTGGATCTAAACATGCCTAATATGAATGGGTTTGAAGTTTTAAAACATGTTCGGAAAGATTTTAGTCATTTAGATATATCCATTCTCATCTTAACCAATTACGAAGAAGTTGCAAATGAGATTAAAGGATTAGAATTAGGTGCTGTGGATTATATAAGAAAACCTTTAAATTCTGAATCTCTGTTGAAACGTATTGAAGTACATCTAAATCTTTTGATTGCAAAGAAAGAAATCAAGTTGCATAATAATCACCTTGAAGAATTGGTGCGTCAAAGAACCAAACAGTTGTTACAGACGCGTGATGTTACAATTAATGCATTAGTAGGACTTTTAGAAGTTCGGGATGTTGAGTCTTCTAACCATACAAGAAGAACTCTCCTTATGATGAAAAAACTCTGTGAACATTTAAGTGAGAAACCAGCTTATAAACATATACTTACAGAAGAAAAAATAGAATTAATGTATAAAACAGCACCTCTACATGATATTGGAAAAGTCGGTATTCCAGATAAGATTTTACTTAAACCAGGAAAATTGACTGTAGAAGAGTATTCACAAATGAAGGAACATGTCCGATTTGGAGTAGATGCAATAAAATCTGAATTTGGAGAAGAAGAGATGGATGTTTTTATGTTAACAGCCACACAACTCATAGGTACCCATCATGAAAAATTTGACGGGACAGGTTATCCAAATGGATTAAAAGGAGAAGATATTCCATTAGAAGGACGTTTGATGGCAATTATTGATGTGTATGATGCATTAACAAGTGAAAGAGTTTACAAGGAAGCATTTACTCAAAGCGATTCTATGATGATTATGAAAGAAGAGAGTGGTAAACATTTTGATCCATCTTTGGTTGCAGCTTTTATAGAAATAGAAGAAGCCATTAGAGAAATTTCGATTAAATACCAGTCGAAAAGGAAAGGTAACCATCATGAGAATTAAAATAAGTTTTGTATTATTGATTATCATAATATTTTTAATACCAATAAGTTATTGTGATGATTCATTAGAGTTTACTGAAGAGGAATTATTATTCATAGAAGAACATCCGATTATAACACTTGGTATTGATCCGTCATTTTACCCATTTGAGTTTATTGATATTGATGGAGAATATATGGGATTGGCAAATGAATATATTCAATTGATTAATAAAAAAACAGGTTTGAATATGCAAATTGTTAGGAATAAAACTTGGTCTGAAGCTTATATAGATGCAGTAGAAAAAAAGATTGATGTTTTACCATGTATCTCAAAAACGGGTGACAGAGAAGATTATTTTCTGTTTTCAGAGCCATATTATAAATTTCAACGTGCAATTATTTTAAGGGAAAATAGTGATATAAAAAGTTATAAAGACCTTTTTGGTCATACTGTTGCTATTCAAAAAAATAGTTCTCATCAAGGTTATATTCAGCAGTTCCCAGAAATCGAAATACATTATTACGATACTGTTGATGAAGCGTTATTTGCTGTCGCTGACGGTAAAGAAGAGGCTTTTGTAGGCAATTTAGCAACATCTAGTCATTTAATCAGTACACATGGTTTAACTGAACTTACGTATGTTGTTTTTGAAACTGAATCAGCAAATTATTTACACTTTGCAGTTAGAAATGATTGGCCAGAGTTAAAAAGTATAATCAATAAAGCTTTGGCTCGAATTACCGAAGCTGAGAAAATAGAAATCCAAAACAAATGGGTTGGTATGGTTAAGACTGTGGACTACAGTGGCATTATTCGAATTGTAGTCCTTACTTTCAGTGTGATTGTTATAACCGCAATGGTTTCAATTTACTGGACGATCAGGCTACGTAAGGAAATCAAAAAGAGGATAGTGATAGAGGAATGTTTAGAAATTGCTAAACATGAAGCTGAGTTGGCAAATGAAATAAAATCCAACTTTTTAGCTAGGATGTCACATGAGATAAGAACACCGCTTAACGCAATAACAGGTTTAAGTTATATTTTGTATAACACCGATCTAGAACGGTCACAGAAGGCTCATATTGAAAAGATAAGGCATGCTGCATCGGTAATGTTGAGCATTATAAATGATATATTAGATTTTTCTAAGATAGAAGCTGGGAAGATAGACATTGAAAATGAACCGTTTGATATTGACGGCGTAATAAAAAATGTCTTGAATATTATTTCTTTTAAAATTGAAGAAAAAGAACTTGATTTTACCTTGATAAAAGAACCTAATATGCCTAATAATTTCTATGGTGATGGCAAACGGTTAGAGCAAATTCTTTTAAACATCATAAATAATTCGGTGAAATTTACTGAAAAAGGTTCAATTACCTTAAATGTAAATTTAATTGGGTTTAATAGAGACGAGTATCAAGTAGAATTTAGTATTAAAGATACTGGTATTGGGATGTCTGAATCACATCTTGAACGTTTGTTTGAGCCATTCACACAAGAAGATGCTTCTATATCAAGACGATTTGGTGGTACTGGATTAGGTTTGTCAATTGTAAAGAGTTTGACTGAAATGTTAGGTGGTTCAATCGATGTTATTAGTCAAATCGGACAAGGTTCAGAATTTATACTTGCTCTAACTTTAAAAGTAAATCAAGAAAAAGAATTAGAGGTAAAAAATGATTTTAAATATATCAAAGATATTAAAACGTTAGTCTTAAATAAAGATATGAATTCATTAAATCTTACAACTGAATACTTAAAAAGTTTTGGGATAGCACCAGAATTTACTTCTTCGATTGATCAATTTATTCAGATGTTAACAACAACAGAAGAAAAGTTTGTCAATCCATATAATCTGGTTGTGATAGATATGGAAGCCATGACAGAAGAAGAGTTCGAATGTCTAGAGTCTGTATTTGATAAAGAGGATATTGTTAGACCACATGTGATCTTGATTACACCGTTTAAACATGATGAAAAAGAGTTTGATAATCGATATAGTATATTATCAAAACCGGTTTTTCCTTCGATATTATACAATACCATTGTAGATTTGTTCCATTTTAAAGTGTTAGCGTCTCAGATGGATAGAAGTAACAAAGTGCAAACAAGTGACCATACTTTGACTGGCAAAGTACTAATAGTTGAAGACAATAAAACCAATCAGTTAATAGCTCAATCTTTGCTTGAAACAATAGGTATAGATGTTATTTTAGCCGATCATGGAAAAGATGGTTATGAGAAATTCAATGAGGATCAGTTTGATTTGATTTTAATGGATTTACATATGCCGCTTATGGATGGTTATGAAGCTTGTAAAAAAATTCGTGAAAAGAATACGAGCATACCTATAATTGCCATGACAGCAGATGCTGTAGATGGTGTTAAAGAAAAGTGTCATGCTTTTGGTATGAACCATTTTATTAGTAAACCCTTTGATCCAGAACAGTTTCTATTTGAAGTTAAAACAATGTTAAACACTGGAGAGATTATTAATGAAACGGATTCAATTATAAATTCAGAGATTGGACTAAAACAAATGGGGGGTAATGATAAATTATTCAAACAAGTATTGACAGTTTTTTTAGATGAAAATGAAGAGACTGTTGAGATGTTAAAGTATAATATTGATCATAATAAATATGATAAGGCAATTGATATTGTACATAAAATCAAAAGCAGTGCAGGAAGCATTGGTTCAGAGAAAGTAAGAAATATTGCCAATGATTTACAAAAATCTTTAGAAGCTAATGAAGTTGACGAGGTCATGCTTTTGAAAGATCATTTTGTAGAACAATTGAACTTACTTTTAGAGACTATAAGACATATGAACTAAGTCGTGCAAATGTGTTATAAGAGAGCCCATAACTGTTTAAAATCAACTGTTTTGGGTATAAAATAACCAAAGAGGGTGATATGATGAACGTTAATCTAGACAAAGAACTAGTCGACTACATGCATACTCATCATCATGATGTAATTACTCTAAAACTTGTTCATGACGCTTTTAGTGATTATCATTATCTTTCAATGCATCCTAGTATTCGTTATAAAAAACCTAAACATGAAGAACGGTTTGATAAGTTTGAAGTTGGTGATATCACAATTTATGTTGAAAAACATGTTAAAACAACTAATGACCAACTAAGGTTTGTTGATGAAAAGTTATTAGGGATTCACAGATGTCACGTAGTGGGACTAGATCTAGAAATTGAGGATAACTTATTCCATTAGTAACTATAGGCAGAAATGCCTGTAGTTTTTCTTTTTATCTTGATTGTTTAAATTAATTGTGCTATTATTTTAACAACCCCCATAAGAGGGGGTGTCGGGAGGAATTATGAGAACTAAAGTAGAACACATAAATGGTCAGGACTTGGTTGATTTAATGGAATCAGGTAAATCTAACTATCAATACATTGATGTACGTACACCAATGGAATATGAAGCAGGTAGGCTAAAAGAGTTTATTAACATTCCTTTACAAGTATTAGACAAAGCAATAACTGATTTAGATAAGGAAAAACCGGTGGTTTTAATCTGTGAATCTGGTAGTCGAAGCATCTCAGCAGCAAGAATGCTTTCAAAAGCGGAATTTTCAAGTATACTTAATGTAAGAGGCGGAATTTCAATATTTAGATAAGAGGTTTTATGAAATCCACATACGATGCATTTATGTCTTTTTTTGAAAAAAGAGAACTTGGCACACAACGTCAAATTTTAATGCAATCTGCTAAAGGTAGAGTATTAGAAATTGGCAGTGGCACAGGGGTTAACTTAAAATATTATGATTTTCAAGGTATTGACTCTTTGATTCTATCTGATTTTAAGTTAAATCCACAATTATCAACTCAAGTTAAGAAATTAAATCAAGATTCCATTAATATTAAATCATTCAGTGTAGAATCATTACCATTTGAAGATGATAGTTTTGACACGGTTGTGGTGACCTTGGTTTTTTGTAGTGTTTACAATGTATCAAATGGATTGAATGAAATTAAACGAGTGCTAAAAAATGATGGGAAGTTTATCTTTATAGAACATGTACTCCCAGAAAAACAACCTCTAAAGGAGTTGTTTAATACAGTAACACCAATATGGAAAGTACTAGCCAGCAATTGTCATTTGAATAGAGATTTCCTTGAATCTCTTAATGAATCTGGTTTCGATTATGAATTAAATAAGCGATTTTTTAAGACTGCTTTTGTTAGTGGTATTGCAAAATCAAGTAATTGAAGTATCTATTCAGATGCTTTATTTTTTTTGCTGATATGATGTTACACTATAACCGTAGAGAAAGTAGGTAATGATGTATAGTATGATAAATATAAATAAATCTTTTGATGATGATTTAAAGATAGTACCATGGTGGAGTTTTGGTAAAACTGTACTTGCTACAGCAGTTTTCAAACTAATAGATCAGAAAAAACTCGATATAAACAAAAACTATTATGGGTTAAAAGGGACACTAAAACAACTGTTAAGACATGAAGCTGGTTTGCCTGATTATGCAAGTAGTAAACTTTATCATGAAGCTGTATTAAAAAATGACATGCCGTGGTCGTTTGATGATATGGTTGAGATTACAGGTTCAGGCAAATTATTGTTTGAACCAGGAGAAGGATGGCAGTATTCCAATATCGGTTATTACTACATTTCTAAACTAATTGAAGAGACAACACAAATGGAATTAGAAGATGCTCTATGTGATTTATTGTTTACTCCATTAGGCATTAACGACGTAAAAGTCGCTTTAGATGCATCTGATTTAAGTGGTTGTATACATGTGAAAAAAGAGTATAAACCAAGATGGTTGTATCATGGCATGATTATCGGATCACTCAGAAGTGCCTGTTTATTTCTACATGAATTGGCAACTGGAAATCTTATCAGTCAAAGTTCTTTTGAAATTATGCAAGAGACATATGATTTATATTTTGATATAGGAAACAGACCTTGGAAGAAACCTAGTTATGCTCATGGCTTGATGATAGATCATCAGGAAGGCGTGGATTATAGTATAGGACATACCGGGATGGGACCAGACAGTGTTATAGCTGTTTATCACTATTTTACACCACCTTGCACAGTCGCTGTATCAATGGAAACCAATGATCAAGGGATTGTTGAATTTGAAGTGGAGAAGTTAAGAAAAGTACAAGTATAAGGACATACAAAGGCACACCTTTCGGTGTGCCTTATTATTGGGATAGAATCAGTAACTTGTATCTAATACTTTACAAAAAACTCTTTGAAACTAAACTTACTACAAAAACTTCTTTGAAACTAAAATACTTCTTTACGATCTATACTTAATTCTTAAACTAAAAAACTCGGTACTACTCTGAAATGTTTCTTTCAAACCTTTAAACTTAAAAAACGTGTTCTCGTAAATCTTTCGAAACTAATTCATGTTCATTTAAATCTTCGAAACTTAATACGTGTTCTCGTAATCCTGCTTTAAAACTTAAAAAATCTTTTTCTGAGTTACCGATTCTATCAGGAAAAGGATCTTCCTAATCATTATATACCCATGCTTTTTTAGTTAAAACAATTTTTAAAGGATTTTTTACAATAAAATGATGTTTTTTATTTTGATTTTAGATCACAATTTTAATTTTTAACTTGTTATACTAATGATGAGTTCAGAACGGGAGTTTTGATTCTAATCTACCTATGATTTCTATTAAATTACAAATGAATATGATTCCTTAAATCTATATTAATTCTAGTTCAAAATCATTTCTATTCACTTATATCCTGTTATAAAATGATGGAGATGATAAAGAGGTGAAATGAAATGCTAAGATGTAAAAGATGTTTTAAGAAATATGATGGATATGATCCAGAATGTCCGAGATGTGGTAAATTAAATGAAATAGAAGATATCCCTAGAGATTCACAAGAAGTAGAGACGACGAGGAGCAATGCCCATGCTTATGGGGAGAGCAAAGAACGCATAAGTTTTAAAGCTTATAGATGTAAATTTTGTGGTTCACTACATACAGGTAATGCAACTAATTGTACTGTGTGTTTTAATTCAAAAGTAGTAGGAAAAAAAGCTGAGACTCAAACGATAGATCCTTATAAATTCGAGAGATTTATAGACGATGCTTATCGTGAAAACACTAATGTTATAGACTTTAAAAAAAAATTTCACGATGCAGAGTTATTGAAGATTGATCTGAATCTTTGGGAAGCGCCCGTTTCTTATGAGTTTGGTAAATTGTTTTCATGGAAAAAATTATTTATGATGTCATGTTCCTTTATTTTTTTTCTTTTTATAGGTCAGATAAAACGTTATGACAGTATCGTGGATGCACTACCTTTTGTATTGATCTATCTAGTGATTGGTATTATTGTAATGTTATTTAAAAAGAAAACTTATGTAGAGGGGCTTAACATCTCTAAAATAACATCACGTGATGAAGCACAAATTAGCTGTTTTGAGTCAAAAGACGGCAAAAGAGGTGATGAAAAATTCAACTTATATTCTTTTGATATAGACTCTGTAGAATTAATAACAAATGACTCTAATGATATTATAAAGGTCAATTTGAATGAGAAAAAAACTGAGGATAAAGAAGCAGAAACCTACACGATTACAACAAATGGGTATACAGATTCAAACTCGTTTAAGAAGGTGATTCTATTATTTTGTTTTAAATACAATATACGATTAAGCTCTAAAAACGAAAATGATTTCACACAAATTCAATGTGATGAGATTATTTAATGAGAACCCACTGGAGTGGGTTTTTTATTATTTTGTTGTTAAAGTTATACAAAACAATAGACGTATTTCTATCTGTTTTTTATGTAAAAGTTACAACAAATTAAAAAGTTCTTGTTTTTATTTATGATTAGAACATATACTTTTGAGTGTTGAAAGGGGTCTTTATGAAATATCATGAGTATATTGCACAATTAGCTGGAAAGTCAGTTTTATATGAGGTCAGTACGTCACCAAAACCTGGTTTAGTGGATAGACACTCAAATGGTGCTCATACAGATATGGACTTTTTTACATTTATGGCCAGTAGCAGTGCCATTCATAAAGGTTTTTATGATATCACAGAAGCATCTTCAAATTTTGATGGTCGCCCTAAAGAGTTATTGTCATTATTAAGACCTATTGGAATAAAGATGGAAGAAGCCATGTTCAAAGCAACAGAGAATGTTAATACACATAAAGGTATTGTATTTTCTCTTGGGTTAGTTGCTGCAGCTGCTGTACAAGTACAACCTTTGGAACAAAATAGAGAAAAACATATATCCGAATACATCATGAAAATGACTGAAGGGATATCAAAAGAACTTTTTGTACCGGAGAAAAAAATTAAAACCAATGGTGAAATCATATTTGAAACCTTTGGATTCAAAGGTATTCGAGGAGAAGTTGAGTCAGGATTTCCAACAGTATTTAATTCAGGACTTGACGAGCTTCGAAATTCATATTATACTTTTGAATGTAAAAATGATTTATTTATACAGACGCTGTTTCGGATTATGTCTGTATGTGAAGATTCTAATATTATATCTAGGCATGAGCCTGAAACTCTTATTGAGGTGCAGGCAATGGCAAAGAAGTTTTTAGAATCAGGTGGGATGCATCAAGAAGATGGCATTTTACAAGTTAAGGATATGGATAATTTATTTATCAAGAGACATATTAGCCCTGGCGGCTCAGCGGATCTCTTAGCAGTAACCATATTTTTAGGACTTTTAGAAAATATAATAAAGTAAAACTGATTGTTTATAAAGAATGAGAAATCAAGCTTAATATAAGGTCAGCACTATCATAGTGCTGGCTTTTTTGTTTTTGTTTAAAAGAAGTGGTGAAAATGGAACGTATATATTTAAAAGACAAACAGGGGATT
>Ga0070724_10001465_pt1 | contig 13996 bp, 8 predicted proteins | sample tdDd001_FD_67278 | JGI IMG/M metagenome (GOLD analysis project Ga0070724, IMG submission 67278) | Marine sediment microbial communities from the Atlantic coast under amendment with organic carbon and nitrate - tdDd00.1 | ecosystem: Environmental > Aquatic > Marine > Coastal > Sediment | place...
CTTCACCTCTCCATACTTCATATAGTTCAGGTGTGGACCAGCCATTGGCATATTCAGAGGGTTTATGAATGTGTCCCTGACTGCGAATGGGTTCCTGGCCCAGCCTTCCTGAGGCATAGGCTACAACACCAAACAACAAGTGCAGTTTATACAGTGTTGCAGCATCTTTCTCCTTTCCCACATCCATACCAATGGAGTAGACAATTTCGGGACCCTCACAGGATGGATCCATCAGGCTTTTTCTAATATCATCCAGTTTGCGCTGCTCGGGCTCTGGACCAAAACAGTTTTTTCCGTAGGTGAATCCAAGGGGATCCTTTTGCATGGTGACTTCCAGCCCGGGATCAAAATGTTTTCCATTTGTCATAGCAACGAAATTGTTTTGTTAGGACCTTACAAAGGCTTTGATGGTACAGCACTCTTTTCCCAGTGATGTGCCATGTGGTGAAATGGTATATTCTTTAAGTGTCGCCGGAATGATAAAAGTTTCAGCATAGTGGACAACAAAAGGATCAAAGGCTTTATCGGGACTTTCAACAATGATCTCATCTCCTTCAATAAGGCAGAACACCTGGACGCTGTTTACAGCTTGATGCGACACCTTTTCGGTGAAGCAATGCCTTCGGGTTTCGATAAATTCCCGTTCATGCAGACCGGTCCTTTCCTCATACCAGCCATCTCCCGATCCCACAGTTTCAATTCTGTTGATCAACTCCTTTCTGGTCCATTCGGTGGTGCGGTCCCACTGGATGACTTTTTCTCCATGCCTGATATTTATTGGACGTGGCTTTCCATCAATACCAAGTCGGCCCCAATCCCAGAGTTTAAAAGTAAAAATATAAGGTGTTGCACTGATTTCCAGCACCATACAATTTTCTCCCGAACAATGGACCGTTCCCGCCGGGATTAAAAAGTGATCGTGTTTCCTGGCCTCCCATTTTTCAACATGTGCTTCTACTTCAAATGTACCTGTCTTCTGGGCCTGATGTAAATCCTCTATCATCTTATCCGGATTAACATCCTTTTTTAGTCCCAGGTAGACACAGGCATCCTCTTTGGCATCCAGGATATAGTAGCTTTCGTCCTGGGTATAGGTCATACCAAATTTCTCCTGAATGTATTCGGTTAGCGGATGAACCTGGAGACTCAAGTGTCCCCCGTCCATGGTGTCCAGAAAGTCGAAACGAATGGGGAACTCATCTCCAAAACGGGCATGCACCGGATCACCCAGTAATCCGGCCGGATCTCTGAAAACCAGGTTGATGGATGGTATTTCTATCATTTCACCAGCGATTTTCAAGAGGAGGCTGTTCTCTTCAGGAACACAGTTGAAACACCAGGCATAGTTGTCCCGGCTCCTGTCCAGGTCACAATTCTCTTTCATCCACTGCCCTCCCCATGGACCCGGATCAAAGAATGGAACCACGCTGAAGGGTTGTTTCAGCGCCTGATCCATTCCCTGCAGAACTGCCTGATAGGAGACCATTTTAGGATTGGATCTTTCATTGGTATCCAGTAGAAAATCGATCTTTTCAAACAGCTGTTTTTTCAGTCTGTCGCATACCCGCCAGTCCACAAAAAATCCTTGCTTGTAAAACAACATCCAATCTTCTTCCCACCGGTTTTTTACACCCAGGTTATCAACAAGGTGTTCCCGCATTCTCAATTGAATTTCCCACCGAGCCATATCGACATAAATAAGCATGTCGTAGTGCTCAGGGATCAGGCTGGCTCCTGTGCCGTATATAATGCAGGGTCGGAATGGATCCTCCTGTATACTCAGGCGGATTAATTCAATTTTCGCTCTGTCGAAAAAATCATCCATCACCAGTCGGGTCATATATCCAAAAAGCCTGTCGTCAGTCAGATCGGGGCGGATCATTGCCTCAATACCTTCCTCGGAGAGCATGGCCTCTTCAGCATCGATCCATCTGAACTCAGGAAAGCTATTTTGAAGTTCTGGACCTAACTCTTCATGGAGAACTCCCTGGTAACACTCGATGACAATGATGCTCCCTTTTGAGCCCCCATTTTCCAGTTCAGCACGAATCTGCCCTCCTATCTGATCCCACCCTTTGAAGCAGGGATGTGAGGCATTTACCTCTATGTATGGGTGCTTGTTAAATGATCTGCTCATTGATTTAAACTTAATTTATGGTGCATTCCGAGGAGTGCGATTTTGTCGACAGAAGAAGAGGTGGCAATCTTTATATCTCCCCAGGAGATCCAGGCATATTTGTCGATATATTCCTGAATGATGGGCAGGATAATGTCTGCACTATTCATGATACCACCGTGCAGGATGAAGAGTTCCGGATCATATGCATGAATCATATTGACAATTCCGGCTGACCAGATCCCCATATACTTTTCAGCAAGCGATCTGGCTTTGGGATTTCCCTGCCTGTACAGTTCAAAAAGGATTTTGAAGTCGGGTTCAGATTGATCTGTTGCAGCAAGCTCTTTCAGCTTCCAGGATGAGGCCAGTGCCTCCACGCATCCCCTGTTGCCACAATTGCACAGATCTCCATTGTAATCTACCGTGAAATGGCCTCCAAGTATGCCAGCCTGGTTGTTTCCTCCATAGAGCATCTTCTCATCTAGCACGCATGCACTACCAATACCGGTTCCAAAGGTCATCAGACAGATGTTTTTATAAGACCGGCCGCTTCCGAACTGCCATTCCCCATAGAGGGCAGCACGGGCATCATTTTCAAGAACAAGTGGCAGGCCCCATCTCTCCTGGCTCCATCCGGTAAAATCGAATCCAACGGCACCGCAAAATTTTTGATTGACCGATTGCAGCCTGTTAGTATGAACATTTACCACACCCGGAATGGCGATGCCAATGCCTGATAAATCCGGGCTCCCGGATTGTTCCATCAGATCATTTATCAGCTCTTCCAGGTTTAGGATCACCTCTTCGAATGGAATCTGTGAATGAGATGGAATCACGGAATATAATGCTATTTCTCCGTTCTCGATGATGCCGGCTTTAGCCCTGGTTCCACCTAGGTCGATACATATCGTTTTCATTTGTCAGGTATTAATATGGGGATTCCTTTCTCTTCAAATAGCCGTGCTGAGAAACCATTCATATCAATTTCTTCATAATTGTGACCTGCATCAGAGGGCCAGCAGGCATTAATAATAAGAGGGGAATCGCCGGTATTGGCCACCCTGTGTGCCACCCCTTTATTAATATAATGCAGACTACCCGGGGCCATCTCTACTCCCCAGCAATTGCGGTTTGTATCCATATATATTAATACACCGGTTCCACTGATACACCAGTAATATTCGGCTGTTTGTAGTTTAGAGTGAAAATGTCCACGGGTCATGAAGTATTCATTTCCGACTTTGCCGGCTTCGATTTTGGTAGTACCCCAGAACAATCCTCCCGGGGTGTTTTCCTCTTCAGGCAAGTGGGCCTGGACGGTATAGATGTGCTGCTCCTGATCCATGGCCTGCCGTGCCTGCTCATCCTTGAAAACACCTTCCAGTTGTTTGAGTTTTTTCTCAGCCGTGATAAAATCACCCGCTTTCAATAGTCCGCTTTTCAGGTCTATAATCTGTTCCGACTTTGCTATTCTATTCATTATTTGAGTTTGTATAAGTGAAGGTGGTGGTGGAAAGGTCCGATTCAGCAGATGAGCTACCCAGATATAGCTCATATTCCATCTCTTCAATCTCCCACTTTTCTGCTTCCGGATTGTACCATGCCAGTTCCTCCATGGGAATTTCAAATTTCACCAGTACTTGTTCGCCAGGAGGCAATTCCACTTTCTGAAAGCCCCTGAGCAATTTCACGGGCCGGTCCACCCTGGAATTTTTAAATCCGATGTATAGCTGTACGACCTCCTCACCAGTGCGGAAGCCGCTATTGCTTACATTGATCTCTGCTTTCAATACCTCACCTTCTGAAATCTCTGTATCGATAAGGGCCAGTTCCTTATAGCTAAAATCGGTGTAACTGAGACCAAATCCGAATGGATAGGCAGGTTCTTTCTGCTCCTTATCAAATAGTGTATATCCATGGTAATAGCCATAGCGGACCTGCTTTGTAAAGGGATCAAAGAGGGGCAATTGTTTTTCATCTTTGGGAATGGTAAAGGGCAACTTTCCTGATGGATTGACCTCACCAAACAAGATATGTGCCAGGGCGGTTCCACCCTCCATTCCGGCATACCAGGTCATCAGAATAGAGGGAACAGACTCCTTCCATTGCTCCATGACTACGGCACTTCCACCCACCAGGGCAACAATACATCTGGGATGTGCCTTTGACAATTCAAGAATCATTTTTTCATCTTCCGGTTTAAGGCGGAGCGACTCCCTGTCACCTCCCTCTTTGGCCCGTGCACCCTCCTTTGAGGGATCATTGATTACATACTCTCCCTCATCGTTATAGCGGTAGCCGGCCACAATAACAACGGCATCGGCATCTTCGCAAGCTTTCCTGACAGCATACAGATCAGTACCATCATGGTGCTGAATTTCAACGCTTTGACCCAGTGCATTTTGCATCCCTTCAAGATAAGTCACCACGTAGGGAGGCTTCACATAGCTGCTTCCATGATCGCCGGTGTTTATTTCCGAGGCAAGCGATCCTACTACGACCAGTTTCCTGACAGATTCCTTTTCAAGGGGCAGGAGATCTCCATCGTTCTTCAGCAGTACCATGCTCTTCTCTGCCGATTCCAGGGCCAGGCTGGCATGAGCCGGGCCGGCAATCTCAACAGTATTGTAATTCATGTGATCGGGGGTAGATATGTACTCCAGTTTTCTTCTAACTACCCTTCTTACCCGCCTGTCAATCAGATCCATTGACAGCGATCCTTCATCGATCAGTTTTTTGATCTGTTTGGTACTGTAGAACTTAGTTATGGGCATTTCAATGTCCATTCCTGCTTTCAGGCCCCCTTCCGCTTCATGAATCCCCCATATAAAATCGGAAACAACAAAACCTTCAAAGCCCCACTGGTCACGCAGAATGCCGGTGAGCAGATGGGTGTTTTCACCACAATAGGTGCCATTGACCCGGTTATAGGCACTCATGATGGAGGCGACTCCTGAATCGACCACTTTTTTAAAGTGTGGCAGGTATACCTCGTGCATGGTTCTGTCGTCCATCTGAACATCCACATAGAAGCGTGCATTTTCAATGCTGTTGGCAGCAAAATGTTTGGCACAGGCCATCACCTGATGCTGTTGTACTCCTTCCATTAAAGCCACACCCATCTCGCCCAGAAGAAAGGGATCCTCTCCATAGGTTTCCTGTGCTCTTCCCCAGCCCGGATGTCTCAGCAGATTGATGCAGAGTCCCCCGAAAAAATTGGAATTGGATGCCCGTAGCTCTTTGCCCATCACATCGGCCACTCTTCGTTCCAGATCCACATCCCAGGAGGCTCCACGCGCCATGGCTACGGGAAATCCGGTGGATGAACTGACTGTAACACCACGTGGGCCATCACTGAATGCAATGGGTGGAACCCCCAGCCTCTTATTCATTCCCGAATAGAAGAGCGGGAATGGCTTGGAGTGTTTAAATAGTACGAACCGCACCCCCATCCGGATGGCTGAAAAAGCCCCACCACCACTTAACTGGTCCACTTTTTCCTCCAGAGTCATCTCCTGCAGAAGACTATCGGCAATAAATTCTGGATTGAAGTCCTCCATGTTCGACCACTTGTAGTCTGAGGGATTCAGGGGGTATTTGGGATTTGACAGTCCTATTATCACAATGGTTGAGATAAGCACTGCCAGTACTCCGAGAATGATTAGAATGGTCTTTGGTATCATATGTTGTAATGTTTGGGCTTATTACTATTATTATCGGATTTCTATTTTCCTGGTGGATTGTACAGGTCGATTATACTGATCCATGATTTCTGCATGCAGTTCATAATCTCCTGGGGTCATGGGAAACTGTACGGTCAATTCCACAATGGTCTTGCCTGAGGCTTCTACCCACACAGGGGAGAGAGTCGTATTTGAAATTGCTTCCTTATCTTTTACAAAAGAGATCTCTGCCGTCAACAAGCGGGGAATCTGCAGATCATTGATCAGTACAATGGGTATGGGTTCTTTGCTTCCCGCCGGGAAGCGGTCACTCCAAAACCAGAGACATATTCCTTCGGGTGAGAAAGCATCTCGTACGTATTTACCAATGTAGGGTTCAACTACCAGGTTTTCGATATCCATGAAAATATCAGTGGTTTTGCAGCCTTCGTAATTGCTGTTTAGACCGGCGAACTGCATGACCCCGGCAGCCCTGAGAGCTCGGTAATATTCGGTCTGCAGGGCGCAATGGTATGCGTAGTACTCAAACCTGTCAGAAGCAGTGAATTCAGGAAAGTAGGTGCGGTATCCTTGTTCGCTTAGTTCGGTTGGTTCACCATCCCTGCGGACCCAGAGCCAGGCATATTCGTTAACCAGGACTGGATTGGATCCTTGGCTTAGTAAGATGCTGTCTGGTTTGGTATGAGCAAAAGTATCAATGGAGGGAAGGGGTTTCAGGTCCTTTCCCAGGAAGTTGTACATGGAACCAGAATAGAGATAGGGATGTATTTCAACAGGATCAGTTTCTCTTTGAGGATCGCCCCATCCGTTATCCCATGGCCGGTCCGACCGGTCCAATCCTCTGACCATATTCAGTGCCCAACCGGTTCGTGGCTCTTTCTTCTGAGCGCTTTCATTTTGGGCATCCCAAATAAGCAGGGAAGCATGGTTCCAGCGTTCTTCCATCCAGTCGACATATTCAGAGACCAGTGTATCCAGTTTAATGCCTGATCTGAAAATATTAAAGGTCCATATGGCATACTCATCCTGAATGATCATCCCCTCCTCGTCAGCGATTTTATACCAGAGTGATGGGGCAGGCCCCACATGAAAACGGACGGTGTTCCAATGCATTTCCTTAAACTGATGGAATAGCTCTCTGATCCACTCTTCGTTCCATAATTTGTCACCCCGCATCGGATCTTCAGCAAATCTGTATATAGGTACATTTGTGCCTCTCAAGTAGTAGGGCTGCCCGTTTAGTATGGGCACCTTTGTTTCAGGATCAAAATGAAACTCCCGCATGCCAAATGTTGTCTCTAACTGATCATCGGCTGTCTGGGCGATTAAATTATAAAGCACAGGTGAATCGGGCGACCAGGGACTGAAGTCTTCCATGGATAGTTCCGTCTCCACCAGGACAGATTGTCCGGGGGCCATTTGCAATGTTTCGCTTTCAACAGCATTGCCCACTATCTGATCCAGCGTATCCTTAACCATAAATCTCACTCTGGTCTCAATCTCTTCTACATTCCGGTTATTCACCCAGGCCAGTACACGAACCGATTTCTCCAGCAATTGTGGCACGACTTGGATTTTATCGATATACGTATGACCGGAAAGGATCAATTCCACATTGTCATATATCCCGGGAAGCTGCCTGGTTTTCTCCAGCACATCACCGTAGATGTTCTTGTTATTTTTATTGTGAGTGACAGAAGTACCCACCCGTACTACCAGTTCATTGTCCGCACCCCGACCCTTTAGTATTCCGGATACATCATAGGTGCCTGAAAGGAAATGTCGACTGTTCTCTCCCAATCTGACACCATTGAGCCAGACCTCTGAACCATATTTGGCTTTGTGGATCCTAAGGAAAGAAACAGCAGGCATAGCTTCTTCAATGGCGAACACTTTGCGGTACCAGAAAGCCTCCCTGTTTACATCCCGGAACTTAAGAAGGGACAGGAATCCAGCAGGAGTGGCAGACCCAAGCCCTATAAGGGTTTTCACCTTTCCGACATCCGAGAATTCAGGATAAGACATATCGGCAAATCCGGGAACCTGTGTGGTGTGCGTAAATTTGCCGGGTATCTGTGTCAGATTGCCTTCTTCAATCTCCCAGGTGCCATTCAAAGATATAATCCGCCTGTATGGCGGTTCAATCGCCAAAGCTCCAGTTTGGGCTTCAGGAATGGCTGAAAAGTCAAGGTTCGCAGAAGGAGGTAGATGGAAGGTACCGTCCACAAAAGGGTAATCTACATTTTCACCTTTGTAGGACTTAAGTTCTTTCTCCGGAACGACTTTAAACTGCAGGTACCAGATGATTGCAAAATAGCCGGCAATCAAGATAATGAGAGCAAGGAGGATTCCAAGAATTCTTAATATGGTTTTCATAGGTACATTATTGTGGAATTATCTCAAGACTGCCTGGCAGGATTTTGTTTCCCAAAGGGTCCATTTCAAGTTGTATTGCTTCACCGTGTGCAGTAAAATTGAAATTAAGTTGAGGACTTTCACTTCCACTCTCTAAACTGTAGCTTAGCTCTTCTTGCCCGTTTATACTTAGGCTGATTGGTCCAGGAATTGAATCGCTGAAATGGAAGATGGCTCTGTAATTCCCGGGAGACAGGGGCTGACCCCGCCAGGTTTGTATCTTCAGGGTGATTGGCTTATGGCTTGAGATCCATTGATCGCTGGTCTTAGTAGGAGTTGTATTGTTGCCTTCAGCCTGTGAATTGGGGATTTCGATTTCCCCCAATCCTCTCCAAAATTCCCCATCCTCATCTACGAAAAAGGAGAAGGTGCCCGGTGCCTGGGCTAGTGGATCCTCTTGTGTGCTTTGGAAGTTGTAGCGTATGGCTTCCAGCCCGGCCAGTTGTTTCTGGTTGATAAAATCGGGATACCATCTGAGGTTCAGGGAAATTATCATGGCCGATTCACCTCTGGTGGTCCCTGAAAATTGAAGCAGATTACTATATAGCTCAATACTTTCCTCCGGATGAGATTCAGCTATCAGATTTGTTGCTTCTTCGTATCGGCCTTCCATCCAGGCCAGGTTCGATTGCTTAAGGAGGGTCTGTTGCTGAATGAAACTCTTGTAGAAATACTCCAGTCCCAGGTAATAGACCACCTCCTTTTTTGCTGTAGGATTCAGATCCTTGGAATTGAGTTCCTTGAGCAAAGCAATCCTATAATCAATGGATCGAAGGAGGGCATCCGGATCGGTCGGGGATTCACCAATGATAAATGTACCCGGGTTCATGAAATAGTCAGATGTTTCTCTGCCAAACATGGGAGCTTTCAGAATCCAGTCGTTCAGGAATTCCTCGAACAAAGCATATTCTTCATTAAATATCTTCCTGGAGTGGTTGCTGTTCAGAGAGGAAATGTCCTCATTCATGGTTTGCATCCAAACCTGTCTTGAAAGGCTTTGAAAGTATATATCCAGGGGGCGGGTTAGCCAATGGATGATTCCAAATCCGGAAGCACCGGATTCAGCCAGTTTGTCCTGAAAGGATTCAAAAGGGGTATAAGGTTTACCCAGGTAGCGGTGATCATCGTGATGTGCCCAGACAATCGGGATCATGGATCTTTCTGAACCTACCGTATGGAGCTGTTTTCTAATGGAATCGGAGTAGAATAGAACCTTGAAATCCAGGGGATATAGGGTGACTTGCTCAGGATAGAAGTAGGAAGCAGTGGGGAGGAAACCAAACTCCCAACTTCCTGAACCTAAGTCAGTATTTGATCCTGCTTCTCTGAGAATTCGATCATATGCGCTGAAGATCTTTCCAATTGCAAAAGTGCTGGCTGCATAAATGTCCTCTCCCATAGCTGGAGAGCGTTCAAGCAACTCTTTGTACTCCAATTTCCATTCCTCAGGAAACTCTTTTGGAGTAAGGGATCTCAAAGGAGTCATCCAATAAGGATTGGGATTATATTTTCTGGTCCAACCTATGAGTCTGTCAATCTGCGGATAGTCATTGAGCAGCGCCAACACCTGCGACCTGTAAAATTCATATCCTTCCCTGGTGTCCGGATTCGCAATGGAATACCCTTCGGAAGTAGTTATGAGTGCATGTGAAGGAAGAGTTCTCAGGATCTCCTGCGGATTTGCCGAATACGTATCCATATCGAAGGCAAAGTTGATCTTCATTCCTACCAGATCAGCATACTTGAATACCTCTTGCATCATAGTTTTTACTGCTGAAATCCGCATGCTATCCTCAACAAGGGCAGCACTACTGCCAAACACAGCCTGGTCAAAAATTCCACCTCCTACGAGCTTCCTGACATCATTCACATGTTCCGTACCCCAGTCCCTTCCATGGGAGGAAGTTGCCAGGTATCCCACGGGTTTCTGTATCCCATTGTGTTCGAATGCATGGATGGGATTGTTACCATAGGTGTGGATCATGAGGGTATTGTATCCCAGTTTTGCAGATTGCAGGATCCATTGCTTCCATTGATCGTGATCCCATCCGGTGCAGCCGCTCAGGAAATTATGCCAGGTAAATACCAGCCTTTCTTTTTGTAGCGGATAGTCGGTGAGTTCCCAGGCATCAAAAGCAAATTGTCGCTGAGACGAGGGTATGATATCATGAGAGAGCTGAAAATCATACCCCAGTTTCTCGAGCATACTATATACACCCTGCAAGACCCCAAATTCGTCAAAGCCCACGATCACAGCCTCCCTGTCCTTGTGCATGACGGTGAAGGCACCCCCGATTGGCTCAGGTAGGATGAAAACATTATGGTCTTCATTGGCTCCTATTCCGGTAAGCAGATGGATGGAATAGCCCTTGCTCCTGGATTGCTTACTGACGGTGAATTGGGTTTCGGGATAGATATTACCCAGCTTATCTGCCAGTTCAGAAGCTGCAAAGAGGAGAGAAGGCGATGCGTTTGAATCAATAATAATCTCCACCTTCCTGCTCTTGGAACAAGAGGCCAGAATTAGCAGAAGACAAAGTATGATACACTTTCTAAGCATTCAGATAGACTTATTTTCTTTTATAGTAAATCATTATCTATGGATGCATTATGAATGATTTCAGTCAGTCTCTGATGCCATTCCACATCGCGCCACATGCCCACGAATTGAGGTCCGCAAAAATTACTGGTGGCCATGGAGGTCCATCGTCCGGTGGAAGCAGCCTCTTTTACACCAATAGCACATAACTCTTTCACCCAATCCCAGGCAAGCAAGGGCCAGTCTTTATAATCAACCACAGCCCAGCATTCGGTGGTTGATAATGGAACTCCTATGGTCCTGGATTCTTTGGCTGCACACTGAATGCGATATTTCAGCACATTCTGCCAGTATTCAGGATCCTCCCGGTAAGTGCTTTCACCTTTCATGGCCAGTTTGTCATACCCGGTGCTTTCAAATTTTTCATAATTATACCCCACCTTTTTGTAAAAGGGTCCACCCGCCATCCAGATATGCAGATCAAGTATATCAAATTGTGATAGATTCCGTTCAACTATTCCACAGTTCTCCCAATTAGAAAATGCAAAATCTAAGTCCGGGAAAGTTGTGCGGGCTACTCCCAGCGCTTCGTTTATCCACTGAAGCTGTTCTTTGTTTGAAAGAGGAAAGAACTGGTCACGTTTGAAGGATTCTGGCAGAAAGGGGGTCCAGGCAATCAATGGAAATTCATTGCACAGATCCACATACAGTATGGAATCCAATAGTCCGGCGGATTCGATCTGCTGCAGAGTATTTACCCAGATCTGTCCCAGGATCTCAGGCGATTTAATATCCAGGTATGCTTTAGTCTTGTCCTGCCTGAACCATGAGGACAAGGCCACCTTTATATTACGTTCTGCGCATTTTTCGATGAATTTATTCAGACCAGGTTGCACCTGTACCCTGTTGACAGCTGGGCTCCCCCAATCCTGCGTACTCCATACCGGCAGCAATTCCCAGATTGCATCAGCATCTTTGCTCACCAGGTGGGGATAAGCATCAATTCTTACAGCATCATATCCTCTCATTACCAATTCATCGAGCACAAGGTTCCAATCCTCATATCCGGCACCGGGCCAACGTCTTTCCAGCCAGGAAAAATCCCACATAGTAATGGCGAGTGGTTTTCCTTGGGTTTTAGCATTTACCTTGGTCTGAGACTCCTGATTTCCTATAGAAGGCAAATTTGAAGCCACACCCATTGTGGTGGCTGCCATCAAGGTCTTTTGAATGAATTGCTTCCTGTTCATAATAGTAAGATTTACCTGAGCTGCATAATTACTCAGAAGGCACCTGATACTCCGTTTTCAGAGAATCCAATCCGCTTAATAGTTCTTTTGTGAGATCTTCAAATGAATCCTTCCCATACAGATTGTTCATCTCTTCCGGGTCAGTCTGTAGATCGTATAGTTCCCAGAACTCCTCCTCATCAAAAAAATGAATCAACTTGTACCGTTCAGTTCTTATCCCTTCATGTTTTCTCACACCCCATCCTGACTCATAAAAGTGATAATACAGAGCGTCCCTCCAATCAGAGGGTTCTGGATCTGAAAAAAGAGGAACCAATGATTGGCCCTGCATCTCCGCCGGGGTATCTGTACCGGCCAGTTCAAGAAAAGTAGGAGCTAGGTCCAGATTTTGAACCAACATCTGGTTTGAAGTCCCCGGGCTAATTTTGCCTGGATACTTCATCAGCAGAGGTGTTTGCATGGACTCTTCGTACATATAACGTTTATCAAACAGGCCATGCTCACCCAGGAAAAATCCCTGGTCTGAAGTATAGACTACGAGGGTATTCTCTGCCAGACCGTTTTCATCCAAATAGTTGAGTAAAGCACCTACACTTTCATCCACTGAAATGATACAGCGCAGATAGTCTTCGAGGTACCTTTGAAGTTTCCATTCATCCAAGGAAACCCCACTGAGATCACCGTTAAAGTATTGTTCTATTTCGCTTGCATACCCCTTATTCCATCTCATTCTTTGCTCCGGATTCATCCTACTTAGCCTAAGCTCATAGGCGCCAGGAGCCCAGCTATTTACTTCATCGACCGGACAAGTGTCGCAGGGGATTTTCAGATCCATTTGGAAATCCATGTGTTGCCTTATGGTCAACTTCTGATCCTTAAGACTGGCTCTCTGGCTTAGGTCTTCATGGAAATTACCCGGTACCGGGAACCTGATTGATTCAAAAGCATCCAGGTTTTTAAGGTCTGGCATCCAGTTCCTGTGCGGAGCTTTGTGATGAACCATCAGGCAGAACGGACTTGAACCATTCCTGTTCTCCAGCCAGTCAATCGCAAGATCAGTAGTAATATCTGTCACATACCCTTCATAAATCGTATCGTTTCCATTATCGATAAATGAAGGATTGTAATAATCACCCTGGCCAGGCAGGATATTCCAGTAATCAAACCCTTTCGGTTGACTCTTCAGGTGCCATTTCCCCACCAGAGCAGTTTGATATCCTGATTCCTGCAGTAAGCCTGGAAAAGTGATCTGAGAAGGGTCAAAACTGGTGTGATTGTCCCTTACTCCATTCAGATGGGAATGAAGACCCGTGAGAATCACAGCCCTGCTTGGTCCGCAAATGGCATTGGTAACAAATGCATTCTGAAATAACATGCCTTCCCTGGCCAGCCTGTCAATATGAGGTGTCTGGATGAATTCGTCTGAATAAGCACTGATTGCTTTAGACGCATGGTCATCAGACATGATAAACAGGATGTTAGGGGGCTTTTTTGATCCCCCCTCATTGGAACCTTGAGGCAAACAACCTGTTAGGAGTAGGAAGATCCCAAGAATAATGCCGGAAGCCGTTCTCATCACAGTTTATTGTGTTTAGTAGTTTGTATATCTAATGTTTATCTCTCCATAAGTGCTTCCAGTATCCCGAAGTAGCTGGGTTTGGGATTTAACTGAGTATCGAACAGAAGCGGGTTGTTTGGCCCGTGCCAGCTGAAGACACCCAATCCGTCGTAGAATCCCGGGTAATCAATGATTCCCCACACAGTGATCCCTTCCACAGCCGGTATATCCAGGCAGATCTTAGTAAATTTCCTGAAAAAGTCACCCTGTGCCTGGTATGGATCCTCTTCCTGGGCAAAAAGTCTGAGTCGAGCATCCAGTTCAGCTATCTCTATTTTCAGACCCAAAGCCTGTAGCTCTTCCAGGAATTTCCGAAATGCTTCCAATTCCGGAATCGTAAACATGGCGTGCGCCTGGATTGCTACTCCATGG
>Ga0070724_10001467_pt1 | contig 13983 bp, 11 predicted proteins | sample tdDd001_FD_67278 | JGI IMG/M metagenome (GOLD analysis project Ga0070724, IMG submission 67278) | Marine sediment microbial communities from the Atlantic coast under amendment with organic carbon and nitrate - tdDd00.1 | ecosystem: Environmental > Aquatic > Marine > Coastal > Sediment | place...
CCAGTCTTTTTGGGGAACTGCACATCAAATATGCAATCAGAGCAGCTCGCGTAGGATGGGGATCAAGGGGACGTCAGCCGGAGGCATGGGGTAGTCGTTTAGATCGCGGGCATGAACCCATTTTAGTGTCTGCCCTTCGCGCGGCATGGGGATCCCGTCCCACTTGCGGCAGGCAAAAACCGGCATCAGAAGATGGAAATCATCATAGCTATGCGACGCAAAACTGAGCGGGGCAAGGCAGCTGGACCAGGTGTTAATGCCTAGCTCTTCTTCCAGTTCTCGGATTAAGGCGTGCTCGGGTGTTTCGCCGGGCTCGACCTTGCCGCCTGGAAATTCCCAAAGCCCTGCCATGGATTTCCCGGCAGGGCGTTGAGCCAGCAGCACGCGCCCGTCGACATCAATCAGCGCGACGGCTGAAACGAGTACTACTTTCATGTGTCGGTTCCTTACGAGCGATAATCCGCGTTGATCGAGATGTAGCCGTGGGTCAGATCGCAGGTCCAGGCGGTGGATTGCCCGTCGCCCAGCCCCAGATCAACTCCGATCACCAGATTCTGGTTTTTCATATACGTTGCGCCATCCTGTTCATTGTAGGTCGGAGCGACCCAGCCGTTCTCGGCTACCAGAATATCGCCAAAGCGAATGGTCAGCAGGTCCCGGTCGGCCGCGGCCCCGGATTTCCCAATGGCCATGACGATACGACCCCAGTTCGGGTCCTCGCCCGCGACGGCGGTTTTGACCAAGGGGGAGTTGGCAATTGCCATGGCATGGGTCCGGGCATCGGTGTTGCTTGCGGCGCCGGTGACGTTGATTTCAACGAATTTTGTCGCACCTTCACCGTCGCGGACCACCTGATGGGCCAAGTCCAGCATGATCTGATGCAGGGCGGATTCGAATGCGGCGTTGCCATCGACATTCACACCCGAGGCCCCGGTCGCCGCCAGCAACAGCGTGTCCGACGTCGAGGTGTCGCTGTCCACGGTAATGCAGTTGAAGGTGACGTCAGTCAGCTTGCTAAGCAGTTTTTGCAGCTTCTTCTGATCGGCTTGCGCATCCGTAAAGATATAGACCAGCATCGTCGCCATATCCGGCGCAACCATGCCCGAGCCCTTTGCGAAGCCGGCGATTTTAACTGTCTGGCCGTCGATCTCGATTTCGGCGCCAGCCCCTTTGGGAAAGGTGTCCGTCGTCATGATGGCCTGTGCGGCCTCTTTGATCGCGTCCGCGCTTAGGTTTTGCTTTAGTTCGGACAGTTTGGCTGTGATGCGTTCGTGCGGTAGCGCCTCGCCGATGACGCCGGTGGACGAGGAAAAGACGCGATTCTCTTCGATCTCTAACTCCTGCGCGACGGCAGAGGTTACGGCATGGGTCGAATCGGCACCATTCTTTCCGGTAAAGGCGTTGGCGTTGCCCGAATTCACGATGATAGCGGCGCCACCGGTATCTGAATGGCCGATTTTTTCCTGGCAATCCAGCACGGCAGCGGACCGGGTTGCCGAACGTGTGAATGTCCCGGCCATGGTTGTGCCGGGCGCAAGGCGCGCTAGCATCACGTCGGTTCGGCCCGCATAGCGAACACCGGCTTGAACCGCTGCGAATTCAACGCCTTCGATGGTTGGCAGGTCCGGAAAAGAGGCGGGGGCGAGCGGCGATACAGGGAGATCTTTACCCATGATTTAGTCCTCGAATACGATATCAGTTTGCTTGATCAACGCAGGATCCAGGCCTTCGGCGCCGCTTTTGTCGATGGTCGCCGCGTTCGTCAGCGTGTCCAGCTGGGCAGCGACGACGCTTTGCTGGATTTCGTTCTCGAGTTCGGGGCGAACCTCTTCGAATGTCGGTGCCGAGAGTGGGCGTTTGTCGTTCAGAATGATCACGTGCCAGCCGAACTGGGTCTGCACGGGGTCTGAGACGCCGCCGACTTTCAGTGTCATGACGGCCTCTTCGAAGGGTTTCACCATCGCGCCAGCGCCGAACCACCCCAAAGAGCCACCGCTGGGACCAGACGGTCCGGTGGATTCGGTTTTGGCCAGCTCGGCGAAATCGGCGCCGGCCTTTAGTTTGGCGATCAGCTCTTTGGCCTTTTCTTCGGTTTCGACCAAAATATGCGAGGCGTTGTATTCATCACCCGACGCAGCATTCGCATAGTTTTCTTCGTATTGCGCGCGCAGGGCGTCTTCGGTGACTGCATCCTTTGCGATCTTTTCCATGTGGACGCCGGCCTGTAGCAGGCGGCGCTCGTTTTCCAGGGAAAGCCTGACGAATTTGGAGGGCTCGCTTGGGCCGGCTTGTTGCAGAACGGTTTGCTGGACCAACTGGTTCAGAATGCCGTCGAACAGGGTTTGGCTGGGCAGTGTCCGATACTGTTCGGGTAGGTTGCGCTGAACAACGATCATGTGCCCCAAAGTGATTTCAGTGCCGTTCACCGTGGCGACAACTGTGTCAACACTTGGGGTCTCTTCTGCGGTCAGGGGAAAGGCCATGCACAAGGAAAGGGCCACACCCGACAGAAAAGTGAGACGTTTTGACATAAGTTTTGTCCTTTGATTGCTGCGCTCGGGGCGCCAACGTTGACACTGCACCACCCGGCCCTTACATCGCCTTGAGGCAATTGGAATGCTGGGTTTCCATGACGTTTTAGGCGCTGTGGTTACAGCGGGCAAGCAGATGCCGCGCACGATGATGTCAACGACCGGATCGGAAAAAAAATGTTGGGTTTCGGAACTCTTTCCAAAAAGGTTTTCGGCACGCCGAATGACCGCAAAGTCAAGGCGACGCGCCCGTTGGTGGAAAAGATCAGCGCCCTGGAGCCCGAGTTTGTACAGCTCTCTGACGAAGGTCTGATTGCCAAAACCGAAGAGTTCAAATCGCGGCTGGCCGAGGGCGAAAGCCTGGATGCGCTGTTGCCCGAAGCCTTTGCCAACTGCCGAGAGGCGGCCAAGCGCGCATTGGGTCTGCGGGCCTTTGATACGCAGCTGATGGGCGGCATTTTCTTGCATCAGGGCAATATCGCGGAAATGAAGACCGGCGAGGGCAAAACCCTGGTTGCGACTTTCCCGGCCTATCTGAATGCGCTGACGGGCAAAGGTGTGCACATCGTCACCGTGAACGATTATCTGGCCAAACGTGACGCCGAATGGATGAGCAAGGTCTACGGCGCCCTGGGCATGACCACCGGCGTTGTCTATCCGCAGCAGCCTCAGGACGAGAAAAAGGCCGCGTATGATTGCGACGTGACTTATGCGACCAACAACGAACTGGGCTTTGACTATCTGCGCGACAACATGCGTTCGGAACTGATAGACATGAACCAGCGCAAGCACCACTTTGCCATCGTGGACGAAGTGGACAGCATCCTGATCGACGAGGCGCGTACGCCGCTGATCATTTCGGGCCCGTCCGAGGATCGTTCGGATCTGTACGTCGCGTTGGACAAGCTGATCCCCGAACTGACAGATGCGCATTTCTTGCTGGATGAAAAAACCCGCAATGTGACCTATACGGATGAAGGCAACGAATTCCTGGAGCAGCGCCTGCATGAGATGGGTTTGCTGGAGGAAGGTCAGACCTTGTACGACCCCGAAAGCACAACCATCGTGCACCACGTCAATCAGGGTCTGCGGGCGCATAAACTTTTCACGCGCGACAAGGATTATATCGTTCGTGACGGTCAGATCGTCCTGATCGACGAATTCACTGGCCGTATGATGGCGGGGCGTCGTCTGTCGGATGGTCTGCACCAGGCGATCGAGGCCAAGGAAGAATGCCAGATCCAGCCTGAAAACGTCACGCTGGCTCAGGTCACCTTCCAGAACTATTTCCGCCTGTACGACAAGCTTGCCGGAATGACAGGTACTGCCGTCACCGAGGCGGATGAATTCGAAGAAATTTACAAGCTGGGCGTGGTCGAAGTCCCCACCAACAAGCCCATCGCCCGGATTGACGACGACGATGCCGTCTATCGGACTGCCAAGGAAAAATTCGAGGCCGTTGTCGAGACGATTAAAGAAGCGCATGAAAAGGGTCAGCCGACCCTAGTGGGCACCACCTCGATCGAGAAATCGGAATTCCTGAGCCAGATGCTGACGCAGGCCGGCGTGCCGCATAACGTCCTGAACGCGCGCCAGCACGAGAAAGAGGCTCAGATTGTCGCTGATGCTGGTAAGCTGGGCGCAGTAACCATCGCTACCAACATGGCCGGCCGCGGAACGGACATCAAACTGGGCGGCAACGTCGAGATGAAGGTGATGGAAGCACTGGAAGCCAATCCAGACGCCAACCCCGATGAAATCCGCACCCAGATCGAAGCAGCGCACGAGGGCGAAGAGCAAGCTGTCAAAGACGCTGGCGGTCTGTTCGTTCTGGCCACAGAGCGCCACGAATCCCGTCGGATCGACAACCAGCTGCGTGGCCGCTCGGGCCGTCAGGGTGATCCGGGGCGCTCCTCGTTCTTCTTGTCGCTGGAGGATGACCTGATGCGCATCTTCGGCTCGGAGAAGCTGGACAAGGTCCTGTCTACACTGGGCATGAAAGACGGCGAGGCCATCGTGCACCCCTGGGTGAACAAATCGCTGGAACGGGCGCAGGGTAAGGTCGAGGGCCGCAATTTTGACATCCGTAAGCACCTGTTGAAATTTGACGATGTGATGAACGAACAGCGCAAGGTGATCTTCAAGCAGCGGCTTGAGATCATGGAGGCTGACGACCTGTCCGAAATCATCGGGGACATGCGTCACGAGGTGATCGGCGAATTGGTCGATCAGTACATGCCGCCGAAATCCTATGCGGATCAGTGGGATGTGCCGGGGCTGTATGCCGCGCTGCTGGAAAAGCTGAACCTGGAAACCAAGGTGATTGAATGGGCCGACGAAGAAGGTGTCGACGGCGAGGAAATCATTGAGCGTATCGCCGACAGCGCCGACGAACAGATGGCTGAAAAGGCTGCGGCCTTTGGCGCGGATAGTATGCGCCAGATCGAGAAACAGATCTTGCTGCAAACAATCGACGCAAAATGGCGTGAACATTTGCTGACCTTGGAACACCTGCGTTCGGTTGTCGGGTTCCGCGGCTATGCGCAGCGTGATCCGCTGAATGAATACAAAACCGAAGGGTTCCAACTGTTTGAAAACATGCTGGACAGCCTGCGTGAAGACGTGAGCCAGAAACTGGGTCAAGTCCGTCCGCTGACCGAAGAAGAGCAACAGCAGATGATCGCGCAGATGGCCGCTCAGCAGGGCGTGCCCGTGCCGGAACCCGAGCTAGAGTCCCCCACAGGGACCGCCAAAGACGGGTTCGACGAAAACGATCCCTCGACTTGGGGCAATCCCGGTAGAAACGAAGCCTGCCCCTGTGGCTCTGGCAAGAAGTTCAAGCACTGCCACGGGCGCCTCGCCTAGGGTTTTTGGGCGTGAAATGGCCTGATTGGTTCCCTCGGGACGCCACACGTGCGCCATTTTTGACTGAGAAACTGCCTCTAACCTAATTTGGGTTGGAGGCAAAAATGGTCACGAAAAAAGCATCCAGTATCGCGTTGATGGTCGGCACAGTCGGGCTGGCTATTGGGTCTGGCTATTTCATGGAGCACAGCGCCCCAACCGTGTCGCGCAACGTGCAGCCCTCGCCGATCCAAGTGGCTGAAATTCCCGCCGCGCAGACTGGCGAATTGAACAAAGTCGAACTGACAGCGTCGCCTTTGCCGGAAATGCCCGCTGATATCTTTCAAGAGCTGAACATGCCTGAACGCGACGTTGTTCGCGTCGCGGTGACCGAAGAGGCGATCACCGTCCCCGAAGCGGTCGAGGTTCAGGGCGGGTTCGAATGTGATGTCCAGATGACTGCCGAAGCCACAGTTGCAGCGCTGGTAAATGTCGAAATCATTGCCGCATGTCTGCCGGAAACGCGAGTGACCTTGCATCACAACGGCCTGATGATTTCAGAGCTTACCGACAACCGGGGCGAGCTGTTCGTGACAATCCCGGCACTGGCAGAAACGGCGGTATTCATTGCTGATTTCGGCGGCACCCAAGGGGCGACTGCAACCGTGAAGGTACCCTCGTTGCATTTCTATGATCGTGCTGCCGTTCAATGGCAGGGGCAGTCGGGCATTCATCTTCATGCGATGGAATTCGGCGCGCAATTCGGTGATGCGGGCCACGTCTGGGAAGAGCAAACCGGCTCTCTTGAGCAAACCATTCACGGGAAAGGCGGGTTCCTGACGCAGATGGGCGATCCTGATCTTGCCGAAAGCCTGCAAGCGCAGGTGTACACCTATCCGTCGGGGACGACGGCCCGTTCGGGCGCGATCGCCCTTGAGATCGAAGCAGAAGTGACCAAAGCCAATTGCGGGCGCGAAGTTAGCGCTCAATCCATGCAGGTTTCCAAAGCCGGTTCCCCGCGTGTGCAGGAATTGGAGCTGGCAATGCCAGATTGTGATGCGGTTGGTGACTTTCTGGTGTTGAAAAACGTGCTCGAAGACCTGAAAGTCGCTTCTAAGTGATTTGATTGGTCAGGATGAGATTCTATGAAACCGGCCCGTGCGGTGATCTTCGCCGCACTTTTTCTTTTGGGATTTGCCCCTATTGTTCGGGCGCAAGATGTGACGCTGCTATCCCCAGATGGCGAGGTCGAAATCAGTGGGACCTTGCTGGGTTTTGACGGTGAGTTTTACCGCGTGGACACCGTGTACGGAGAGCTGACCGTTGATGGCTCGGGTGTGCGCTGCGAGGGGCCGGCGTGTCCGAACCTCGAAGACTATATCGCCGAGCTGGGCATTTCGGGCGAAACCTCGGTTGGGTCTGTGTTGATGCCCGCGTTGATACAGTCCTTTGCGCAGCGCTCGGGGCTTAGCGTCCGTCGGGAAAAACTGACCGAGGACCGGACGCGTTTCCACCTGACCAATCGCGTGACGCAAAAAGTAACCGGTATTTTCACCGTTCACGCGACGAATACGGACGAAGGCTTTGCCGATCTTCTTGCGAACGAGGCGGATATCGTGATGTCTATGCGCGAAATCCGAGAAAACGAGGCGCGACTGGCGCGCGAGGCAGGGTTGGGAAATCTCAAGGGGATCGGGCGGAGCCGCGTGTTGGCCTTGGACGCGCTGGTCCCCATCGTTGCGCCTGGGAATGTGCTGGCTAGTCTGACAACTGCGCAACTTTCAAAGGTTTTCTCGGGAAAGATCCAAAACTGGAAACAGCTGGGCGGCCCCGATGCCCCGATCACGGTTCATTTACGCGACGGGCAATCTGGGCTTGGGCAGGCGGCGGTTGATCAACTGCTGGCTCCGGTTGGGGAAAATTTGACCGATATGGCCCAAACCCATAGCAATAACCAGACACTGATCAACGCTGTGGTCGCGGACCCCTTTGGGATCGGGGTATCCCGTGAATCGGAAACGGGCGAAGCGCGCGCCATTCCCCTGAGTGGGGATTGTGGGTTCATCCTGACGGCTGAGCGCAAAACCGTCAAAACCGAGGACTATCCGCTGACAGCGCCTATTTTCCTGTATCTCCCCGCGCGGCGTCTACCCAAACTGGCCCGTGATTTCCTGATGTTCACGCGCAGCACGCCGGCTCAGTTGGTTGTGCGGCGGGCTGGCTATACCGATCAGGCGCCGGAGTTGGTGCCGGTCGACGTGCAGGGCAACCGTTTTGCCAATGCGATCGCACAAGCAGGTGACGAGATTTCGCTTGAGGATCTGAAGCGGATGGTCGGCGTCCTGGCGCCGATGAAGCGGTTAACAACAACTTTCCGTTTCGAGGCGGGCTCGGTTCGGCTGGACGCGCAATCCCGTTCGAACGTGGGGCAACTGGCGCAGGCCATTGAAGCGGGGCAATATGATGCTCAGCGTTTGCTGTTCGTCGGGTTCAGCGACGGAAAAGGGCTGGCGAAGCCGAATCTGTCAATCGCCTTGAAGCGGGCCGAGGCTGTTCGGGACGCGGTGCTCAACGCTGCGGAAACCGCCAATTTCGAGCGCTTGGAACTGGATGTCGATGCCTTCGGCGAGGCGATGCCGATGGCGTGCGACGACAGCGCCTGGGGGCGTCAGGTTAATCGCCGGGTCGAGGTCTGGGTGCAGCCGTCAAAGTAACCCCTCGGACCGAAAGCTAAGCTCTTGTGATCGTCCGATAATCAGGTGGTCATGAAGGGTGATATTCATGGTTTGGCAGGCGCTGCTGATCTGCGCGGTCATCGTGATATCGGATTCGGACGGCGTGGGATCCCCAGAAGGGTGATTATGCACCAGGATCAGCGCCGAGGCGTTCAGTTCGAGTGCGCGCTTAATCACCTCGCGCGGGTAGACGGGGACATGGTCGACCGTTCCTCGCGCTTGTTCTTCGTCCGCGATCACCGTGTTTTTTCGGTCCAGGAACAGGATACGGAATTGTTCGGTTTCGCGATGAGCCATTGAGGTGTGGCAGTAGTCCAGCAAGGCATCCCAGCTGGAAATCACCTGTTTGCGCATTACTCGTGCACGGGCCAGGCGATGCGCAGAAGCCTCGATGATCTTGAGTTCACAGATCACCGCCTCGCCTACACCGTTGATTTCTTGCAAGCGGGCGATTGGGGCGGAGATCACCTCGTTAAAGCCGCCGAAACGATCCAGCAGGTCCCGCGCCAAAGGTTTGACATCGCGGCGCGGAATGGCACGAAACAGGACGAGTTCCAGTAACTCATAGTCCGGTACGGCCTGGGCGCCACCCTCCATGAACCGCCCGCGCAGGCGCCTGCGGTGGTCACGGATATAGGACGGCTGCTTGACAGATGTATCGACCACAGCCTCGTCCGTGGCTGAATCAAAGGAAAACAGCGAGGGCATTTCCTGAAAAGAAGAACGGAGCCGTGACATGCTGCCAAGGCTCCGCCGATTCGCTTACAAAGTGGTTAACGCACGTTAGCTTTTCATGCTGTCCCAGAAGCCTTTGACCTTGTTAAAGAAGGTCGAGCCATGCGGGTTATTGTCATCGCTCAGCTTTTCGAACTCACGCAGCAGCTCTTTTTGACGAGAGTTGAGGTTCACGGGCGTTTCCACTGACATTTCGATGAACATGTCGCCGGTACCACCACCCCGCAGGGCAGGCATACCTTTGCCACGCAGGCGCATTTGCCGACCGGACTGGCTCCCGGCTGGGACCTTCACCCGGCTGCGGCCGCCATCGATCGTCGGCACTTCGATATCGCCGCCCAGAGTTGCCGTGGTCATGCTGACGGGGACGCGGCAGAACAGATTCGTGTCCTCGCGTTCGAACAGGTCATGCCTGGCGACGTCGATGAAGATGTACAAATCTCCAGTCGGACCACCGCGCATTCCGGCTTCGCCTTCGCCGGACAGACGGATGCGCGTACCGGTTTCGACACCGGCGGGGATGTTGACGCTTAGGGCGCGTTCGGTCTGGGTGCGGCCTTGGCCACCGCAGGATTTACACGGGTTCTTGATGATCTGGCCCATCCCTGAACAGGTCGGGCAGGTGCGTTCAACGGTAAAGAAACCTTGCTGCGCGCGTACTTTGCCCATCCCAGAGCAGGTCGGACATGTGGTGGGTTCGCCACCTCCTTCGGCACCAGAACCGTTACATTCGCCGCAGGCCACGGACCCAGGCACATTGATGGTTTTCTGAGCGCCCGAGAAGGCCTCTTCTAGTGTGACACGCAGGTTATAGCGCAGGTCAGCACCACGAGACGCCCGCTGATGACCGCCACCACCGCGTTGCCCCATGAAGTCGCCAAACAGGTCGTCGAACACATCCGAGAACGAGCTGGCAAAATCGCCTTGGTTGCCACGGAAACCGCCGCCGGGATGACCGCCGCCGCCCATGCCGCCCTCAAACGCCGCGTGACCGTAGCGGTCATAGGCGGCTTTCTTGTCGGCGTCTTTCAGGCACTCGTATGCCTCGTTTGCTTCCTTGAACTGAGCTTCGGCTTCCGGGTTGTCGGCATTCCGGTCGGGGTGCAGTTCTTTGGCCTTCTTGCGATAGGCCTTTTTGATCTCGTCAGCAGAGGCACCCTTGGATGTGCCTAGCACATCGTAATAATCACGTTTGGACATTGGGTTTTCCCCTTTCAGGAACGGTTAAGGGCCGACCCGGACAGGACCGGCCCCTAAATGTTTCCGTCAGTGATTTACGAGCGCTTGTCTTCGCCGAGGTCTTCGAAGTCGGCATCGACGATATCCTCGTCGGGGCCACCTTCGGCGTCCGCAGCGGCAGGTTCATCAGCGCCTTCGCCTTGGCTGTTCTTATAGATCGCCTCACCCAGCTTCATCGCGGATTCGGTGACGTTCTGGATACCCGAGCTGATTTTCTCGGCTGTAATGTCGTCTTTCTCCAGATCGTCCTTCAGCGCAGCGATTGCCAGTTCGATGGCTTCGACGGTGGTCGGGTCCACCTTGTCGCCATGCTCTTCCACGGACTTTTCGGTCGAGTGGATCAGGCTTTCGGCCTGGTTTCTGGCTTCGATCAGCTCGCGGCGCTCTTTGTCCGCTTCGGCGTTTTCTTCTGCGTCCTGGACCATCTTCTCGATGTCCGCGTCCGACAGACCGCCCGAGGCCTGAATGGTGATGTTCTGGGTTTTGCCCGTGCCTTTGTCCTTGGCGCCAACCGAAACGATGCCGTTGGCGTCAATGTCAAAGGTCACCTCGATCTGCGGCATGCCGCGCGGTGCGGGCGGGATGTCTTCGAGGTTGAACTGACCCAGCATCTTGTTGTCGGCAGCCATTTCACGCTCACCCTGGAAGACGCGGATGGTCACGGCCGACTGGTTGTCTTCGGCGGTCGAGAACACCTGGCTCTTTTTGGTCGGGATGGTTGTGTTGCGGTCGATCAGGCGGGTGAACACACCGCCCAGGGTTTCGATGCCCAGGCTCAGCGGGGTCACGTCCAGCAGAACAACGTCTTTGACGTCGCCTTGCAGAACACCGGCCTGAATGGCGGCGCCCATGGCAACAACTTCGTCCGGGTTCACGCCTTTGTGGGGCTCTTTGCCGAAGAACTTGGTCACTTCTTCGATGACTTTCGGCATCCGGGTCATACCACCGACCAGAACGATTTCGTCGATGTCACCAGTTGTCAGCCCGGCGTCTTTCAATGCCGCCTGGCAAGGCTTCATCGAGGCCTTGATCAGGTCGTTGACCAGGGTTTCCAACTTCGAGCGAGTCAGCTTCAACACCATGTGCAGAGGCGCGCCCGATTTCGGGTCCATCGCGATGAACGGCTGGTTGATTTCGGTCTGCTGCGAGGATGACAGTTCGATCTTGGCTTTCTCGGCAGCTTCTTTCAGACGCTGCAGGGCCATCTTGTCTTTGGTCAGATCAACGCCGTGCTCTTTTTTGAATTCGCCCGCCAGATAGTTGACGATGCGCATGTCAAAATCTTCGCCACCCAAGAAGGTGTCGCCGTTGGTCGATTTGACCTCGAACAGGCCGTCGTCGATTTCCAGAATGGTCACGTCGAAGGTACCGCCACCCAGGTCATAGACCGCGATGGTGTGGGTTTCTTCTTTGTCCAGACCATAGGCCAGCGCGGCAGCAGTCGGTTCGTTGATGATCCGCAGGACCTCCAGGCCGGCGATTTTGCCGGCGTCTTTGGTGGCCTGACGCTGAGCGTCATTGAAGTAGGCCGGAACGGTGATCACGGCCTGGGTCACTTCTTCGCCCAGATAGGATTCTGCGGTTTCTTTCATCTTGCCCAGGATGAAGGCCGAGATTTGCGAGGGGCTGTATTTTTCGCCCTGTGCTTCGACCCATGCATCGCCGTTGCCGCCGTCGATAACAGCGAAGGGCAGGTTCTTTTTGTCTTTTTGCAGGTGCGCGTCATCTGCGCGACGACCAATCAGGCGTTTCACGCCGAAAATGGTGTTCGCTGCGTTGGTGACGGCCTGACGCTTGGCGGCTTGGCCGACAAGGCGCTCGTCATCCGTGAACGCGACGATCGAGGGGGTGGTGCGTGCCCCTTCGGAGTTTTCGATTACTTTCGGCTGCGAGCCGTCCATGATGGAGACGCAGCTGTTGGTGGTTCCTAGGTCAATACCAATGACTTTGGCCATGTTTTCGATCCCTTCAATACTCAGGCGATGACACGAGACGTGGACCCGTTTTGGCGTCCGGCCCCGATCTTGTTTGCGGTGTTCCGGATTGGGTTCACCGCGCTTCTCGGCGTATATAAGGAGGGGTTTGGGACCCTGCAAGCATTGCGAAGCTGTGGATTTTAGGAATCCTACCAAATTTGCAGTTCAATGAGCAGATTTAGCCGGAAAGGATCGGATTTGGACGAATTTGAGCTGCGAGGTTTTAGAATTCTGCGGGATCTTATGTCGGGACAGGATCAGGCGGCGCTGGTCCAGGACGTGCGCGAGGTGATCCGCGCGGCGCCGCTTTTCTCGCCACAGACGTCTTTTGGCAAGCCTATGTCTGTTCGTATGACCTCGGCGGGGAAATACGGGTGGTATGCTGATCGCAGCGGATACAGGTACGCAAGACGGCACCCCCAAGGGGGCGAGTGGCCGCCGATCCCCGATTCCGTCCTAAGGATCTGGCGGCAGCTGGTTTCTGATCAGCGCGACCCGGATTGCTGCTTGGTGAATTTCTACGGGGCTGGGGCGCGGATGGGGATGCATCAGGACCGGGACGAGGCTAATTTCGACTGGCCTGTGTTGTCGATCTCTTTGGGGGATGAGGGACTGTTTCGCATCGGCAACTCAACACGCGGCGGCAAAACCGAGAGCTTTTGGCTGAAATCGGGCGATGTGGTGGTGATGGGAGGTCCGGCGCGGCTGACCTATCACGGGGTGGATCGGATCCGCTTTGGGTCGTCAGCGTTGCTACCCAAGGGCGGGCGGATCAATCTGACGTGCCGTGTAGTGGATTAGCGCCGCGCGCTCCAACTGACCGAGGAATGACGGCGGGTATAGAATTCCCCCATCAGGCCCAGCATAAGGAAAACCAACCCCACATAAAACGGATAGCTGGCCGAGGTATTCCGCGGCACATAGTTGATGAACACAAACCCGCGCGACTGATCGATACAGTGAAACAGCGGGTTCCAATCAAACATGTTCAGCATGAATGTCGGCAGAGAGTTGGCCACGAACATTTTGCCAGAGGCGATCATATTTGCGCGCTGATAGATCATTGTGATGATCCGCACGGGCGTTGGAAACCAGGGTTTGGCGGCCAGCAGAACCATCCCGATCCCCAAACCAGAGAACCACGCCAGCAAAATCATCCCAAAGGCATTGGCGGGCTGTTCGATCGTGAAATGTTTGAACCCAACGTAGTAGACGAACAAGATCAAGAAGAGCGACAAAATCTGGATGTACAGCGCGCTTAGCGCGGCAGAGGCAATCGCAATCACCGTGTTCATCGGGGCGTGCAGCATCATGGGCGAGGTCGGGCCCTCGGATCCGACAACGGCGCCGATGGTCTTAATCTGTGTCATATAGAGAAACACGCCAGACATCAGATACAGCAGGAAATCACCGCGGATTGCGGTTTTCCGCAGGCCCAGTACCGAAAACATCGTGTAAAAGGCCATGACGAAAATGATCACCTGCAACATGTTCATGAACAGGGACATGAACGCATTGCCATGCGTTTTCCGAATGCTGCGCGCGACGGAATGATAGATGAGCTCGGCAATTGTTCGTGCCGACCCAAGATTGGATGATCGCCTTGATTGATGGAACATTTCCGTGCCGATCTGCCGTTATCAAAGGATTCTTCGCACGGAATTCTTGCTGTTCCGTTAGCAGGCAATCATAAGGGGGTCGCAGTGAATAATCAACAAAACCTGCCGTGCGGCGGGTAAGGCATTGGGACGAATACCTTGGATTACGACAAACTTACCACCATCATGCGTCGTTTGTCGCTGGAAGCCGGCGATAAGATCATGGAAATCTACAATTCGGATGATTTCGAGGTGAAGACGAAGTCCGATGAGAGCCCCGTCACCGAAGCAGATGAGGCGGCTGATGCTCTGATTTCGGCTGGGT
>Ga0070724_10001469_pt1 | contig 13979 bp, 14 predicted proteins | sample tdDd001_FD_67278 | JGI IMG/M metagenome (GOLD analysis project Ga0070724, IMG submission 67278) | Marine sediment microbial communities from the Atlantic coast under amendment with organic carbon and nitrate - tdDd00.1 | ecosystem: Environmental > Aquatic > Marine > Coastal > Sediment | place...
CGCCGAGTACCGCGTGATGCCAGAGTGGCAACCATTGGGTTCTCTTCCGGTGTTTAACTGGTATAACGTGCCATGGTGGCAATGGGTGGCGTTTATTGATGCTGGCCGCGTCGCTGACGAGTATAACTTCAAAACCTTGCACACCGACATGAAATGGAATGCCGGCGCGGGGGTGCGCTTCCAAATAGAAGGGATCGTGGTGCGAACCGAAATGGCCTTTGGCGGTGAAGAAGGGCTATTTCGCGTGATGGTGAACCAGCCTTTTTAACAGCAAGTGCTAAGAGCGAAGTGCGAAAAGCTAAGTAAGAGAGTTGGAGATAGGAGCACAGCCTGGGCTGTGCTTTTTGCGTTATTCGCCTTGGAGGGTGGCGACGATACGTCTTGGTCCACCATGATCTCGGTGCTCGCCTAAGTAAATGCCCTGCCATGTGCCTAACGCTAACCGACCGTTGCTAATAGGGATGGTAACGCTATTGCCAAGAATAGAGGCCTTAATATGGGCTGGCATATCATCGTCGCCTTCGTAGGTATGGCGATAGTAAGCGGCGCGCTCAGGAACAAAGTGATTGAAGTGTTTTTCCATATCATGGCGCACGGTAGGGTCGGCATTCTCATTTAGGGTTAAACTGGCAGACGTATGCTGAATAAAAAGATGTAACATACCTACTGATATCTGTTCGAGTTGCGGTAATTGTTGTTCAATTTCATCAGTAATGAGGTGAAAACCACGTTTTCGACTCGCGAGAGTCAGATTATTTTGATACCACATCAGGTCGGCTCTTAGTTATTGGATTTATCGAGTATAATAGAATAATTGCGTATAGGCGGGCGGCGAGATAAGGAATTGCATTAACGTGATGTATCTCAATGTCAGTGAAATAGCATTACGCGATAATCCAAAAACTGAAATATTATTACAATTCTTCGCTCGGGGGACCTGCTTGGCAGGGGAGTGAAGAAGGTTCACAGTTCTTTTTGCTTAACCGGGAATTCACTCAGCTCAGAAGAAGCTGAGAGGAATCACACCAAAGGATCATTGGGATAAATCACCATGTTGAAAAATATTAATCCTACGCAAACTAACGCGTGGAAAGCTCTAACAGCGCATTTTGAATCTGCACAAGATATGGACATGAAAACGTTGTTTGCTGACAATGCACAACGCTTCAATGAGTTTTCGACTCAGTTTGGCTCTGATATCTTGGTCGATTACTCGAAGAACTTGATCAATCAAGAAACCATGCAGCACCTGTTTGAGCTTGCGAACGAGACGGAACTTAAGTCTGCGATTGATGCAATGTTTGCTGGTGAAGCGATCAACAAAACCGAAGGTCGTTCGGTTCTTCACACTGCACTACGTAACCGCAGCAACACACCAGTAATGGTAGACGGCGAAGATGTGATGCCTGCGGTGAACGCGGTACTGGAAAAAATGAAAGCTTTCACTGAGCGCGTGATTGGCGGCGAGTGGAAAGGTTACACAGGCAAAGCGATCACCGACGTTGTAAACATCGGTATCGGCGGTTCAGATCTTGGCCCTTACATGGTGACAGAGGCGCTAGCGCCATACCAAAACCACCTAAACCTACACTTCGTTTCTAACGTTGACGGTACTCACGTAGTTGAAACGCTGAAAAAAGTAGACCCAGAAACCACGCTGTTTTTGATCGCGTCTAAAACCTTCACCACTCAAGAAACCATGACCAACGCCCACACCGCGCGTGACTGGTTCTTGGCAGCGGCGGGTGATGAAGCGCACGTAGCAAAACACTTTGCTGCGCTTTCAACTAACGCAAAATCAGTGGGCGAGTTTGGTATTGATACCGCTAACATGTTCGAATTCTGGGACTGGGTTGGCGGCCGTTACTCACTCTGTTCTGCTATCGGCCTTTCTATTGCACTTGCGGTGGGCTTTGATAACTTCGTTGAGCTACTGGAAGGCACTCACGAGATGGATGCCCATTTCGCGACCACGCCGTTTGAAAACAACGTGCCTGTGATCCTAGCGCTTATCGGTATTTGGTATAACAACTTCCACGGCGCAGAGTCGGAAGCCATCCTACCTTACGATCAGTACATGCACCGTTTCGCGGCGTACTTCCAGCAAGGTAACATGGAATCGAACGGTAAGTGCGTAGACCGTAACGGCGAAGCGGTTGATTACCAAACTGGCCCAATCATTTGGGGTGAACCAGGTACTAACGGTCAGCACGCGTTCTACCAACTTATCCACCAAGGCACTAAGCTGATCCCGTGTGACTTCATTGCGCCTGCATTAAGCCACAACCCAGCAGGTGATCACCATCAGAAGCTGATGTCTAACTTCTTCGCTCAAACTGAAGCATTGGCGTTCGGTAAGACTAAAGAGCAAGTAGAAGCAGAATTTGCCGCAGCGGGTAAGAGCCCTGAAGAAGTAAAAGATCTGGTGGCATTTAAAGTGTTTGAAGGCAACCGCCCAACTAACTCTATCTTGCTAAAACAGATCACGCCGCGCACGCTAGGTAACTTGATCGCTATGTATGAGCACAAGATCTTCGCTCAAGGCATTATCTGGAATGTATTTAGCTTCGATCAGTGGGGCGTAGAGCTTGGTAAGCAACTGGCTAACCAAATCCTACCTGAGCTACAGGGCGGCGAAGAAGTCTCTTCACACGACAGCTCAACCAACGGCCTTATCAACGCATTCAAAGCGTTTAAAGCGTAAGTTGGTAGATTGGTAATAATAAAGGTCAGCAGAGATGCTGGCCTTTTTGTTATGCCAAACAAATTATTGGCTAGAAACTAGAAACTAGAAACTAGAAACGATAAGAGCAAAGAGCATTATGAGGTTGGGATGTTGCTCTTACAGGAGCGAAGCGATCTCGTTTCTAGCCGCGCAGCGCTCTGGCTCTTTTCTGTACTCTCAGGGCAACGCCCGTCTCTGTACTCTATCTCTCTCCCATAAAAAAAGGCTGCTGCCGAAGCACCAACCTTTCTCAATCTTTATCGCTATCTGTTTCTATTCAAAACAGATCTCAATAAACGCGCTACCCCACTCAGAGGTAAACGGCATGATGATGATAGCCCCTTCGCACTTATGGCGAATGGTGTGGCCTTTACCCGATACAACGATAGGGGTGGCCATGTCAAAGTCGAAGCCGCTCTCAGAAAGAATGCGTTTTGCGCCGCCAGTAACCATGTTAGTGATTTCACCAACCATGTCTGTGACTTCTTCATTGAGGCCATTCGGGCGTTCACCCAGCATGTTCTGCATGATCTCCAGTGCTAATGACTCATCGAAGGTGATCGACATTGAGCCACGAGACTGAGCACCAACCATACCGATCAGGCCAGATACGTCACCACGAGCGATCTCATCTTTCTTCACTCGAGGTTTTTGAGGTTTTAGCTCCAAAGAAGCCATGGTTTTTAGCACGTTCATTAAAGAAGCTAAAAACGGGTTTACAAATTCAGCGCGCATAACGTTCTATCTATTTATCCGTTGTAGTAGAGAAGCAAGCTTGACACGTTCCATGTGTTTCAATGACATGGTTGCTTAAATGGAAGCCTTGTTTCTCGACGTTTTTCGCAAGTAAAGCTATCAAGTCATCATCTTGGAGCTCAATGACATCGCCACATTGGTCACATATCATCAGTTGCGAAAAGTGTTTATTTACACCACAGGAACAACACGAAATAAAACTATTCGTAGATTCTACTCGGTGAATAAAACCTTGTTCCAACAAGAAGTCCAGCGCCCGATAAACCGTAGGAGGTTTAGCTTGCGGCTCACTTATTTTCAATCGGTCGAGCAGTTCATAAGCGGTAGAGGCACATTTACTTTCACAAATCAGCTCAAAAACGCGCTTTCTTTGTGGTGTAAGCCTAACTCCACGGCTTTGACAAATGCCTTCCACTTGTTCAATTAACGACTGCTTCAAATTGCTCACCTTTTGGTGCACATAGTTAATAATATACCATTAATCATGCCAGTTAGGCACAAAAGGTAAAATTTTTCATACCCTAAGCAAAAAAATGTGATTTATCAAGCAACACAACCAAGCATGAGTGATTTGTAGAGATTTATCCTAGCGCATCAATAACTTCTAGCTATAAGTAGGGTGTTTTTATTGCTTTTGCTACTAGGACACAACGGCGTAATTTTAAACCATCACCTTTATAACGCAGTCGCAGCTCAAGACGATCACTGCCTCGAAGCGTAGCGCAGCCCAATCGTTCCCACGCTCCGCGTGGTAATGCATATCTGGCTTAAAACGAGTGTTGGCTCTGAGGTTTTCTTAGGTAGGAAAAAGGCAAGAACTGCCCCCGTTCTTCAGCTCAGGGGAAAGGTAAGAGCTGCCCTGTTATTTGTTGATTTTTCAATCAAAAACAGGGCGATTGAAAAAGTAAGAGCTTCCCTTATGGGCATTATTGGAGCGAATATTTAGGCGCTAGTTTTTTAGCCTATTAGACAGCTCGAAAGGAACCGCTAGCCAAATTGCTATAAACAGAGGAACACCAGATAGGGCAATAATATAAATCTGGCTCGAATGACTGATGTTAAACGCATTCAATGCTTTTATGGCAAGTGATGAGACCGAAAATAAATACAAACAGAGCGTAAAGCAGAACAAGCTTAAGTCTCTTTTCGTGATTTTTTTCTTCAACTTTGTAAAAAATGAAACCGCATGTAAGTTAACTAAAGCTAAAGACAACAAGTAAGCGAAGATCCAAAATAACATCATAGCTCCTTAGCTTTGAGAAGTCCGCGACGTAATAGTTCCTCTTTTGCTTGTCTTACTGCAGAATCCGTCATCATTTTCATTACACTAGCTAAAATCGTAACCACGACAGCACTCTTTCCAGTGGAAGATATAGCTTCTTTAGATAACTTAATGCCCGTCTTTTTAGCCATCAAAACCAAGGACTCTTTTGCGACAACACCACCAGATGCTTCAAGTGCATGACCACCAACGCCGACGGTAGCAACTGAAAAAATGGCACTAACAATAAAGCTAATTTCAAGTTTTGGCTCTACAGTAAAAAACCAAGTTCCAAGCAACTCGCTTACAAATTTATTTGTTTCGAAATACTCTCTCAGCTCAGAATTTGACAGGCACCATTTATTCCAACTGGGATTCGCTATGTTTTGAGCAAGAAGCGCTTGAACGGCACCTAAAAACTTTGTATTACCTAGTTTTTGTGTCATCGGTAGAATCTTGTTTTTCTCCGAGTGGTTTAATTGTCGATAGAGTAATATGCCTGTTAAAACAGGCAGTACTCTGTTTTTATTCTGGCGAATAAAAGAAACATGACTATGGAGGTTCATCAGTTTTGCCAGATAGATAACTGGCTCTTGTATTGCATTTTCTAACTTATAATTTCGTTCCCCAAAAGAGTTCATTTCATCCGTCCTTATAATTATTAATCGAAAAGTTTCAAACATCCTTCCATATTCGTTTTGGGAGTGTAAAATATCAAAAAAAGCAAAAGGATAAGTTGCGAGTGAGTTCATGCTGTATTGATGACTTCTTGTCGTGAAGTAAGAGTGATGGGCAGGCTTTGTCTTGAACAGTTAAATTGAGCTTGCTTACCGTGCTCGTCACGGTAAAGATGTTCCCCTCTCTAAAACCCCCACCATCCCTTTTTTTAGAATGTTTCCCCCTGTGTGTGTATAATCGGCGAACTTTAAATTTGATACCGCATATCTGAGTGATATTGGGATGCCTTTGACATGCCGCGCTGGAGCCTTGCTCGCGCATCACTTGGAAGCTAGGCCATAGAGAAACAAGCGAGGTTTTACCGTGTCTAAGCCAAATAATGATTTCGCAATGCAGCGCCTTTCCGTTGCACCCATGCTCGATTGGACGGACCGTCATTGCCGTTATTTCCATCGCTTGCTTAGCCAAAATACGCTGCTGTATACCGAGATGGTCACCACCGGTGCCATTATTCATGGTAAGGGCGACTTTCTTCAGTACAGCGAGCAAGAGCACCCAATCGCGCTGCAACTTGGTGGTTCAAACCCGGTGGATTTGGCAACCTGTGCCAAGCTTGCCGCCGAGCGTGGCTACGATGAGATCAACCTCAACGTGGGCTGCCCGTCAGACCGCGTGCAAAATGGTCGCTTTGGTGCTTGCTTGATGGCCGAGCCTCAGTTGGTCGCCGATTGCGTTTCGGCGATGCGCGAAGTGGCGGATGTGCCGGTGACGGTGAAAACCCGTATCGGTATTGATGAGCAAGACTCGTATGAGTTTTTGACCGACTTTATCTCGACCGTGCATGAAAAGGGTGGCGTTGATCAGTTCACCATTCACGCGCGTAAAGCGTGGCTCAGTGGCCTAAGCCCGAAAGAAAACCGCGAGATCCCGCCATTGGATTACCCGCGCGCTTATCAAATCAAAAAAGATTTCCCACACCTAACGATTGCCGTTAACGGTGGGGTGAAAACCTTAGCCGAAGCCAAAGAGCATTTAGAGCATTTAGATGGGGTGATGATTGGCCGCGAAGCGTACCAAAACCCGTATATCTTGGCAGAAGTGGATCAACAGATCTTCGGTGTCGAGAAAGAAGTGATCAAACGTTCCGACGTGGTTAAAGCCATGTACCCATATATAGAGCAAGAGCTGTCGAACGGCGCTTACCTAGGCCACATCACGCGTCACATGCTGGGCTTGTTCCAAAACATGCCGGGCGCGCGCCAGTGGCGTCGCTACATCAGTGAAAACGCCCACAAGCCAGGCTCTGGTATTGAAGTGGTTGAAGCGGCGTTGGCTAAAATCCCTGAAGAATTAGGTGTGTAAAATTCACCACTGAGTGGTTAATTTAACCATTTGAAATAAGAGTCTTTTTGCTTAATAGCGAAGAGGCTCTTTTTTTTGCTTAAATTACAATGAATTAAAAACATTCATAGGTTGGCCTACTTCCTGCAATCTCATTAGCAAAGACGATTGAATAATAAAAGAGGTCACTCATGATTGAACTATTTTTTGTATTGGTGTTTGTCGGTATGTTGGTGTTTACTGGCGTAACCATGATGACGGTGTTCTTGGCAACGGGTGTTGCGTTTGCCGCGATGCTGGTACTGGGTATGGTTGGCATGGTGTTTAAACTTTTACCTTGGCTGATCGTGATAGCGCTCGGTTGGTGGTTTTTTAAGAATTTCGTCTATTGTCCACGTTAAGCTTATGTTAGATAACATCAGTGTTGGTTATCAGCATGGCATTTTGTGATAGTATCCACTCTTAATTGATTGTGTATTGATAAGAGTGGATAACCAAGATGAAAGTGCGCATAACAACGTCAGCACTGTTTATTTCGAGTTTAGTCGCTGCAGCTCCTGCATTTGCTAACCCAGATGCCGAGCCAGAGTATTACTTTGTCGTTGGCAGCGATCTATGGTCGGCAGGAACCAGTTTCTCTGATAATAAAGAAGATTCGAAGCGCGACTCTGTTGATACACAAGTGGGTTTGAGCATCGCCTTTGAGCATCAAATTCCGTATGCGCCGAATGCGCGTATTCGCTACACCCCGGTGCGCGGCGAAATCACCAGCTTCGATAAGTACGATTACACCTTCTACTACGATGTGATTGAGCATGATTTAATGCACCTCGACTTAGGGGTAACTTGGTCAAAGTACAGTGATGGGGCTTATACCAACCCAAGCGACCTTCCCGCCAGCAGCTTTGATAAGCTTTTATTTAGCTGGCACGCCAACGCGACCATTACCGTACCAGATACCAATTTTGATGTGATCGGTGAGTTTGATTTTGGCAATAGCGATGGCAATAAAACCGCCGACCTGACGGCGGGAATGCAATACCGAATGAGCTTTGAGAAAGTAGATCTTGCCGTTCGAGGGGGCTACCGCGCGATGGAGTATAAGTTTGACTTCTACCCAAAGGCGGGTGATATGTCGTTAACCCACGGTTGGTTCTTAGGCTTTACCGCCGGATTCTAAAACTGTTATCAAGATTGAGAAAAAGCACCGTGTTTATCGCGGTGCTTTTTTTATGCACGACAATTTGTTTGCATCCTCGTTAACTTGAACCATGCTTATTAATAAAGCTATGAATGAGGGTTGAGTATGACTATTACAGAGCTGCGCAGTTTGTATCGTGATAATCAGTTGGTTGAAGCCATTATCGAGCCCTCTATTCAAGAAGGCAGTTGGATTGTCGAGTTTCGCCATGCTCGGGGAGGCTTTATTTTATTGACCGATACCCACGGTGAGGAGTGCCATTACCTTGACCTAGATGTCGCCTCTAAATCCGCATTGGCGGTGGGCTTTAGCCAAGTTAGGGTCGAAGAGCGCTAAGCAAAGCCGTCATTCCTTAATTCAAAAAGTTATAAAACATACTCATCTATTCTTTTTTATTATTAGTGAGAGTGGTTAACCTATCATCACGCAATGAATAGGATGTCGTGATATGTCTTCACCAGGGAACACTCAACTAAAAGAACTTTCGGCCCTCGCCAGCCCACTTAATGATCAGCAAATTGGTCAGTTGCAACAAGCATCATCCGAGTTGTCATCACAGCAACTCGCTTGGGTCAGTGGTTACTTCTGGGGCTTAAGCCAGCATCAAACCCACGCGGCGTCGGCGCCGTTAAACCAAGCTGCGGCCGCGGTTGCCGCCAAGCCTGCGGGTAAGCTCAGCATTATTTTTGCCTCTCAAACGGGCAATGCCAAAGGCGTTGCTGAAGCACTGCAAGAGGAAGCGCGCGCGCAAGGTATCGCGGTCGAGCTATTTGACGCCAGTGACTATAAAGGGAAAAATTTAGCCAAAGAAACCCATGTCATTATTGTCGCCTCAACCAATGGTGAAGGCGAAGCGCCAGATAACGCGATGGAGCTGCATGAGTTTTTGCAATCGAAGAAAGCGCCTAAGCTGGCTAATTTGCAATACGCCGTTATTGGCCTTGGTGATTCGAGCTATGAGTTTTTCTGTCAAACCGGTAAAGACTTCGATAGCTACCTGTCTAAGCTCGGCGCGACGCCGTTTATCGAGCGCATCGATTGTGACGTTGATTATGAGCAAGCAGCCAGTGAGTGGCGTAAGCAAGCTTTGGCAAAAGTGAAGCAAACTCTATCGGTAAGCGCAGAAGCCGAAGTGGTGCAACTGCCAGTCGGTCAAGTTGCTCACAGCCACTTTACTAAGCAAAGCCCATATCAAGCGACGCTATTAACCAGCCAAAAAATTACCGGCCGTGATTCGGGTAAAGACGTTCGTCATATCGAAATCGACTTAGGTGACTCAGGGATCAGCTACCAACCGGGCGATGCACTTGGGGTTTGGTTTGAAAACAGTGCCGAGTTAGTTGACGCCATCGTAGCGAAAGTTGGCCTATCGGGCGTAGAAAGTGTCGAGCTCGATGGCGAGAGTCTATCGCTTCGCAGCGCCTTGATCATTCATTACGAGATCACGGCATCAAATCCGCAGTTGGTGGCCAAATTTGCCGAGCTTTCCGGCAGCAAAAAGCTGCAAAAACTGGTCGACGACAAAGATAAGCTACGCGCTTACGCGGCGAATACGCAAGTTATCGACGTGCTGGCTGAGAAAAAAGCCAAGTTAACGGCTGAGCAGTTGGTCGGACTATTGCGCCGCCTGACCCCTCGCTTGTACTCGATAGCGTCAGCGCAAAGTGAAGTCGAAGATGAAGTGCATTTAACCGTTGGGCTGGTGGAGTACCAACAAGGTGAAGAGGTGCGATACGGTGGCGCATCGAGCTTTCTTGCAGCGCGGTTAGAAGAGGGCGGCGAAGTGAAAGTGTTTGTTGAAAACAACAACAACTTCAAACTGCCACAAGATGACAGCACCCCAATTATCATGATCGGCCCCGGCACTGGTATTGCGCCATTCCGCTCCTTTATTCAAGAGCGTGATAACCGCGACGCGAGCGGAAAAAACTGGCTGGTGTTTGGCGATCGCACTTTCACCCAAGACTTTCTCTATCAAGTTGAGTGGCAGAAATACCTCAAATCGGGCCTACTCACCCAGTTAGATGTGGCGTTTAGCCGAGATCAGCAACAAAAAGTGTATGTTCAGCAGCGTATTTTAGAGCACGCCGAGCAAGTTTGGCAGTGGATCCAAGAGGGCGCTTATTTGTACGTGTGTGGTGATGCGACCCGTATGGCGAAAGACGTCAACGATGCGTTGATCACCGTCGCGAAAGAGCAAGGTGGCTTAAATGAACAACAAGCCGAAGCGTTTATCAATGATCTGCGTAAGGCAAAGCGTTATCAAAGGGATGTGTACTAATGAGTGTAAATTACGAAATCAATCGCCAACAAGTGCTGGGTGAAGAGCTGGGCCCTTTGGCCGATAACGAGCGTCTCAAGCGAGAGAGCAACTTTCTACGCGGCACCATAGAGCAAGACTTACAAAACCGTATTACTGGTGGCTTTACCGCTGACAACTTTCAGTTGATCCGCTTTCATGGCATGTACCAGCAAGATGACCGTGATATCCGCGCCGAGCGAGCTAAGCAAAAACTCGAGCCTTTGCATAATGTGATGCTTCGTGCCCGTATGCCGGGCGGGATCATCACACCTAAGCAATGGCTGGCGATTGACAAGTTTGCCGATGAGCACACCTCTTATGGCAGCATCCGGCTGACAACCCGTCAAACCTTTCAGTTTCACGGGGTGCTCAAGCCAAATATTAAGTTGATGCACCAGACGCTCAACAGCATCGGCATTGATTCTATCGCGACGGCCGGTGACGTAAACCGTAATGTGCTGTGCACCACCAACCCAGTTGAGTCCGAGCTTCACCAACGGGCGTATGAGTGGGCGAAAAAAATCAGTGAACATTTGCTGCCACAAACGCGGGCTTATGCCGAGATCTGGCTCGATGGTGAGAAACTGGAAACCACCGATGAAGAGCCGATATTGGGCAGCAACTATCTGCCGCGTAAGTTTAAGACGACGGTGGTGATCCCGCCGCAAAACGATGTTGATGTGCACGCGAACGACCTTAACTTCGTCGCGATTGCCGATAACGGCAAGCTGGTGGGCTTTAATGTACTCGTAGGGGGCGGCCTTGCCATGACCCACGGGGATACTTCGACTTACCCACGCCGAGCGGATGACTTTGGTTTTGTGCCACTCGAGAAAACGTTAGATGTCGCCGCCGCAGTAGTAACGACTCAGCGTGACTGGGGCAACCGCTCTAACCGTAAAAATGCCAAAACCAAATACACCTTAGACCGTGTCGGTATCGAGGTCTTTAAAGCCGAAGTGGAGCAGCGCGCTGAGGTTAAGTTTGCCGCGAGTCGCCCGTATGAATTTACCGAACGTGGCGATCGCATCGGTTGGACGCAAGGGATAGATGGTAAATACCATTTGGCGCTGTTTATTGAAAATGGCCGTTTATTGGATTACCCCAATAAACCGCTAAAAACCGGTGTGGCCGAAATCGCTAAGATCCACCATGGTGATTTTCGCATGACCGCTAACCAAAACCTGATTGTCGCCGGTGTGCCGAGCGAGCAAAAGGCGGCGATTGAGGCCCTAGCTCGTGAGTATGGCCTGATTAATGATGGCGTAAGCGAGCAGCGTAAAGATTCGATGGCCTGTGTGGCGTTCCCAACCTGTCCGTTAGCGATGGCTGAGGCAGAGCGTTTCCTGCCTGAGTTTGTCACCGAAGTCGAAGCGATTTTGGCCAAGCATCAGCTGGCTAAAGAAGAGAGCATTATCCTTAGGGTTACCGGTTGTCCAAACGGTTGTGGCCGCGCGATGTTGGCTGAAATTGGCTTGGTGGGCAAAGCGCCGGGGCGCTATAACCTGCATCTTGGTGGTAATAAAGCGGGGACTCGCGTCCCGAAAATGTACCAAGAGAACATTACCGATAAACAGATCTTACAAGAAATCGATCAGCTGGTGGGGCGCTGGGCGCAAGAGCGCAACGCAGGAGAAGCGTTTGGTGACTTCGTTATTCGTGCTGGCATTATTGAAGAAGTGATCGTGTCTAAGAGGGATTTTTATGCCTGATACTATTTCTACGCTGGAAGCGGGCGTCCAATCGCCGCAGCTAGCAGAGTTACTCACATTACCGAAAGCCGAGCAAACATTACGCTTGGCAGCGCTCAACGCGTATCTGGAAACCCTCACCGCACAAGAGCGAGTGGCATGGGCATTGGAGCACCTAGATGGCGAGCATGCGGTTTCGTCGAGTTTTGGCATTCAGGCAGCAGTGATGCTGCACCTTGTCTCGCAAGCGAAGGCCAATGTGCCGGTGATCCTCACCGATACTGGCTATCTGTTTGCCGAAACCTATCGTTTTATCGATGAGTTAACCGAGCGGTTATCGTTAAACCTGCAGATATTTCGTGCCGACAGCGGCCCTAATTGGCAAGAGGCGCGCTATGGCAAACTCTGGGAGCTGGGCGTTGAAGGGATAGAGCAGTACAATAAGCTCAATAAAGTGGAACCAATGCGACGGGCGCTAGACACCCTTCAAGTGGGCACTTGGTTCTCAGGGCTACGTCGTGAGCAGTCGAGCTCACGAGCGAACCTGCCAATCTTAGCGATCCAAAATGGGGTGTTTAAGTTCTTGCCCGTGATTGACTGGAGCAACAAGGACGTCCATTACTACCTCAAAGAGCATGATCTTCCTTATCACCCACTTTGGGACCAAGGTTATCTTTCGGTTGGGGATACCCATACTAGCCGAAAATGGCAGCCCGGTATGAGCGAAGAAGAGACGCGTTTCTTTGGCCTTAAACGTGAATGTGGCCTACATGAAGATAACGAAGAGAACGGTTCAGGGATATAGCCGTAGAACCAGAGTTGAAGGCGCTATTTTGCTTTTGATCTGACGAAATTTTCATTGGCACGCTCGGCTCGATTTTAGCTGAGCGTGACCGTTTTTAAGTTACTAATAATTAGGTAATTATTCCTATTATTGAATTGAGCGACACTTCCTTGCTGACTCAACCAGCCGAGTATTCTTCTCTCCCCTAAAAAAAGATCTGTATATTTCTTGACACATCAGCCCGTGCTGAATAGAATTTTGCGTCCCTATTTGTACGAACGTACATCTGGGGCTAGATTTTTCACAAAGCTTACTTTAAGTAAATCAGGAGCTAGTTAATGGCAACTATTAACCAGTTGGTACGCAAGCCTCGTGCAAAGCAAGTTGTTAAAAGCAACGTGCCAGCACTAGAAGCGTGCCCACAAAAACGTGGTGTATGTACTCGTGTATACACTACTACACCTAAAAAACCTAACTCAGCACTTCGTAAAGTATGTCGTGTTCGTCTAACGAACGGCTTCGAAGTGACTTCGTACATCGGCGGTGAAGGTCACAACCTTCAAGAGCACAGTGTTGTTCTTATCCGTGGCGGTCGTGTAAAAGACCTTCCTGGTGTACGTTACCACACTGTTCGCGGCGCACTTGACTGTGCTGGCGTAAATGACCGTAAACAAGGTCGTTCTAAGTACGGTGTGAAACGACCTAAGTCTTAATGGATTCCGTTAAGTAAGGCCAAACACTAAAATATTTAAATTTTGAAGAAACTGTAAAGTTTTGGATAACCTGAAGAAGACAACGGAGAATATCCATGCCACGTCGTCGCGTAATTGGTCAGCGTAAGATCCTTCCAGATCCTAAATTCAAATCTGAATTGCTGGCAAAGTTCGTTAACATCCTAATGGTTGACGGAAAGAAATCTACTGCAGAGAAAATTGTTTACACTGCACTAGAAGTTATGGCTGAGAAATCTGGTAAAGATCACTTAGCTGTATTTGAAGAAGCTCTTGAAAATGTTCGCCCAGCGGTAGAAGTTAAATCTCGCCGTGTAGGTGGTTCAACTTACCAAGTACCTGTAGAAGTTCGTCCGGTTCGCCGTAACGCTCTTGCTATGCGTTGGGTAGTTGAAGCTGCGCGTAAGCGTGGTGAAAAATCTATGGCTCAACGCCTAGCTGCTGAAATGCTAGACGCGTCTGAGAACAAAGGTACTGCGGTTAAGAAACGTGAAGACGTTCACCGCATG
>Ga0070724_10001470_pt1 | contig 13978 bp, 19 predicted proteins | sample tdDd001_FD_67278 | JGI IMG/M metagenome (GOLD analysis project Ga0070724, IMG submission 67278) | Marine sediment microbial communities from the Atlantic coast under amendment with organic carbon and nitrate - tdDd00.1 | ecosystem: Environmental > Aquatic > Marine > Coastal > Sediment | place...
ATGAATTGCCAGTATTGTGAATAGTAATCCCCTTAGGAGCATAAAGCTCCTTAAGGGTTCTTACATTTCGTTTTCCACGTGGATTTATTATCTTCACTTTTACAGGAATACCATCTATGATTTTATCCTGTATGATGCCATCCACTATATTTAATGCTTTTATCATTTAATCACCTTCTCTTTCAAATCTCGTAAGAGTTGATAGTTTTTTCTGATATTGCGCTAGATGCTTTGCCACTGTTTCGGGGATAAAGCCACACGCCTCTCCATTTTCAATAATTGAAAGAAGTTCATTATTGCAGTAACCTAGCATGATTACAGATCTGATAACAGAAGTACCAAAAGCTTTATCTAATTGGTATGCAAGTCCTACAATGATGAACATACCGCCTTTTTTTACGAATCCTTTATATCCTGTATTGCTACTTAGTTGATTCGTAATTAAAGCCTTAATCCATCCAGTGATATAATCAGCTGCTACCATATAAAAGAATAGATTGGCTACCCAATCATAATCACCAAACCAATACTTAAAAACAGCTAAAAAAATAACACCTATAGTACCGGTTGCTGTATCCCAGTCTAAGGCGCCTGTAATTAATAATTGGCTATACTTATATATTGAATTTTTCATATGCACCTACACAATCAAATCAGCACGTTGTACTTTTGTTAGATACTTATCAATATCACTCTTCAAATCTGGTCTTTTTGCAATAACAACTTCATAATTATATGTTCCTTTTATGATTAAATTGCCGAAAAATTTTCCCCACATTTTAAGCACCTCCTTGGCTTAATGCAAGTTCTGCAATCAGCATTTCCAGTTCTTGAATTTTATCTCCAGCAGCTAAAGCTTTCTTCTTTTCCTCTTCCTGAAGTGCTAAGTTTATAGTGTTAATTTCCTCAACTCTGGTTTCAAACTCTGCTTCTGATATCGCAACAACTTTTTCTGATGTTTCTAAAGTGTTTTCTGTAATGCATACACCCCATTCTCCAGTATCTGTTCTCGCTACCATTGCAGGAAATCCTTGAGTACTATCACCGTATATAGTCATAATTCCATTGCCAGTGGTAATACGTCTAATTTTTACTTTGTAATAATGCACTTTACGCCTCCTTATTTAACCATTAAATACTTTTCTAATTTTACTAACGATTCTGGTTTAATTAGCATTGTTGGTGACCACTTAACTATATCGCCACTTTTAAACGACTTAAAATTATTTTTATTTCCATCTTCAGCTAATAGAAAAGTGGTGGCTACTGCAGCGTTTAGGATCAATCTTTTGCCGCCATCTGCCTTTGGTTTGTATCCATCTAAAGTAGCCTGTTCTAGTATTTGCATTCTGAAGATATCATTACTATCTGAATATGCATTGCAGCAATAAACGACTTGTTTTGTTTCTGAAAGCACAATCGCCCATAAGGTTGTTTTAACCTCTGGTATTACTGGACCACCTTCAGTAGATTTTGTATCCCATACATAGTTACCATTTGAATCTACTTTCATTACAGAGCCCCAATTCCATGAAAAATTATATACTATGTACTCTCCATCATACATGGCTTTTCCTTGGTAACCACAATCTCTATTAGTGTAATCGGTACTAGAAATCTCGTTTCCTTGATCATCAAATACACCTAATCTAGTTTGATTTATATTTGTATTATTTAGAGGTGCGAACGCATAATATTTATTCGTATTAGGATTAAAAACATTTGCATAACCTCTCCCTGATGCACTGTAACCTGCCTGAGTCCACTGACGAATCAAAGTTCCTGCTGGACTAATTTTATAACCATAAGTATAACCATGAGTCCAATAATTACCGTTTGGATCTGTAGAAACAGGGCCACTAAAACCATTACTAGAATTCAAATAACCAAATCCAAAACCTCCTCCAACAGTATTAGAAGTTAATTTCCATATTCCAGCACCTGCTTGAGTTGAGCCATCATATATAATAGGCTTGCCTTTTTCTCGTTGATCTCCCCAAATTCGCCAAGATGTTAAAGTTGAATGTAATCTAGGTGCAGTATGAATTATGGCCCCAGTAGCTAGGTTTATCTTGTAAATACAATGGGCATTCCCACTACCACCCATCATAAACAACTCGCTTTTATAAATAGTCACCCCTGCATCTGGATCAGGATAATTATTAAACGCTTTGTTCCATAGCAAGGTCAACTGACCTGTTAAAGTATTTACTTCAACACACTTAACTGTGTTGTTAGCCGAATTTCGTGCAATCATATAAATCTTACCAGTATCATAGTCTTTAACTAATTGCTTACTATTATAATCTTGCGTTAGAAAATACGGACTTCGAGGAACTGTCACACCCTCTCTGTAATTTAACTCATCTGTAGTCAGTTGTAAGTCGTAATTCGTTTCTAATGTAGAAAAACTCTTAAGCTCTACAGTATTTTTATCAGCAAATTGTACGCCCCCAGATTTAGGGGCCAATATAAAAGCCGCTGCTTCTTCAATCACATCGTAAAACATGACTTCAGCTAGTAACTCATCTACTTGACTACCATCAGGATTGAGTAAAGGTTTAGCTGCGCCTCCATTCTTCTTGATAGTGATAGGGCCACCTGTTACTGAAGCATTTATTTTTAATGTATGTCTTTTGATTTCTGGATTTACAGTGATACTAAGTTCTTGATTTAAAACACCTGGTGTCACTGGATCCATATCTCTTACATCAACAGCATCACTTTTTCTAGCATAAACAATACTTGGATCCATAACTGCAGTCACACTTGAAGCATTAATTGTTGAAACCACAAACGCAAGTTCTAATTCAACAATGTTCTCAGCTTCTGGTGGCATATAATCAGGTTCACCATTTCCAACATTCGAAACGCTATAAAGTATTTCTCCTTCATCAGGATCAGTAGCGAAAACACCAACTTCTTTGATATGATAACCTACTAGTAATCCAGTATTGTTTAAACTACATTTTAAGTATGTTTTATCAGCTTCTCTACTTATGTTGATTAAAGGTAAACTTTTAACCTCATTTACTAATGCGGTTCTTATAGACAAGTCCCCTAAATCAATACCATCTCCTATGGCCATACGAGTAAAGCTGAGATTTGCCCCTGCTTGAGCTTTTCCTAAGAGGATCAAACCTTTTTCTGTTAAAACTGATTTCATTCTCTAGCTCCTTTCTAAGTTATATCAATTGTTATCCTTTTAGCAGTATGAGTGAAGCATAGACTTTCTAATGAAATATCTTTATTTCTGAGTAAAACAAAACTTTCAAGTTTCGACCTTGTATTTTTAACTAAGCTTATAATGTCTTTTAGTTTGTCATACTTTTCGATGTCTGCCTGATCAGTTGTCTTGATTTTAAACTTAGAATTTTGACCACCATACTCAAACCATTCTTCAACAAATGATTTCTCAAAAACAGCTGCCAATAGATTTTCTACTGCAGCTGGTGTACCTTTTATCATATGACTTATAATTGAGTTAGAAATAAGACTTTGCTTTTTCTCTAAAGCAAGATCTAAATCATAAAAATCTACATTCAATTCCCAAGCTAGATTATCTAAAATAGCTTCAGGTAATAATTTCACATCACCACCGGTTTGAACAAAGACCATTTTCATGGATAGGTCCGCCATGACTTCATCTGTTAAAAGGCTAAACAATTTAGTCTCTAAATCATCTGAAAGAGTAGGTGGTAATAAGAGCCTAGAATTTAAATTCCTAAGATCCATCATTCTCTAATCCTCCATAAGTTTCAGTAACACCTGTACAGTTTGCAACCTCAGTTTCACCTGTAGCCTTATAAAGTGGACTTGCAATGACTACTCTTGATGCACCAGCTTCTATAATAAGATTATGGAGCTTCGATGGATTGATGTTTCTTCCAATTGCACCTCTTTGCCATGCTTTATAGGCTTCGACAGCAGTTTGTACTTTTAGTTTGATCTCACTTTCAGCAAGAGAATCTTTACTTGCTATGTAGTATGTATAACTAATAGTATAATTTGACACACTAGGTGCAGCACACTGTACTTTATCATTTAATGGTCTTCTTGATTTATCGCTTAGATATTCAGTCATTCCAGCTATATCTTCAGCACTAGGGATACCTGATGCCATAAGAAAAATCACATCAACAGTTTCTGCAGCTGATGAATAAACATAAACATCACTGACTTCTGCGCTATAGTTTTTCGCCATAGCAATATAAGCTGCATCCGATCCAGCTGTATTGTATGTTGAAGGTGACAATCTAATTCGTTCTTTGAAGTTGTCTAATTCTTCTTCATCTGCACCACCAAAACTTTTAACTGTATTCTTGATACTAGATACAAAAGGCAAATTAGATGCTGACTTATCTATCTGACCTATTAAGAAGTCATTGCCGATGGTACCAGGTGACACACAAAGACATTTAAAAGTTTTACTTGTTTCACCTGGAAGGAATATTATATCTTCTAGATTTTCAAAATATACATTGTTTCCTGATGTAAAAAGTGTGCCTGCAGATATCAAATAATCCACTTCAAACACTTTTGATAATATAACTTCTATCATAGTTTCACTCTTGGATGCTTCTATTAAGAAGGTGTTGGTTCTTGCACCGATATGTTTAGTCATATCCAAGTCAGAATACCTCAATAAATTGTTTTTCGCCTTCTCATTGATATTAATGAGTTGTTGATGTTCAATTAATGAAAGCATATGAACCATAACTCGCCATTTATGTCCTGGATACAATATGATAGCTTCTCCAGTGACTTCTAAAGCAATTTGCTCTAACCTTTTAACATTCTTATCAATGACTTCATCCAAAGTCATTGTGACAAAATTTATTTCTGGTAGGTTTTTTAGTTCCAATCAATCACCACCTTTGGCAGGACTCTGCCATCTTTAGGATCCAGTTCAAATAATACTTCTTTCACCTGGATACCTGGTATATATTTCTTTACCTTAACCGAAATCTCTGATACATATTTAACCTTATAAATTTCTATAGGTAAATCTTGTATCGATTGATCTATACCATAGGCTCTATCCCCTGGTATTGTTCCAGCTGGTGTTGTTACTAGAGCATGAACTTGCTCTACTTTTTCTTTTGGTAAATCATTTTTTGATATTACAATCATGTTTGATTCTCCACATATTCAATTATAGAAAGTTCCACGCTTACTGAATCATAAGACGCATGCCTGCCGAATACATTTGTAGCCATACCTAAATTACCTATTCGCCATTTATCGACACCTAAAATCTTACTACCTATGACTAATGGATAAGCATGTCCTTCTCTATTGTATTTCATTAACTTATTGAGTACTTCATCAGGATCTACACCTAACGACCTTCTTAGCTCAATTGTAAAAGTGATATTATCGAGACCGGGACCTATGTTCTCTGTAACAGGTTTCACACCTATCACTTCATGATCTGCATACCTAGCAGCAGCTGTCCTTAGAAAATTAGAAAAAGTCAAGATTCTATCATCACTGGTTTCAAAAATAACATCTCCAAACGAACCTAATGTTGTTTTCATTATGAAAGCACCACCCCTCCAGCAGTAACTGTACCACTAGCATCTATTTTGCCTGTTACATTTAAATTACCTTGTATATTAACATCACCCTTTAAGATGATATTAGTAGCTTCTATAACCAATCCTTCACTAGTAACTGATATATTAATCTGATCAGTAAGTTTATTCTGATAGACCACATCACTAGGGGGTAAAGTTTCTTTTCTAAAGTAACCCTTCAGACATAAGCCTGAACCATCTTTATCTACAATACATACAACTTCCTCACCTACTTTTGGAGGTTTATACTCTCCATTTAGCAAATGAAGTTTATCAAGAAGTATGTTATCTTCAGTAATAAAGACAAGGACTTTTTCATTTTCAATACTAGAAATAACACCATATTTTAAGTTCATATCGTCCCCTTTACATACTCATTAATGAGTTGCCATCAGTTAAGCCAGCTAACTTCACCATTGACTCTTCTTTTACTTGTGGTCCATTTGTTACAGGTATAGAAAGCTTCTTTCCTGATACAATCATCCGACCTTCAAAAGACGTTGAAGAACCACTGCCTACTGTATGAGTTACTTTATCTAAAAAGTATTTTCCATCATACTTGCCAAAACCTGAAACATCTATACATAAAGCACTTATGAGTTTTAGGTTCAAAGTTACATTAAATGTACATACATAGACTGTATCAGCTAATTCAGCATACTTACTCATACACATATACTCAGCATCCTGGTAAGACTCGCAAACCGATTCAATAGTATAGTATTTAGCATCATCTGGTGATTTAGGACAATAAGAATACCATTTACTCATACCATCATCTTCATACTTAACCTTCACACCATCAAATTGATTCCCTACGGTTTGTTTTCTAAAACCATATGATAATACAGTAGAAGATCTCTTTCTGTATTCATGAACAGAATCTTTAGCTTTGTACTCTGATAAATTGTATATAACAAGTTGACCACTTGATATTTTTACTCCAAAAGAATGATCATCACATAGTTTAAGTAAAAATGCTGCATCTGATTCTTCTTGTAATACATATGAAAAAACTGGATTTACTTGACTGTCATATAATAAGTCAAGTCCAGCTTCATTAGAAATCTTTGATGCAATCATTTTAAAACTTTGGTTGGTCCATGATCTAGTTTTTTTCTCATCTTTAAACGAGCTATTAGTCGGCATAGAATTGCCATTAATCGTCATAACCGATGGTGGTCCACTGCATTCAGGCTCATCTATATCAAAAAACCCGCAATCCAAGGATTGCGAGTCTCCATCATGTCGCCAATTAAGTGTATGGATAATTGGTCGAAGTTTGTCACCTTCTTCAGGAAACCAATCATCCGACCAAATACCCTTTTCATCCTTTAAAGAAATAGATACATCATCTGCTACGCCATGAGCGTTATCAGTATAAGAAAATGAAACAAGGTCCTGTTGAATCTCTTTAGATGCATTGACCTCATCATAATAAAGTTCAATATAGGATCTTCTTACTTTCATATTATCCTCTCTTCCAAGGTGGTAGATTAGTTGATGCTTTTACAGTAACATCAGGAATAGTTAGCATGACACCACCACTAAACATTACAGTTTCCATATGTTCTTTATTGGCAAGCATTAAGGCTTCTATATGATCATAAGAATCATACTGTTCAAAAGAAATCTTGTCCCAGGTATCACCTAGGACTGTTCTATACTTTTTCATATACCTCCTTAACTGTCAAAAGCTAAACGTTGTTTTTTTCGTTCCATCTTTTTATACTGAGCATCAAACCCATCTCTACCTTTTTTCTCGACTTCAATAATATCATCTTTTGATGCATTGCCTTTGATGATAAAAGTCGGTTTGTATTCAATGTGATTAACATATTCTTGTTTCACATTGATTGTATCTTTTCTGAAATTGTTGATCATGTCTGTAAATGATCTAGGTTTTTCTTGTGGGTTATCATCACTTCTCTTTGACTTAAGAATAGCAAGCTGAAGAAGTTTTGATAGTTTAGAAAGTGGTAAAACTGCTTCTTGTTCTCGACCTTCACCAATCATGGCCAAAGTCGGACCAGTTGTAATACCGCCTTCTGCTAGGTATGGAATCTTAGGTATGTTAACACCTATGGTCTTTCCTCCAATCTCAGGTACCCAATCAGGCACCTCGAACTGAATTTTGTTAAGACCATCAATCATCCAATTTAGGATTTTCGCATAGACATTGATATAACCCTTGCCTACATCTACGATGCCTTCCCATAAGCCACCAAACCACTCTTTTATGCCTTCCCATGTCTTAATGACATTTTCATAAGCGGTTGTGAATCCAGCGCTTATTTTTTCACCTACACCAGCTCCCCACTCAGCAATAGCTGCAAATTTTTCGCCTAGCCATGCAGATATTTCATCCCAGTGCTTGATTACCGCATAACCAATTGCTATTAAACCAGCAATAGCTGCAATAACTAAAGTAACAGGCGATGTTAGAATGCTTATAGCTGTACCCAAAGCACCAACCGCAATAGCTGCCAAATTACCAGCTATAGCTGTTACAACCATAACCGCATTAGTTGCAATAAGATAACCCTTGTATAAGAGTAAGGCGCCACTAACACCTGCAATGATAGGCTCAATTAAAGACCAGTTGTCTACAAATAAATTAAATGCATCCATGCCCTTATCAACTACCCAACCAAGAACATCAGCAATGACTGGAAATCCCTCAGTCATTAAGTATTCAACAATTGGTGTTAGAGTTTCAAAGGCAAATACTAAACCTTCGCTTAAAGCTGTACCAATGCCTTCAATAACTGGTTGTATTGATGGCCAGTGTTCTGTGAACTTCGAGTATAAATCATTTGCAAAACTTATAACATTAGAAATGCCAGTTGCAATAAATGGCATACCATTTTCTATGATCCATGTTGCAGGTGGTTTGACTAATTCAAAAGCTTTTACAAGCCCTGATTTGACTTTACCCGCTAGATCTAATACATTCTGTCCGAACTTACTTAATCCTGGTAGGTTCTTTTCGACTGCCATACGAGTATTATTAAACCCGTTCATGAATGTCTTTTTAAACCATTCAACTTGCTTACCGATTATCTTTAGAACAGGTTTAAATGATGAAAGACCTTCAACGCCTTTTCCAACAAGAGATTCTAAGATCTCACCTGTTTTCTTGATATATGGCCAGACTTTTTTCATACCAGCCTTAGCCATATCAATACCATAACCGACAAACTTTGCAAACGCTGCTAGTCTTTCACCAATGGCTTCAAAGGTACCATCTTCTGATTTTTCAGTTAAAAACTTTGCAAGTGATTCAGCATTAACTTTAATCATGTGAAACAAACTACCATCAACAACATCACCTGACATGGAAACACCTGACATAGTTGCAAGTCCTGTTTTCCATACACCTGATATAGTTGAAACTAAACCTTTATACTGACTGGCTTGGTTTGCCATACCATTTGTAAAATTGTCTTGCATCAAAGAGAATAATGCTTCATTGAATTTTTCTTGATTCGTGATCTGTCCTTTTTTATTGACTAGATCCATATAACCAAGTCTTTTCTCAGCATGTGTAATGATTTTCTCTTTTGTGATACCAAATTCCTTAAGTCTTTCAAGTTCTCCATTTTGAGCATCTGCGACTGCTTCAACTGCTTGAATAATATCTTTATTCATTACAGCTGCCATATCGCCCACCATTGGGAGAACCTTTTGTGCCTTAAGACCATAGGATTCAAGTTTTACTGTTGCTTCAACTACACTAGCAGTTTCAAAAGGTGTTTTATTTGCAAACTTAGCAGACCACTCCATAAGTTCTGCAGCTTTCTTTTGGTCTTTCATAACTGTGTTTAAAGTACCTCTGTATGATTCTAAAGTAGAAGCACTTTCAGTAAAGGCATTAAATGCCTTTTCAGCTGTATGTAGACCAACATAAGCAGTAGCTGCAGCATTAACTGTATTAGTTAACTTCTGAATACTTTTGGTTGCCTTGCTAAATGAAGAGTTGAATGAGGATTGAACCTTACCACCAAGCTTAAATACGGATTCGTAATTTACTTTTCTTCCGATGGTAATAGCTCCTTTATGATTTCTGAAACTTCATACAAGCGGTCCAAACTAAGATTCATATAGTATTCAGCGCTTGTATTAGTATTTATGGCCAAATAAAAACAGTGCTTTAGAAGTATTCTAGCACTGCCTGGCTCATAACCTAACTTAGCAAAAAAGTTGATACTGCATTCTTAATTTTAGTAATGTCATTAGCTTTAAAAGCTTTTAATAGTTCTAATGGATAATTACAGCCTTGAGCCGCTAAAACAATACAATAAGTTGCTGTTAACTCACTTACAGGGGCAAAATTACCACCTGAGAAGTAAAGTTTTTCAGCTGCTTCTACATCCTTATAAGAAAGGTTTTTAAGATTTGATAGATCAAGTGTTTCAATAACATCACCTTCAAATTTATACTTGTTTGAAAGATTAATCACCAAATCAAGTTTCTCATCACTTTCTTCTTTAGAAGATTCGATTTCAATGATATCATCATCTTTATTGCCTATATCAACTACCTTTTCAGATGCATCTTTAGCTTTTACTACTGCTTCAGCAGCACTCTTTGAAATACTATCTTTTGAAAGAGGATCCACAAATGGGATCCCCTGATTGTTATTATTCTTCATTTTCACCTCTAGATTAAGTTTCTATGTGCTTCAAGGTAGTCTTTACCATTGATCACATAAATCATATTCTTCTTATCAAGTTCAAGAAGAACCTTACCACTTTTTTCTACCTTTAGATATTGAGCATCTAAAGTCACTTTTGATTCACCAACTTTACCAGGTGAAACTTTTCCTAAATCAATTGATTTTGAAGCACCACCAATTGTAACTTTCATACCTTCTAAAACATCATCACCAGTCACAGCGTTTTCAGATTGAATAGCAGTCCTTAAGATGATAGTCTTTCTACCTGGTGTAAATAAATCATAAGCATCATCATGTGCAATCCTAAAAGGAATCTCGATAGGTAAAGCTGGAAAATGACCTGGTGTCCAGACTTCAATCTCACCTGCCATACCTGCACCAGAAATAGATTCAGTGATGTGTTCTAAATTAGGTAAAGTAACTTCAGCGTTAACGCCTAAAAGTTTCTGACCTTTATTGTATAGATTCATATTAGAATACACTTTTGGAATATTACGCATTAAGCACCTCCAATTGCTACTAAACCACTTGGGTCAAACTCTCTTACATGCTCAATAGCTTTTGCAGGTGTATAACCACCTAATAAAGTTTTGAATCTTAACTTACCTTCTGCTAAATTTTCAGCTGTAGCAGTCGTATAATCGAATGAAATCTTTCCACCCATGATCATACCGTTAGACTGAAGGTTATTTAAGTACATGTTAAACTCATCTACAATCGATTCTATGAGTCTTTTGTTTGTAGGATCATCAACCTCGTTGATGAACTGAAGTACAAATTGATTACCAATGAAATCAAAAATTCTTCTAGTCATAATAAATCTATCTTTTGGATCAGTCGTACCAGGATAAGCACATGTTTCATTACCCCAAACTCTCCAACCAGACATATTGACAGCTGTTACAATACCAGCAGCGTTTAATACATTGGCTTGACCTGGTTCTAGGTAAATTTCATCACCATTACCTAAAACTGATGCCTCAAGTGGCATTAACTTATTTGATGGTGATTGATATGGTACATCTCCACCTTTAAAATCTAATAATTGAATCACATTTGCAAGAAATAGTGAATACCAGTAAATAGACCCATTACATTTAGCCTTTGGCCAAGCTAGTAATGTACCACTTTCTTTGTATCCATTATCATCTTTCCATGGACCTACTTTTGTATGATCTACAATAGATGGATCTACATCTGCAATAAAAGTAACATTAAAACAATCATGAAGATCTCTTGTTACTTTTTCAGCTGCTCTAGCAACACCTGGTTTATGTGAATGACCTGGTATTGTTAATAGACCTGGTACCAAAGAAAGTTTTGGATAGATCTGCTTAACTACTTCAAGACCAGTATACTTATTTGTTGCAGCATCATATGCACCAATAATATCTTCATCACTGATCATAGATGGATCAATGTAATCATAATCTAATGACACTTTTGTTTCTGCTTTTGCAAGACCAGTAGAAGTAAGAGTAACCTCTAACTTACCTACATCATTAAAATCTAATGTATAATCATCAGTTAATGTATAAGTCGTAGAACCAGCTTCATTTTTAACAACAACAGACTCTTTTAAGATACCTGTGATGTTTGATGTTGCAATCATGCCAGAAACATCTAAAACAACAGCAGCTGATGATTTCTTATGTTTAGTTTTATCAAGTACATTGATCAAAACTAGTGGCGCAATACCAAATTCTTCAAATGATAAATGAAGTGCTGCACTTAGTGGAAAATTATCAAACTCTTCACTAAACCCAAACAATGACTTACCTTGTTCAATGTTTAAAACTTCAACAGCTTCATTGAGTGGTGCATTATCAACTAAGTTGACTGGTGCAGCACCAACAACAACTTGTACAGTTGATGCCTTATCAGGATCAAATGATGGTGATGGATTTTCAAGTCCATATATACCATGTTTATATTCCAATTGGACCTCCTAACAATGTTCGTTTTCTTGAAGCATAATACCCTTATGCTCCCAATCAGTTGAAACCCAACCTACATAGAATGGGTCTAATTCTTCTTCATTAAGCGCCCAAAGTAACTTGTTGACCATTTTAAACCTTGGACTTATATTTGGATCAGAAAGTAAATCAAGTCGAATCTTGTTGATGATGTTGAGGGTATCTTTGTGACCTTGTTGGTCCTCACCTTCATCATATGTACAAATAATCATAACGATATTTGTTTCTGAGTTTTCATCTGGATCAACTGAATCCTCACCTTCAAGTATTCTTACAAGTATGTATGGAAAAATTTCTTCATCACTTTCATATCTGCTTTCAGGAATTTCTTGTGAAATAATATTCAGTGGTCTAAGTCCTGTTTTTCCATGATACTCAAGGCCTTTAAATGTTTCTTGAAGCCTCTTAATTAGATTATTTTGTAATTCAACAATCATTTACTTGTCTCCCTTATCCTTTTTATCTCATGATCAAACCTCTTATAATAGGCTTCCATTGCATCTTTTCTTACTTTTCTTCTGACTTCAGGATTCTTGAACGTTTGTGGTACTGCGACAGAAGTTAATTTCTTAATAGGTAACCTTTTTTCTGTCTTTCTTTCAAAGATATGATCATTTAACTTTTCAGTAATAAAAGCATGCCTGAGTTCTTTGGTACCGCCATCTTTTTTTACAGCCACCTTAATGGGTTTTGACTTTTCAGGATTTTGTCTGTTGATGTGTCCTGGTATGACTTTAAAATGCTTAAGTCCAAGTCTCTGACCTCTTGAAACGGTCACAGCTTTCAAAGCGGCACGTGTCGCTTTTTTCACAGTGATGGTTTCTTTAATGGTTTTTGCTTTTAGATGATATTCTTTTCTTGATTCTCTTGAAAAAGTAGTGTTTGCTTTGGCTATAGCTCTATTTAAAGATCTAGAAACAACTAAAGGAGCCTTATGTTTTAAAGCTCCTAATTGTTTCTCAGCTCTTTTTAGTTCTTTTGAAGTAATCATGAGTGAACCTCAAGAATGATTTCATATGTGAAAGCAGTAAGTGAGCATGATGTAACCCTGTATTTTACACCATTAAAGGACATAATGCCCCCGGTCTTTGGTTTGCCTGGTAGTTCATGCATCCTAACTTCAAACATCAACTCTGCTTTTCTTAAACCTTCACCCATCTTAAGCTTCATTGTCTTAAGGGTTTCAGGTTTCATTACCACAGTACAGGACTTACCATTTAGAGTTACACTTTCAGCAAATTCTTCTACATTAAAAAAGAGTGCTTGGTCAGCAGCTCTCACATCTTTAAGAGTTAACATATTAGCCTTCTCTCTTATTCTTCATCCTCATCAGTACCTTGAACTTTTCCTTGCTCACCTTCTGAGCCACTGGTGGGACTTTTATCATCCTTTTTTTCTTGATTAGAAGATTCTATATCTTTTGGATCAGAATCCTCTTCTTCATCTTCTTCAAGTGTATCTGGATCAACAGCAACACCCTTATTAATTAGGCGCTTGCCTTCATCTGCTTTGACTTGAAATTCCTTACCAATACCATAGCTTTTGCCATTATGATTGACAGTACCTTTAACTACTCTAACTTTCATAGCGCCTCCTATAATACATCAAGCACTTTCCACGCCTTTGTATCTTCTGGCACTGGAAGAGGTCTTGAAGTTAATCTCATCTTTTCAGTCTCTGAATCTTCATCAACAATGTGCTTTGGTACTCTCTTAGCTTCGATAGAAACAGGCACCTTATTTTTG
>Ga0070724_10001471_pt1 | contig 13976 bp, 9 predicted proteins | sample tdDd001_FD_67278 | JGI IMG/M metagenome (GOLD analysis project Ga0070724, IMG submission 67278) | Marine sediment microbial communities from the Atlantic coast under amendment with organic carbon and nitrate - tdDd00.1 | ecosystem: Environmental > Aquatic > Marine > Coastal > Sediment | place...
GCTTTCAACTGATTGGTTAAACCACTTACTTCTATATCCATCAGGCTATCATTAGCCTTAATTGCAGCCTTACATGACCTTGATGCAATAGCATCTAAAGCCAACTCAAACTTATCTTCTGGTAGAGTAAAGTCCAGTCTTTCTATTAAGTCTGTAAATATAGCTTTAGCCAGTGGTAATTTAAAACCTAAAGGTATTTCTCTTACAACAAGAGCATCATCGCCAAAAGCCTCTATATTATAACCTAGTTGTTGAAATACTTTAGTGTGTTCTAAAGCATTTTGAACTGTCATTTTGCTAACTTCTACTACAATGGGTTCTAATATCAACTGAGTTAGCATATTTTTCTTCTTATAATCATCTAAGAACTTTTCATATAAAATCTTCTCATGTGCAGCATGTTGGTCAATGATATACATTTCAGCATTCTTCTCATATATTAAGTATGAGTTAAAGATTTGTCCTACAAAGTTTAAATGATCATAAATTGTTTCATTTTCCTTTTCGAAAAGTTGCTTGGGTGGTTCATAAACTTGTTCTAACACTTGTTCTTCTCTAACAAGAGGCTTCGAAATGACTGTCTCAGTTTCTCTAATTAAAGGTCTAGATAAAGGTTTTTCTATTTCTCTTACTAAAGACTTAGTTACCTCATTTTTAGGTGCTTCATATATAAGTTCATCAACCTTATTTTCAAACTGAGTTTCCTCAATGATAACTTCATCTTTTTGATTTAGCGCTTTATATGAATTAAGCAATACTTCTTTTTCTTTTTTAGATGGTTTTTCTATATGAGGATTATAATGTTTAGGATTCACCTTAACTTCATCGTCCTTCTTATTTGCCTCAATAAAGGTCTTTAAAACTTCTCTATTTGGAATGGATTTACTTGAAATCTCTTTATCAGGTACTAAATTATAACGGTTTATTTCGTATTTCAAGGCCTTATAAATGAGATCTTTAATAACCCCCTCTTGATGGAATCTAATTTCCGTTTTTGCAGGGTGTATATTAATATCAATTAAAGACGGATCGATAGCCACATTTAAAAATACAATCGGAAATCTGTTATGTGGAATCAATGTTCTATAAACTGTTGCTATAGCATCCTCTATTGTTTTACTTTTAACATATCTATTGTTGACGAAAGCAATTTGATACTGCCTATTACCTCGCGTTAACTCAATAGAAGAAATAAAACCAGATAACTTAATACCATTGTCTTCATAATTTACTTCAATTAAGTTCTTAGCCAAAGACCTTTGATATATATTGAGTATAACATCGTAAAGTCTATTGTTACCAGGTGTAATAAATATATTCTGACCATTAACGATATACTTAAATGCAATTTCTGGATGTGATAGTGCAAGTTTGGTCATTATATCATTAATGGCATTTTGTTCTGCGTTGTTAGATTTTAAGAACTTTAAACGAGCAGGTGTATTAAAGAATAAATCCTTAACCATCATAGTTGTACCTGACGGTGCTCCAACTTCTATATGTTCTAATACCTTTCCACCTGACAAGTTTAGTTTCTTACCCATGTCATGATCTTTATGCTTACTGATTACTTCCATATTAGATACAGAGGATATACTGGCTAAGGCCTCACCTCTAAATCCTAAACTGGAAATATGGTAAATATCATTTATGGTTCTAATTTTACTAGTAGAGTGTCTTTCAAATGCTAATAGAACATCGTCCGGCTGTATACCAAAACCATCATCAGTTACGCGTATAAGGCTTTTACCTGCATCTTTAATTTCTACAGTAATTTTACTCGCCTGAGCATCTATAGCATTTTCTACTAACTCTTTAACGACAGCTAGAGGACGCTCTACGACCTCACCAGCTGCAATTTTATTAGATATGTCTTTGTCTAATTGAATTATTTTATAATCTAACATTTAGTCCTTCTTTGCTCTTTCTACCAAATCATATAGTACATTCATAGCTTCTAAAGGTGTTACTTTTAAAACATCTAAATCTCTAAGTATATCAACAACTTCATGAGATTTCGTCACAATAGTATTGTCCATACTCGAATGTATAGATGATATATTGTTGTTAATATCATGCTCTTCTAACTCTTTAAGAATCTCTTTAGATCGAATGATAACATCATTAGGAATACCAGCAAGTTTAGCGACTTGAATACCATAAGATCTATTAGCACCACCCCTAATTATCTTTCTTAGGAAAATGATATCGTCACCAGACTCTTTTACTGAAATGCAGTAATTTTTTACACCAGAGAACCTGCCCTCTAACTCAGTCAGCTCATGATAATGAGTGGCAAACATTGTTTTAGCACCTATTTTATCTTTATCTGATAAGTATTCTACAACACTCCAGGCAATTGATAAGCCATCGTATGTTGATGTCCCTCTACCGATTTCATCTAAGATAATTAATGATTTGCTTGTTGCATTGTGTAGAATATTAGATAACTCATTCATCTCGACCATAAAAGTAGATTGACCTTGTGATAAATCATCTGATGCACCAACACGTGTAAAAATTCGGTCTACTAAAGCTATCTTACCTGATTTAGCAGGTATAAAACACCCAATTTGAGCCATCAAGGTAATCAAAGCAACTTGTCTTAAGTAAGTAGACTTACCAGCCATATTGGGTCCGGTTATGATGTAAAACCGATTGTCCTCCTGGTTGATTAAAGTATCATTAGGTACAAATAATTCTTCAGTGCCTATTTGCTCTACAACAGGATGTCTACCATCCTCTATTATGATTTCACCATCAATTTCAATTTCTGGTCTTACATAATCATTATTATAAGATACAATAGCGAATGATAATAAAGTATCTAATTCAGCTAAAATCTGTGCTGATTTTTTTATTCTAAGAATCTCTTCTAATAATCTTTCTTTAACGCCTGTGAATAAGTCATACTCTAATACATTTATCTTATCCTCAGCATTTAATATTTTTGTTTCAATCTCTTTAAGTTCTGGATAAATGTACCTTTCTGCATTAGCAAGCGTTTGTTTTCTAATATAAGTTTCAGGTACTAAATCCACATTTTTTCTAGTAACCTCAATAAAGTAACCAAACACTTTGTTGAACTTAATCTTAAGAGAATTGATGCCTGTTTTTTCTCTTTCTTCTTGCTCTAATCTTATAATCCAATCTTTACCATTTAGTAATATATCTCTTAAATCTGATAATTCTTCATTATAAGCCGTTTTAATAATATTACCTTCTCTAATAGTAATCGGAGGATCCTCATGAATAGCCCTGTCTAAAAGATCATATATATCTCTTAAATCATCTAAATCACTGACTATAGACACTAAATGTTTATTGTCAGTATTTAGTAACATTCGTTTTATGTCAGGAAGATATTGTAATGATTGTTTTAACGCCAGCATATCTCTCGCATTTACAGTACCATAAACTAATTTAGAAGATAATCTTTCTAAGTCATAAACTCTAGAAAGATATTCATTAATATCTTGTCTAATGGCAATATTAGAATAAAAGAATTCTACTGCAGACAATCTCTTATCTATTTCTGTTTTTGACAACAGAGGCGCTTCAATCCATTTTCTAAGATTTCTAGCCCCCATTGCTGTAGCTGTTTTATCTAATACCCAAAGCAAGGAACCTCTTTTATCATGACCTCGCATGGTTTCTGATAACTCTAGGTTTCGTCTCGTAAACTTGTCCAATACCATATAAGCATCGTGTTTGTATATGTCAATATGATTAAAGTGTACTAAATCTACCTTTTGAGTCTCTTCAATATAACTCAATAAAGCACCACATGCGACAGCAGAATATTGACTTTCTGTTAAGCCTAAACTCTCAATAGAATAAACTTTGAATAATCTTTTTATAGTTGACTCAGCATCATCATACTTAAAATGAATTGGATTTAAGTATGTCAGCAAGAACTGATTATTGATAAAAAATTGAATCAATTGTTCATCATATTTCATTTGCTCCGCAAGCACAACTTCTTTAGGATTTACCTTAAGTATTTCATTAAATAAAACATCTAATTGACTTAAATCATGGAAAAATGTTGTCTTAAACTCAGATGTAGATATATCTGAATAGGCAATACCATAATTATTATCACTTTGAAATACTGTCATAACGTAATTATTAAGTGAATCATTCAGCATATTAGGATCAGTAACTGTACCGGGAGTAACAATCCTAGTAACGGCACGTTTTACAATACCTTTTGCCTTCTTAGGATCTTCAATCTGCTCACAGATGGCCACCTTTAAACCGCTTGCCACTAATTTTGCTAGATAACCTTCTGCAGCATGGTAAGGTACTCCTGCAAGAGGCGCTTTTTCTTCTAAACCACAACCTCTTGCTGTTAATGTAATGTCTAATACCTTTGAAGCAGTAACGGCATCTTCGAAAAACATTTCATAAAAATCACCCAATCTAAAGAATAAGATATAATCCTCGTATTCTTTTTTAATTTCCATATATTGCTGCATCATAGGTGTTAATTTTGCCATTTATGCCTCCACTAGCTCACCTAACAGTGAGAATTTTTTAGGTTCAGTTACCTTTACTTGTACAAAAGAACCAATCAATGATTCCTCACCTTTAAAGTGAACGGTTCTATTACTGTCCGTTCTACCGATTAAAGTACCATCTTTCTTTGAATGGCCTTCTACGAGAATTTCAACTGTCTCGTTCTTAAAAGTAAGGTTTTTCTCATAAATGATTTCATTTAATGTTTCTAAGACGCGGTTAAATCTTTCATGTTTGATGTCATCATCAATCTGATTTTCCATTTCATCAGCTGGTGTTCCTTTACGTTTTGAGTAAATGAATGTAAATGCTGAATCATAACGCACTTCTTTAATAAGATCCAACAATTCCTCAACATCTGACTCGGTTTCACCTGGGAAACCAATAATCAAGTCTGTAGAAATTGCTAAGTTTGGCATTAAAGATTTTGCGTAATCAATAATCTCCATATAAGAAGCTCTTGTATAATTTCTGTTCATCACTTTTAACAACTCATCACTAGCTGCTTGAACGGGTAAATGTAAGTAATTTGATATATTATCATATGAAGCCATAACATCTATTACATCTCTTGATAAATCTTTTGGATGTGATGTCATGAATTTTAAACGTTTAACACCTTCTATCTCAGCAACAGATTTTAATAAGTTTGCAAAAGAAACAGGCGTCTCAAGTGTCTTACCATATGAATTTACATTTTGACCAAGTAATGTGATTTCTTTAGTACCACTTTCTACTAGATCTCTGATTTCCTCAAGAATAGCTTCTTTTTCTCTAGATCGCTCACGACCTCTTGTATAAGGTACGATACAGTAAGTACAGAAGTTATTGCACCCATACATAATATTAACAAATGCTTTTAGTTCAAATTTTCTTGATGAGTTAGTGTTTTCGATAACTTCACCATCGATATCCCATACTTGAACCACAGAGTGTTTTGTAGTTAAAACTTCATTCAATAAACCTGGGAAGTTGTGAACATTATGTGTACCGAATACCATATCTACGTGTCTATACTTTTTCTTAATCTCTTGAACTACATGATCTTGTTGCATCATGCAGCCACAAATACCAATGATTAAGTTAGGATTCTTGTCCTTTAACGCTTTGAATGCACCTATCTTGCCATAAACCTTAAGTTCAGCATTTTCTCTAACACAACAAGTATTAACAAGTATTAAATCTGCATCATTTTGGAAAGGTGTGACTTCATAACCCATGCTTTCTATAGTTGCAGCCAATTTCTCAGAATCATGTTCATTCATCTGACAACCATAAGTTAAAATCAAATATTTTTTCTTACGGCCATGTGCTATTTCATAGGCTTCATTTTCTTCTGCAATTTGATTGATTATACTATCATTATTTGCTAAAATACTTTGACTTTCTCTACTGAGTTTCATTTGATGTCCTTTCTTGGTACGTTTTTATAAAATAGTCTGAAATCTCTTTGTACTCATCTATTGCAAGCCTCCCCTTAGAGGTAAGACCATAGAGGCCTTGGCCGATTCTGTCAAACCAACCATAGTGATTTTGATATAAGACTCTACCAGTCTTATCGATTTCAGTTAAATTTTTAATCTTTTTAGGTGAAGCATCACCTAGTATATCTAGTGCGACGGCAATCGCAAGTGAACATTCTCTATAGGCAGTTACTCTTTTCACTTTTGTAGTACCACCTACGTTATCTATGATGCCACTTCTGTTGTCAATTTCTCTTATAACCGCATTTTTTCTTCTATGATTAACCTTTCGATTATATTCTAGTGGGTGATGTTCTACATTGACTCTGTTACCAGATTTTAATACAGAAACCGTAATAAGACCAAGTTCTAAACGCTTGAGTAAATGAATAATTTCCTTGTAGCGTTTGTTGACTTTCTGTGGTTTAAATATAGCCACATATACTGTATCAAACATCTTTTGTCTATCTACAGCTTGAAGTATCAATTTAAGATTAAAAGTCGGCTTCAATTCTATTGCAATGACGTCATCTTCTTTAGTCGCAACCATGTCAATATCTTTGACTTCGCCAGCTACATCATAACCGTTTTCAATAAAAAATGCCTTAATCGGCTTGTATAGATCACACTCTTTTAAAACTGCCATTTTCCCTACCTTTTCTATCCTTATAATTATAGCTGAAAACGCAAGGAAAAACAACATATGAAAGTTTACCAAAAAAGTAAAAAAGGCTTATACAAGCCTTTAATATTCGTCTCTATCAAATACACTCTTCCACTCATCAGATTCAACAGATCCGGCTTCAACAGGTATTAGATTTAATTCATTATATGATGTTATATTACCGTCAATAGCACCTTGTCTTAATTTAAGATACAGTTGAGCCATAGTAGCATCTCTGTATGGATTAACAAATAATACACCAATACCTAAAGCTAAGCCACCTAGCAAGTACCAACCTATAAATGATAAATCAAGTACGAACATATCAAACTTGTGTCCGTTGGTCATTTGATTACTCATTTCGATAGCTCTTGATGGTTTAATGTCTGGATTATCCGCTAAGATATACGGTACAAAAGTATAAGCGTATGACTTAATGATGCCTGGAATAATCAATAGTAAGAACCAACCGATTAATAAAATAGCCCTATAGAACATAGTAAGTACTGTATTACCATATCCATTTTTAAAACCTGACATCACATGATTAATATTAGGTTCACTGGAATCGGCTTGTATAAAGAACTTTCTGCCACCAACTTCGATGACACTACCAATAAAAATTCTAAATAAAATTGCAAATACGGCAAATAAACCAACGCCTATTATAATACCTAATAATAATTGTGGATCAATATCAATCTGACCCTCTGATCTCCAATTTGAAGAACTGCTACCATTACTTGAACCACCAACTATTAAGATGATTAAACTTACTAAAAAAGCTTTCCAATATCCTTTACGCAGGACATCTTTTGCCCTTTCTTTAATTTCTACTCTAGTCCACATAAATACCTCCTGTTTATATTTATATTATAGCCTATAATTAAATCTTATATGTAAAATTTACATGAAAAAGTCATAAACTAACACTAAATTGCAAAGCAAAACAGATGCTTTCGCATCTGCTTTTGGTAATTGCTTATAGTTAACTGTATAAAGGATATTTCTCACATAATGATTTTACTCTATCTCTTGCAGGCTCCAAGTCACCATCTTTATTTTCGATTGCATATTCTATAATATCAGCAATTTCATCCATATCTTCAGTGATAAAACCTCTAGACGTCACTGCTGGTGTACCAATACGTAGACCAGATGTTACAAAAGGACTTTCAGTTTCATTTGGTACAGTGTTTTTATTCGTTGTAATACCGATTTCGTCTAATAGTTTTTCAGCTACTTTTCCAGTTACACCCTTATTTCTTAAGTCCAATAACATGAGATGATTATCAGTACCATCAGATACCAGTTTGAAGCCTCTTTTAATAAATGCTTCAGCTAATGCATTTGCATTATCAAGGACTTGTTGTTGATAAGTTTTAAACTCAGGTTTCAATGCTTCTAAGAAACAAGTTGCCTTAGCAGCGATTGTATGCATCAAAGGACCACCTTGGATACCAGGGAAAATCACCTTATTCACTGCTTTTTTGTACTCCTCCTTACATAGGATAGCACCACCTCTTGGACCTCTCAATGTTTTATGAGTTGTTGTTGTAACAAAGTCAGCATATGGTACTGGGTTTTGATGCAAGCCAGCTGCAACCAAACCTGCGATGTGTGCCATATCTACTAATAAGTAAGCACCAACTTCATTTGCAATCTCTTTAAACTTAGAGAAATCTATTGCTCTAGGATAAGCACTGGCACCTGCTACAATCATCTTAGGTTTTTCTTTTATTGCCATTTCTTTCAATTCAGCATAATCGATGTAACCATTATCATCGATACCATACGAAACAACATCATATAACTTCCCAGAGAAGTTAACTGGTGAACCATGCGTTAAGTGACCACCATTAGATAAATCCATACCTAAAATTTTATCACCAGGCTGTAAAACAGCCATGTAAACTGCCATATTAGCTTGCGAACCTGAATGGGGTTGAACATTGGCATGATCTGCTCCAAACAATTCTTTCATACGATCAATAGCAAGTTGCTCAGCCATATCTACATACTCACAACCACCATAATATCTTTTATTAGGGTAGCCTTCTGCGTATTTATTTGTTAACCAAGAACCACTGGCTTCCATTACTGCTTGGCTCGTAAAATTTTCAGAAGCGATTAACTCAATATGTGTTTGTTGACGGTTCATTTCTAATTGGATTGCCTCATATAATTTCGGATCATTTTCTTTAATGTGTTTTAACATTTACTCCTCCTGCTTCTTATATACCAATATAGGATTTCTAGCTGCACTTACCTCATCAATACGAGAAATAAATGTAGTCACCGGTGCCTGATGTAAAAGATCAGGATTTTCATCAATTTCTTTTCTTATTTCTATCATTGCGTCGATAAATCGATCAATATTTTCTAATGACTCAGTTTCAGTTGGTTCAATCATCATGGCTTGATCGATAATCAGTGGGAAGTAGATTGTTGGTGGATGGAATCCATAATCAATCAAACGTTTGGCAATATCTATGGTATTGATACCATGTGTTAAACCAAAGTTACCACTTAAAACAAACTCATGTTTACATAACTCATCAATTGGAAGATGGTAATGTTCCTTCAACTTACTTTGCATATAGTTGGCATTAAGAACAGCGACTTCACTGGCTCTCTTTAGTCCATCAGCACCCATCTCCAAAATGTAAGTATAAGCTCTGATAATGATACCAATATTACCAAAGTAGTTTTTAATCTTACCAATAGAATCTGGTCTATCATAATCTAACGAAAAGACTTGATCATCTTTTCTTAGTACTGGATAAGGTAAGAAAGGTTCTAAGAATGATTTAACACCAATCGGACCAGCACCAGGCCCACCACCTCCATGAGGTGTAGAGAATGTTTTGTGTAAGTTAAGGTGAATGATATCAAAGCCCATATCACCAGGTCTAACCTTACTCATGATGGCATTCATGTTAGCACCATCATAGTACAATAATCCACCTGCTTCATGAACCTTTTTTGTAATTGCCTCAATGTTTCTTTCAAATAAACCTAATGTAGAAGGATTCGTTAACATCAAGCCTGCAAAATTCTCATCAATTGCAGCCTCTAAAGCATCTAAATCAACAGCACCATTGGCCATTGATTTGATTTCAATAATGTTAAAACCAGCCACATTTGCACTTGCAGGATTTGTACCATGGGCTGCATCTGGAACAATGATATTTGTTCTATGACTATCACCATTCTTTAAATGATAAGATTTCATGATCATAAGACCAGTTAACTCACCATGTGAACCTGCAGCTGGTTGTAATGACATAACATCCATACCAGTAATTTCAGCCAAAGATGTAGAAGCGTTATGCATCAATTCTAAAGTACCCTGAACATCTGATTCAGGTTGATCAGGATGAACATGTGATAGTTTAGGAATTGCAGCCATTTCTTCGTTAATCTTAGGATTGTATTTCATAGTACATGAACCTAATGGGTAAAAGCCTGTATCAACACCAAAGTTAAGATTACTTAATGCTGTATAGTGTCTAACCACTTCAGTTTCATTGACTTCTGGAAAATCTATTTCTGTTTCTCTTGTTGTGCCTTCATCAAAGAATTTAGTATAATCTACTTTAGAAAACTCATCATCTGATAATGAATATCCAATATGACCAGGTTTAGAGATTTCAAATATTAATCTATCGTATTTTCTCATATTACACCTCCGCCATTTGAACAAAGTAATCTAGTTCTTCTTTTGTTCTATTTTCAGTTACAGCAACTTGTAGAATATTGCCTTCAATAACATTTAATGATAATATTCCTGCATCACTTAACTTTTTATTAAAGGCATTAGCATCATCAACTTCTATTAAGAATTCTCTATAGAATGATTTATCTGTAACAGGTTTAATTCCATCTAATTGAGTCAACTTATCAAAAAGATAATGCGCCTTTGCAGTTGAATTTATTGCAATTTCTTTTATACCTTTTTTACCTAGTAAAGACATATAAATTGTTGCACCCATTGCATTTAAAGCTTGGTTCGAACAAATGTTAGACGAAGCTTTTTCTCGTCTAATATGTTGTTCTCTCGCTTGTAATGTTAACACATATGCTCTTTTACCTTTTGAATCTATAGCTTCACCAACAATTCTACCAGGTAACTTTCGCATTAATTTCTTTGTAGTAGCTATATAACCTATATGAGGTCCACCATAATTCATAGCAGATCCAAATTGTTGTAATTCACCTACTGCAATATCCACTTCATACTCGCCTGGTGTCTTAAGAATACCAAGTGATGAGGGGTCTGCATACATAATGCTTAAAGCCTTATTATCTTTAGCTAAAGAAGCTATCTCACTATAGTCCTCAACATAACCATAATAGTTTGGTGATTGTACCATAATACCCACGATATCTTTATTTGCTTTAGCCTTTAAGTCATCCATATCTGTTGCATAATCATTTTCTTCAATTAAAACCACTTTGAAACCTCTAAACTTTAGATATGTTTCAACAACTTCTCTAATTTTAGGATTAACAGTTTTAGATATCAGTAAAGTATCACCTTTTTGCTTGTCAAAAGCCATAAGCGCTGATTCCGCTGCAGCTGTTGGTCCATCGTACATAGAGGCATTTGAACAATGCATATCAGTTAAATTAGACACTAATGTTTGAAATTCAAAAATACCATGTAAAGTACCCTGACTAATTTCAGGTTGATAAGGTGTATACGCTGTAGAAAACTCACTTCTAGATGTTAAATAAGGTACAATTGAAGGGATATAAGAATCATAAGTTCCCTTACCTAAGAAGCAAAGTTTATCAGTAGCACTTGTGTTTTTATTGGCTAATTTATGTATAATCTTTCTAATTTCTATTTCTGATTTATGATTTGGTAAATCTAATGGTCGATCTAACTTTAAATTTTCTGGAATATCAATAAATAGATCATCCACCGAGTTTACACCAATCACACCAAGCATCTTGTCTTCATCAGCTTTTGAGATTGGAATATAAGGAAACATTTATTCCTCCTTCTCACAGAAAACCTTATAAGCTTCTGCGTCCATAAATTCATCTAGTTGAGAAGCATCAGATAATTCTATTTTTACCATCCAAGCACCAAAAGCATCTTCATTCATGTTTTCAGGACTGTCATCTAGATCTTCATTTACTTCTAATACTGTACCGTCTACTGGAGCAATAATATCAGTTGCAGCTTTTACAGATTCAATAACCGCGAAGTTTTCACCTTTTTCAAGCTCATCATCTTCATCTGGTAACTCAACATATACGATACCACCAAGCATATTTTGTGCATAATCTGTAATACCAAATGTTGCAGTGTTACCTTCAACCTTTAACCATTCATGTTCCTTTGTGTACTTTAAATTTTCTAAAACTTTCATTTCGTCTCCTCCTATTTCTTGTAGTTCTTCTTATAAAATCTTTTACTTATTATTGTTGCAGGAATTTGTTTCTTCCTTACTTGTACTAATACATCATTACCCATTTCTCCATAACTTTTATCAATTAATGCTAGGGCAATACTTTTTCCTACTGTTGGAGACTTATAACCTGTAGTGATATGACCTATGACTTGATCATCAGCTATAACTTCATATCCTTCTCTTGCAATACCTTTAGATATTTCAAGTCCAACTAGTTTTCTTTTTGTACCTTGTGCTTTAATTTCCACAAGGGCTTCTTTTCCAATAAAGTCATCATTATCTAATTTAACAAACATTGATAAACCAGCTTCTAAAGGATTAATTTGATCACTAATTTCATGACCGTAAAGAGGCAAACATGCTTCAAATCTTAGTGTATCTCTTGCACCTAATCCAATTGGCTGAACACCTTTATCCACTAATTGATTCCAAATATTTATAGCGTCTTTGTTATCAAGATATATTTCAAAGCCATCTTCACCTGTATAACCTGTTCTTGAGATTAATGCTTCTACACCATTTATTTTACCATTTCTTTTGCAATGGAAAAACTCTATTTCACTAAGATTAAAATCTACCATTTCCTGAAGAACTTCTTGAGCCAATGGACCTTGTAGTGCAAGTTGAGCTACTTGATTAGATATATTGCTTAGGTCTACATCAAAATTCTCGGCTTGTTTGGTCATCCATTCATAGTCCTTATCCACATTAGCAGCATTAATCACTAAGTAGAAATAGTCATTTGTAAATCTATACACCAATAAATCATCTACTACTGTACCATTTTCATAGCACATTACAGTATAAAGAACTTGATTATCTACTAGTTTTTTAACATTATTAGAAACTAAGTTTTGTACAAAATCTAAAGCTTGAGGTCCTTTAACTTCAACTTCTCCCATATGTGAGACATCAAATAATCCAACTTTGTTTCTTACAGCTTCATGTTCTTCGGTAATACCTATGTACTGGATTGGTAACTCATAACCTGCAAAGTCAACCATCTGACCTTTTGCACTCATATGAGCTTCATAGATTGGTGTGTGTTTTAATGACATACTCGTTCCCCCTTCTGTGTTATGCCTATTATGACATAAATGAATTTAATTTAAAATATGCTTTTGACGTTTATAGTAATCTTTTATAGACGTTTTTTAGACGTTAATAAAAAAGACACGAATGCATGACTAAAATAGCCTCAATCGTGTCTCTGTTTCTTTACCTGAGAGTTTCCGTTTCCGTTGCTCCTTCGGCGCTTACGCTTTTCCAGAGTCCCATCATGCATCGATTTGTTTGCCTGAGAGTTTCTCTTACCTATTGAGTTGAGTAAGATTTCTCCTTCGGCTACTGTTTACCCAGTATCTCCCGATACAATCGCTTGGACATATATAATTTATATAAATATAAACGATTTTTGATAAAATGTAAAGAGAAAATATCTATTTAAAGTATTCAAAGAATAAATAGTCAAAATCTTTCGAAATTATTAAGCTTTACAATATTTTTTTATGTGGTATGATGATTTCATTAACAGATGGGAGGATTGAATGAAAATTATATTAAACGAAAACACATCACTTAGTTTCAATATGGCTGCAGAAGAGTACATGATGAAACATTTTGATGATGATATTTTTATGTTATGGCGGGCTAGACGTTCAGTTCTAATAGGCAAGAATCAAAACGCTTTAGCCGAGGTAAATTACGACTATGTTAAGACAAATGATATAGATGTGGTCAGAAGACTTTCAGGTGGTGGTACTGTGTTTTGCGATCTAGGAAATACCAACTTCGCATTCATCGTAACAGATAGCGAATCATTTTCAGATTTCAAAAAATTCACTCGCCCTATTTTAGACGTCTTAGTCAAACTAGGTGTTAAGGCAGAGTTTTCAGGGCGTA
>Ga0070724_10001472_pt1 | contig 13972 bp, 11 predicted proteins | sample tdDd001_FD_67278 | JGI IMG/M metagenome (GOLD analysis project Ga0070724, IMG submission 67278) | Marine sediment microbial communities from the Atlantic coast under amendment with organic carbon and nitrate - tdDd00.1 | ecosystem: Environmental > Aquatic > Marine > Coastal > Sediment | place...
GATGTTGGTGCCACACCGCTTCCCTTTACTCCTTTTAGATAAGATGACAGCAGTTTATACTCCTCAAACTCCGGCTCCTCTACTACTATCTCCTCTTTATTCATACCATCTAAAAAGTCTTTAAGCATAAATCTTCTGATCTTTCCCAGTTTAGTTTTAGGAAGCTCCTCTCCCACTACTTCTATTCCCAGGATCTTTCTGTATGTAGGAGCCTCGCTGTTGTAGTTATCTATTACTCCCCACTTCAGGGTTTCCCTTATATTGGTAGCTCCCTCCTCCTTCATCGCATGAAGGTCTGGATATATCACTGCAGTAAGGAGGTTGTTATACTCAGTCACTGCCACCTCCTGCACAAGGTTTGTATTTCTCATTATATAGGCCTCTATCTCCAGAGGGTTGATGTTCTTACCATTTGAAAGAACTATCATCTCCTTCTTTCTTCCTGTTACATAGAGTTTATCTCCCTTTAGCTCTCCCAAATCTCCAGTATGAAGCCAACCGTCAACTATCGTTTCTGCTGTGGCTTCCGGTTTATTAAAGTAACCCTTCATTACATGCCTTCCCCTTGTTAGTATCTCCCCGTCTGGAGCTATGGCAAGTTCTGTTCCCGGCAGTACTAATCCTGCTGAACCTGGAGTTACATGCCCGCTTGGAGTAAAGGTCATCATAGGAGCTGTTTCCGTCATCCCATATCCTTCTATTACCTCTATTCCCAGAGTAAGAAAGTCCTTGGCCACCTGTGGTTCCAGCTTCGACCCCCCTGCTACAAAGTATTTTATCTTCCCTCCGAAACCTTCATGTACCTTTTTAAATATCTTCTTACTCAGGTTTCTGTTTTGTATCTTTGCACATATTCCAAACAATAGAGAAGCCACCTTATTGGTGTTTATCTTATCCATTATTCCCCTATGAAACATCTCATAGAGTTTTGGTACCCCTATTATCATAGTTATCCCGTTTTTCTGCAGACATTCACCTATAGCTGCCTTGGAAAGTTCCTTTAAAAACACTATGGTTCCTCCCTTGGAAAGGGGGATTATTCCCGCTCCCAGCAGGGGAAATATATGGTGCATGGGCAAAATAGCCAGTACCACATCGGTTTTTTCATATACATTATATGTATCAAGGCCCTCTACATTGGCAAGAATATTATCATAGGTCAGCATTACACCCTTGGGATCACCAGTTGTACCTGAGGTATACAGCATAAGGGCTACAGCATCTCTGTCTGGATGTTCCAGATACTCCACATCTCCGCTATACTCCTCATCTATCTCATCTACCACGATGATTTCAAGAGTAACTCCTGCTCCCTCTATTGCTTTCTTGGTTGTTTCCAGATTCTTTTCCGAGGTAAAGATATATTTAGCCTGGGCATCCTTCAGATAGTACTCCAGTGTCTGAGAATCAAAACTTTCATCTAAACATACACAGGTTCCCTTCCTATCCCAGATTGCTAAAAATGCATACAGAAGCTCCGGTCTGTTTTCAATAAAGATTATTACTCTGTCCTCTTTGGCTATATCCAGCTTCTCTCCATATACCTTTGAAGACTTTATCATCTCATTATATGAAATTTCCTTGTTTTCATATCTTATTGCTGTTTTATTAAAATCCGTTACAAACTTCATAGGCTCCTCCTGACAAAACATATATTACATTATATTCTACCCCGTTACTTTGGCCCTTCCTTTATAAAAATTTCATCTTAATAAAATTTTAGTAAATAAAAACTGCCGGCATATGCCGGCAGTTTTTATTTATTATTTTTTTCAAGTTTTTTTTCTATGACACCTCTTGTATCCACTACTATATCTTTCACTCCATACTCCTGTCCCCCCAGAGCTTTAAAGAACTCTATCTCCACATCTCCCTTATTTGGCATACTAGCTCCATAAGGCATAGCTTTATAGGCTCCGTCTATTGCAAAGGGAACTACCGGAATGTTAAGTTCACGGGACAGTATTGCAAAGGTCTTTTTAAATTCCTGCAGATCTCCGTCTCTTGTTCTGGCTCCTTCAGGGAATATCACCAGATTTTTTCCTTCACGCAGTACCTTGGCTGCTATCTGAAGTGTTTCCTTTAGATCTTTATTTACATCTACTAAGATTACATTTCCTCTGTTAGCTATAAACTTTCTAAACCCACTTTCAAAGTGAGATGAAACTGCCAGGTAGAAGGTATTATCCCCTACTTCATCTGGTAGAAGGGTGTTTAACATAAACCCGTCTAGGAAACTCTGATGGTTTCCTGCAAAGATACAAGGAGATACAGTAAGGTTTTCCAGCCCCTTCACCCTCATATTCAGTCTGCTCTTTAATACAGGTGTCGTAAATAATCTTATAACCCTTCCCACAATATGAGACTTAGCCATATCTACCTGTACATCCTCTGTGAGTATCTGCTTCCAGTTTATATCACCACCGTGAAACTCTCCGCCCTTTTCTTTTATAAGATCACACAGCTGCTCCATACTACTTATTCTGGCGATATCTTCCTCATGAATCTCAGCTCCGAAGCTGCTCTGGATAAATGATAACACCTCTACTATATCAAGGGAGTCAAGACCCAGGTCAAGTTCCAGGTGAGATTCCGGTAACACATCAACATCATGGGTTTCCTTTAGGTATTTTTTCAGATTGATATATTCTGTTGTATCTTCAACGGGAGATTTCTCTCTCTTTACATCTGCCTTCTGATTTTCCTTCACAGAATCTCCAATGAGCTCCTTTAGTTTAAATCTTCTTAGTTTTCCAAGCTTTGTTTTTGGAAGTTCTTCCTTCATAATCTTTACTTCCAGAATCTTTCTGTACTTAGGAGCATCTACATTATACTTATCTATTATCTCCCATTTCAGCTTCTCTTTTATATTGGCGATCTTAGCTTCCTGTACCTCTTTAAAGTCCGGATGTACCAGAGCCATCAGATGATTATTATACTCTACTACTGCCATCTCCTTTATGAGGTTGGTACTTCTCATAATCTCATCCTCTATATCAGCAGGGTTTATATTTTTTCCATTGGAAAGAACTATCATCTCCTTCTTTCTTCCCATTAGATAGAGATGTCCATCTTCTAGCTTACCCAGGTCTCCTGTATGGAACCATCCGTTTTCATCTATTGCCTCAGCTGTGGCTTCAGGATTATTCAGGTATCCCTTCATTATATTAGTACCCTTAGCTAGTACCTCTTTGTCATCTGCTATCATTACCTCTACTCCGGGTATCGCTTCCCCCACTGAACCTGCCTGGGAATGTCCCGGTCTGTTAAATGTTATTATAGGTGAGGTTTCAGTAAGACCATATCCTTCCAGCATCATAAATCCTAGAGTTGTTAAGTCTTCCATTATCTGGGCATCCAGCTTTGCTCCACCACTTGCCATTACTCTCAGGTGTCCGCCAAATCCTTCATGTACCTTTTTAAATAAAAACTTACTCAGTTTTTCATTTTCCATCTTTTTACAGAATCCAAACATCTTTACAGCCAGCTTATTGGCATTTACCTTAGCCATAAGCCCCTTATGGAGCATCTCCCAGAGTCTTGGTACTCCCATCATAACTGTTATCTTATATTTCTGCAGAGCACCTCTTATAGCTTCAGAGGACAGCTCATCCACTATTACCACTGTAGCCCCCTTATACATAGGTCCTAGCAGGTTAGCCAGCAGTGCCAGTATATGATGGTATGGGAGAAGGGATATAAATCTGTCATCCTTACCATAAAGTTCTATCTCACTGAGAGGGTTTATATTAGACATCAGATTAGCTATCGTCAGCATTACTCCCTTGGGATTTCCTGTTGTTCCTGAAGTATAGAGAATTAGTGCTGTACTCTCCTCCTCTACCTCCACCACATAGTTATCCGGAGTATACCCTTCTGGTATCTTTATATCTTCAAATTTTATTATCTTTATATCCTTCCCGGAATTCTTTACTGCTTCCACTGCAGTTTCATAGTTCTTTTCAGAGGTAAATATACACTTTGGCAGAGCATCATTTAATACATACACTACCTCCTCGGCACTATACTCTCCGTCTAAGTTTATAGATACCCCCTTCTTTTCCCATATTGCAAATATAGAATATGCTATCTCCGGTCTGTTTTCTGTAAATACTACTACCCTGTCCTCTTTTTCTATATCAAGAAGGGTTGAATAATACTTTACTCCCTCCAGTACTTCCTTGTACTGATACTCCTTTCCCTTATAAACCATGGCTAGTTTCCCATAATCTTCTATAAATTTCATTAAGTATCCTCCGCTTTCTAATAATTTTTTTACTATACCTGTATGCTCTTTAAAATATGTCAGTTCATTAAACCACAATATAATCATTTATTTACACCATACTGTAGGTATTTCTTTTATATCCTGTTTAATTTTTTTAGTTTTTATACTAAAGGTTATCGATAAGTTCCTCTAATTCCTTTCTGTCCTTGGCACTAAGGTCATAACCTGCCTTTAGCTTTTTCAGCACATCTGAGTCCTCTGCCGACATGGATCTTTCCAGTACTTTAATTATCATTTTTACGTAAAAGTTCATAACTCCTCCTGATCTTTTTATCTTTAGAACTAAATTATATAATACCTGTGAACATTTGTGAACCAATAAAAGCTAGTAGGCCTCGAGACTTTTTCTTAATATCTCCACACCTGCTGCTATATCCTCTAAGCCTGTGTTGGCAAAACTTATTCTCAGATGGGAATCTCCTCCCCTTTTCAGAAAAAACTTCTTCCCTGAAAAAACAAGTAGCCCTCTTTCATACGCTATCTTAGAAAATTTATCCCCGTCCATCCATTCTGGTAGTTCCAGCCAGAAAAAGAGTCCTCCCCGGGTATTATAAGCAATCTTTATCTTCCCTACCTTTTTCAGACACTCCTGCATATAATCGTGTCTTTTCCTAAAGATCCTTCTTATCTCTTCCAGATGTTTTTCTATACTTCCCTCTTCCAGATACTCGCAAAAAGCTCTCTGAGTAAGCCCTGAGGTCGATATATCCGCCATATATTTCATCTTAGCTGCACTCTGGGCCAGCTCTTTAGGAAGGAGCATAAAGGCAAATCTCAGCCCTGGCATAAATATCTTTGAAAAACTCTTTATATATATTACCTGATCCTTTCTGTCATAGGCCTTGAGACTCTGTGGTTTTTTTTCTGAAAAATATATCTCCGACATACAGTCATCCTCTACCACCTTGATATTATATCTACCCGTCATCTCAAGGAGTCTCTTTTTCTTCTTTTCACTCCACGATACCCCTGTGGGATTTTGAAAGTTTGTTATAGTGTATATAAATACTATCCCCTTCTCCCTTCCAAGGGCATATTTCAGTTTCTCCAGATCCATCCCGTCCTTCTCCATGGGAATGGAGATTATATGAGCTCCTGCCCTTTTAAAGGAAGATATTGCTCCGGGGTAGGTAGGTTCCTCTACTATGACCTTATCTCCAGGTTTTATCAGTATCCTGCCGGCTATATCTATCGCCTGCTGAGACCCTGATACTATCTGGATATTTTCCATTTCAGCTTCTATGTTATCTGCAGCCAGTATCTTCACCATCTTCTCTCTCAGAGGTTCATATCCCCTGGAGTCACCATAGGAAAAGGCTTCTCCCCCTTCACGGTCAAGTACTGTATTTATAGCTTTTTTAAATTCCTTTACCGGAAACAGGTCTGCAGAGGGACTCGCTCCGGCAAAATTTATCCTGTCCTTGTCTTTGGGATCTATACTCCACAGCTCCTCCATAGCTTCCTTTTCCTCAGAGCTTGCTTTAGCATCCTTTCTTTCAGATACATAGCTGCCGCTTCCCACTATCTTATAGAGATACCCTTCTCTTTCAAGAAGGTCATAAGCTTTTACTATGGTAGAAGTATTCACTTCCAGCTCTCTTGCAGCAACCCTTATAGGCGGAAGCTTACTATCTCTTTCAAACTCATTTTCCTCTATTGCTCTTCTTATCTCTTCATACACCCGTACATAGAGCTTTTCATTTTTATCTTTTTTTATCACAAAGTTAAACATATTCTCCTCACCCACTCCATTGTAACGATACAATCTCCAACAGTCAACAAAATAAAGGGAAGAGATTAACTCTCCTCCCTGTTCCCTTCTATTGGCAGACAGACTTTAAAGATACTTCCACGGCCCTCTTCACTGGAGATCTCAAGGTATCCCCTGTGAACCTCTAAGATATGTTTTACTATAGCAAGACCTAAACCTACACCGGATTTTTTATGAGTTCTTACATTATCTTCTCTAAAAAACCTCTCTGTTATTCTGCCTATGTTTTCACTTTTTATACCTATTCCACAGTCCTCTATTATGAGCTTTACAATATCTTCAGACTGCTCACCCCTTACCTTTATCCATCCATTATCCACATTATATTTTATAGAATTATTGATAAGGTTCATCATCACCTGCTTCAGGCTGCCGGCATCACCTATTATATTCACTCCATCTATCATACTAAAATCCCACGAGATATCGATACCCGACTCCATAGCTATCATCTCCATGATGTCGCATATTTCCTCACCTACCCTGGCGATTTCCACTCTTTTAAAGGATTTTTTCAGACTGTCGGGATTCCTCGTCAGATTCAGCAGTTCCTTTATCATCCCGTTCATCCAGTTTATCTCCTCTAATATCTTTATGAGGGCTTCCTCATAATCCTCAGCGGTTCTTTCCTGGGCCAGCTCTATTTCGATCATACTCTTCATAGAGGCCATGGGAGTTTTCAGTTCATGACTTACATTGGAGGAAAATTCCTCCATCCTCTTTATGTTACTCTCTATATTTTCTACGAGGGTATTAAGGGTTACTATGAGTTTATCCACCTCTATATTACCATACCTCTTATTAAAACGTAGTGAGAGATCTGTCCCCTCCTTTTTATAGAGATTTCCTGTAAATTCATTGAGCTCCCTCAGAGCTCCTAATACCCTTTCCATGGCAAAATTCACAAGACATATCTGTACTGCCACAAGTGTTATAAAGATAACAACAATTATTACATTTATTGTACGCTTTATATTTCTAAGATAGGAGATATCCTTTATTAAGCCAAGGTAACTTCCCTTGGGGAAAAATTCATTTTCCGGCAGGGTCGATATGAGCATATGACTGTTATTATATGTATAAAATCTTTTGCTGTTAACTACATCGTCTAGCTTTTCCTCTGTGAGTTCATCAAAGGTATCCACATTAAAAAAGTCATCCATATACTGACCTATCATATTTTTTGTTCTTCTGAAATCAAAAGCGGAAATATAAGTAATTCCCCTTGACTGTTCTATTACTACAAGGGAGAAAAGCTTACTCATCTCATGAAACTCCCTGTCTATATCCACAGTATCCAGCTGAAGAGTAGTTTTCAGAAGAGCCATCTCTCCCTCCATCTCCTTTTCCACTTCACCCATTACCAGGTGCTGAATAGAGTAGTTGAGAACAAAGGACATTCCCATTAAAGTTACTATTATAAATGCACTACTTATAACTAATATCTTTCCCTTCAGGGTGTCTTTGGAATAAAAAAATTTCTTTAACCTTGAACTTAAGCCTTTAATATATACCCTACTCCTCTGACTGTATGTATGAGCTTTTCATCAAAACCTTTATCGATCTTTTTTCTCAGGTGGTTGATATATACATCCACCACATTTGTATCTGTTAAGAAATCTATATTCCAGACTTTTTCCGCTATCATAGTTCTTGTTAATACCAGGTTTTTATTTCTAAGGAAATACTCCAGCAGTGAAAATTCCTTCAGAGTAAGCTCTATAAGTTTATCCCCTCTTTTTATCTCTCTGTTCAGTAGGTTTACTGTGAGATCTTTTGCTGCGATGATACTTTCCTTATCATCTGAGTTCCTACGAAGTACCGCTCTTAATCTTGCCAAAAGCTCTGCAAATGCAAAGGGCTTTGTTATATAATCATCTGCCCCGGCATCTAGACCTGCAACCTTATCTCCTATCTCTCCCTTAGCTGAAAGGAGTACTATATATGCAGGATTCTTTTCCTTTCTGAGAGCCTTGCACACCTCTAGGCCGTTCATCTTAGGAATCATTACATCCAAAAGGATAAGGTCATAACTGTTTATAGATGCCATATACACTGCATCTTCACCATCTTCACAGGTATCCACCTTATACCCTGCCTCACCAAGGCCTTTTTTTAGGTATGTCAATATATTTAGTTCATCTTCTACTACCAATACCTTCATAAACCTGCTCCTCTCTATCGCTAGTTAATTTAATCCAATTTTAAGTATTTTTATTATAACATAATTAACTATATCATCAAGGCTTAAAAGCAGCCTATCCTCAATTTTTAAATATTTTTCCCTTAATTTTAATCTCTTATTAATTTATTCAATCTATGCCCCTGCTTATCCTTTTTTTTCTATACTTTTTATTTTTTCCTTGAGCAGTTCCAGATCCACTTTTTTTTTCAGTTTTCCCCTTTCTCCAAAGGTCAGCTGCCTTGCAAGGTTCTTTGACAGATTTCCAAAGGAGATCCCTAAAAGCCTTATACTTTTATCTATCTCAATCTCTTCCATCAGGTCTGTCATGGCTTCGTGCAATTGTACCCTGTCTTTACTGTATCTTTCAAAGGTCTTAGACCTTGTTATCGTTCTTCTGTCGGAATACCTTACCTTTACTATGAGGGTTTTACATAAAAACTCCTTTATCTGCAGCCTTTCATAGGTTTTTTCAAAGAGACCCTCCATCTCCTTACCCACCTCTTCACGGGTTTCTAAGTAATATCTGAAGGTGTTTTCATTTCCTATGGAATGGGTCTTTCTCTTATAGTCCACCTCACGGTAGTCATACCCTCTGGAGTACTGATAGAGCAGCTCTCCTCTAGACCTTCCCAGATGGGCTATAAGCTCTGTTAGGCTAAACCTGTACACATCCCTCACCCTTTCTATTCCCAGCCTCTTATAGAGGTCCTCTGCCATCTTCTTCCCTACCCCGGGAAGTATCCTTACCTCTTTCCCCTCTATATACTCCACAAACTCTTCCCGTTTTGTGAATATGTATATTCCTCCCGGCTTGTTTATATCACTGGCTATCTTAGCTGTAAGCTTATTATACCCCATACCTATAGAACAGGTCAGTCCTGTATTGTCCTTTATCCCTCTGCGAAATCTGCCTGCAAAGTAATCCCGTCCCGGATATCCTCCTATAACATCGGTAATATCCAGATACCCTTCATCAAAGGCTATAAACTCTACCTTATTGGTTACTCTTTTTACCAGGTCCTGTATCTTCGCAGATACCTCCGAGTACTTTCCCTTGCTTACCGGCACAGTTATCAGGGAGGGACATAGTTTTCTGGCTTCTGCCACAGGCATTGCAGACTTCACCCCATATTTCCTGGCTTCATAACTGGCTGTAGTTACTATATTTTCCCCTACTACTATTGGTTTCCCTGCCAGGGAAGGATTGTCCCGTATCTCCACAGATGCATAGAAGGCATCCATATCATAGTGCATTATTATCCTTTCCTTAGCCATACCCACCACCCTTATCTATATCAATCTATAGTTATATTATACCACAAAGTTTATAAGAGCTTATATACAAAAATGAGCTGGTAAATTTTCATTTACCAGCCCCTCTGTAGAATGATTAATTAACTATACGGCAATTTTATTGAAATCATTTACTCTGTTTAAATTTTTTATGATTTTTTCAACTATATCGCCTGCACCTTCCTAATCTCACCTTTATACACCTTCTCTTGAGAGCTGAAGTTCCTCCTTCTCTCCAAGTAATGGCTCTGCTGTGAGCTTTATCCCGATCGCTCCAAGGGGAGCTGTAAGAAGTACACTAAGTATAGCCACAGCCTGAATTATCTCTCCTCCTGCTACTCCCATATTAAGAGGCACTCCTGCTTTAGCTGACTGAACTGTAGCTTTGGGAAGATAGGCTATCACACAGAAAAGCCTTTCTCCATATGTCAGTTCCGTTCCCAGAAGGGATATCCATGTTCCCACAGATCTTATAGCAAGAGCACTTAATATTATCACTGTACCCGGTACAAAGAGCTCCCCTATAAGGTTGGGATCTATTGCAGCCCCCACCAGGGTAAACAGGTATATCTGTCCTACCTGCCATGCTTTTCCCAGGTTTTTACTCAGGTCTTCCCCCAGTTTTGAATCTGCAAAGTTATGTATCATGAATCCCATTACCATGACACCAATAAGAGAGTTAAAATTAAAGATATGCCTTTCCTCTAAAACTCTCATCCCTACTCCCACACCCAGTACCAGGGCAGACTGAGCTATAGGATTTTTTATGAGTCTGCAAAGGGGTTTCAGGATATAGGCTGCTGCTACTCCGGATAATATCCCCAGACCTATAGAGATCGGTACCATAGCCAGGTTAGCTCCAAGGGAACTTTCCGATCCAAAGTAAAGACCTATAAAGGTAGTAAACATAGCTATTGCAATACTGTCATCAGCAGAACCTCCTGCCAGCAGCATCTGAGGAATAGCTTTTTTTCTTCCAAGACCCCTCTTAATAAGATCCACCATAGAGGGGATAAGTACCGCAGGACTTACTGCTGATATTATAAACCCCAGTATTCCTCCCTGTATAAAAGTAAAACCAAATACCTTTACTGCAGCAAAAGCTACTGCAAAACCTTCCAGCCCTGCTGGTATGATACTCAGAAACAGAGCCGGTCTTCCCATCTTCTTTAACTGGTCTATACTTATCCCCAGACCTCCTGTGATCAGTACTGTTACAAGGGCTATATTTTTAAGATCCTTTCCTATAACAAGGGTATAGTTATCCAGGATCCCCAGATAAGCAGGCCCTATAATACAGCCAAATATAATCATCCCCAAAAGTTTTGGCAGCTTTACCTTCTCTACCAACCTTCCCGTTAGGTGTCCCCCGACAAGCAGTAATAACATTGAAAAAACTATCTTCATCTCTTTTCTCCTTTTTGATTTATTCTAATTTTCCCATAGAAACAAAAAAAACTTCTACAGGAAAAAAACCTGTAGAAGCCATCATCTTTTTACAAAAGTATTTAGGGTTTCCCCAAGGAGAGCCTCATCTCCCTTTCAACTTGTATATCATTATATGATTTTTAAATATTTTTGTCAACTTACCTCTTTTTCTTCTTGCTATATTTGGTAAATTACTATATAACTGTAGAGAAACGATTCTGCTGGTATCAGGGGGTAAGTAAGATGGATAAAAACTTATGTGAACTTGAAGATTATAGTAAAGTTCTCTGTATTTTAGATAAAATATCTATTTTTGGGGGTCTTACAAGAAAACAACTGGGCATCATATTCAAAGAGCTGAAAAAAGTCTCTGTAAAGGAAGAAGAGGTTATCTTCATCCAGGGAGGTTCTCCCGATAATATCTATATTATTCAGCAGGGGGGAGTTAAGATTGTAGAGGAACTTTCTACAGACTCCTTAGACCTTATTACTTTTGGTATTGGTGACTGCTTTGGTGAGACGGAGCTTATAGGTATCTTTCCATATATTGCTTCCGCTGTCGCTACAAAGGATACAGAACTCATTGTTTTTCCCAGAAAAGCTCTCAGGGTACTGTATAAAAATCATCTTCCTATCTTTTCCATAATAATACTAAACATAGCCAGGGAGTCCTGCAGAAGGATGGCTCAGGCTGATAAAAGGATGTTTGAGATGATTGAAAAAAAAAATAAAAAAACTCTTGACCCCTTTTACGATTGATGTTACTATAAGTTTGTAATCAATACAACTTAGGAGGTTTTTAGAAATGAAAAATTATGTTTGTGAAGTTTGTGGATATGTATATGACCCTACTGTGGGAGATGTTGATAATGGTGTAGCTGCTGGAACTGCTTTTGAAGACATCCACGGTGACTGGGCTTGTCCTCCATGTGGAATGGGTAAAGACGTATTCGCAGAAGAAGCTTAATCAAAGTTTTTAAGGCAACTCCCTTTAATGGAGTTGCCTTTTTTATTTCCACTCTTTAAAATATAGGATAAATATGATAAAATATTTGTCTGTAATTCTATGATAATTTATTTATCTATTTTCTTTTTTAGGAGGACGTTATGTCAGATAACAGTAACAATCCATATATTCTTGTATTTGGAGCTTCAGTTGTAGATATGTTTGGATTTTGTAGAAGTTCTTACAAATCTCACGACTCTATACCTGGAAAGGTTAAAATTTCTTTTGGAGGAGTCTCAAGAAATATTGCTGAAAATATGGCTAGAGTAGGTATCAATACTAAATTTATATCTATTTTAGGAAATGATGAGATCGGGCGTTCTATGATTGAGCACTCGGAAACTATCGGATATGATATGAAAAACTCTCTTATCCTGAAAGACGGAAGCACTCCTACATATATGGCTATTTTAAATGAAAATGGCGAAATGGTCTCAGCTATTGCTGATATGGATAGTATCAAAGAGATGAGCCCTGATTTTATCGATTCTAAAGGCGATATGATCAGACAGTCTCAGTACACCTTCTTAGACGCTGATGACCCTGAGACTTTAGAGTATATTATCGACACCTACCACGGCTCTACTTACTTTATTTTAGACCCTGTCTCTTCTGCTAAAGCTGAAAAGATAAAGCACCTCATTAAATACTTCCATACTATAAAACCTAACAGACATGAGGCTGAGGTTCTTTCCGGTATGGCAATCAAGTGTGAAGAGGATCTCGTTAAAGTAGGGGAACACTTCCTTTCTTTGGGAATTAAAAATGTTTTCATCAGCTTAGATGAAGATGGTATCTACTATACCAATGGAGATGAGGCTGGATGGATAAGAACTGAAAATGCTGTTGTTAAAAACGTTACAGGAGCTGGTGATTCCTTTGTTGCAGGTCTTGGATATGGTTATATCAACAACCTTTCTATCGAAGAAACTGTTAAATTTTCTATATCCATGTCCCTTATTACAATCTCTCACGAAGAGACGATAAACCCTTCTATGAGTTATGACCTTGTTAAAGAAACTATTAATAAGACTAAGTGGATAGAAAAGACTTTATAACTATTATTTAGGTAGATTACCCATAGAAAAAGGGTGACTCACAGGTATATATACTGTGTGGGTCACCCTTTTTTTTATTTAAATATCAGTTGATTTCCGTCAGTAAGTGTTATTACTAACTTGCCGTCTGTTATCTCTGCCTTTTCTGCCTTTGTCAGGTCACTCAGGTACTGAGCTTCCTTATCCATAGCTTCCTCTGGTCCTGCCATCATAGTAGTTATTATCTGAGGTGATACAGTTAATCTGTCTTCCTCTAGCTCATAACTTGCTGAGTAGTTGTTAACTCCGCCCTTCCCGGCTAATCTTCCCTCTGAAAAGTTAATTGTTATCTCATGCTCAGGAAGAGTTCCCTCTAAAACAAAAGTTTTCTTCTCCAGCTTGTCTGCAAGAGTTTCTGCTTTTTCCACAAATGTCATGTCTTTCCCGTCTGTTGTACTTATAATAAGCTTATTATCTATAACCTTTATCTCACTTGCGTCTGCGATATTCTTTGTAAACTCCATCTCCTGCTTCATAAGGTTTTCAGGTCCCATTCTTCTTGTGCTCCCCACAAGGCTTACATCTATTTTATTTCCTGTTATCATATACGGAGCAAAGTATCTGTTAACTCCTGCACTTCCTGAGACCTTCTCTTCATCAAAGGTTACATCAATTGTGCTCCCTTCTATAGTCCCCTCCAGTATAAATGTTTTTCCTACTACTTCACTCTTTATATCTGTGTTACTCTTTTTCTCCATCCCTGTACACGCTACTAAAAATACTGCACTTAATACAAATAAAATTAACTTTTTCATCCTTCACTCCTTTTTTTTATGTTTTTTAAAAACTCTATATAGGTATCTCCTACTTTTTTTAGTGAAAATTCCTCTCTCATCTTTACTCTGCCGGCTCTTCCCATCTCCAGTCTCTCTGACTCGGTGAGCACCAGAAACTTTTCCATTAC
>Ga0070724_10001475_pt1 | contig 13947 bp, 18 predicted proteins | sample tdDd001_FD_67278 | JGI IMG/M metagenome (GOLD analysis project Ga0070724, IMG submission 67278) | Marine sediment microbial communities from the Atlantic coast under amendment with organic carbon and nitrate - tdDd00.1 | ecosystem: Environmental > Aquatic > Marine > Coastal > Sediment | place...
TGTAAGTCACCACATCAAATGTTTGGTGCTATTGCTAAGTCATACTACGCTGAGCAACAAGGTATTGATCCAAAGAAAATGTTTGTTCTTTCAGTAATGCCTTGTACATCAAAGAAAACTGAAGCTGCTAGACCAGAAATGGAAGTAGATGGTTTAAGAGACGTAGATGCAGTAATCACTACTAGAGAATTAGCTAGAATGATTAAGCAAGCAGGTCTTAACTACAACAACTTACCAGACGAAAACTATGATGAAATCATGGGTGAGTACTCAGGTGCTGGTGTTATCTTCGGTGCTACTGGTGGTGTAATGGAAGCTGCATTAAGAACTGTAGCTGACGTATTAACTGGTGAAGACTTAGAGAACATTGAGTATACTCAAGTAAGAGGTTTAACTGAGCATAAAGAAGCTACAATCAGTGTTGCTGGTATGGACATTAACATCGCAATCGCGCATGGTACTGAATCTGCTGGTAGATTATTAGATGCTGTAAGAAGAGGCGAAAAAGATTACCACTTCATCGAAATCATGGGCTGCCCAGGCGGTTGTGTAAACGGTGGTGGTCAACCTCAACAACCACAAAAGGTTAGAGACGTAGTTAACTTATTAACTGAAAGAGCTAAAGCATTATATGAAGAAGATGCTATTATGGCTGTAAGAAAGTCTCACAAGAACCCAGAAATGATTAAGTTATACGCTGACTACTTAGGAGAACCTAATGGTCACAAAGCGCATCACTTACTTCATACAACTTACGCTCAAAAGCCTAAATACTAATAACAATCAACGTGCATTCATTGAATGCACGTTTTTTTTATCTTTGATTAAATTTTCTATATTGTAGAGGTGTTCGAAGGTACTTGGCTTTAAAAGCTTTGCCGAAATTCGAGGGATGACTATAACCAACCATGTTAGATATTTCATCAATTGAGTGTTCAGTAGTCGTTAATAGATTAGCTGCTTCATGCATCCTCTGATCTTTTATGAATTGACCTATTGTTGTGTGAAATAAATCTTTGAATCCAAGTGATAACTTCTGTTCACTGATTAATAAATCGTCTGATAATTGCTTAAGACTTGGCGGATGATCTAAATGGCTTGTTAAAATATCATGTGCCTTTTGTATGGCATGAATTTCTTGTGTCGTTAATTGCACTTCATTCGAGGATACAAGAGTCTTGAGTTCTAACATATCAAGAAATTCTTCATCGTTTAAAGTATTTAATTCTTGTGCTATTAAACTAAGACATTCAAGAACCTTTGCTTCTAAGAGGAGCGGGGTAATTTTTTTATTTAAAATTTGACACTCTAAACAATTAAAAATCTGTGTAATCCTTGTTGGTAGAAATAATATAGCATGATTATCAGGCAGTTTTGACAAAGATTCTAATTCAGGATATATGTGACATAGCGATTCAATGTATGATGTATGAATGAAGAACTCTATCCCTTGATAGTGGTGACCTGTTTTCATATTTTGTGCCCCAGACAGCTTATTTTCTATTGAAATAAAAGCTGATGGAAAGAAATGACTAATTTTTTTTTGTTTCATTTCAAACTCAGATGTTCCTTCGTGTAAAAGACCAAAGCGAAGTAATTTCTCATTTGTTTCAAAAGTTAACTTAAAATCATGGGGGATGTGATAATCTCCATAGATTAAAGTATACTTTTGAGGCATATCACAAAATAATAAACAAGAGTCCTTATTCCTAAATGATTGTATAAAACTATCAGATTCGTACTTTAATTGTAATTCTTTTATGAATTGCCTTTGTGATTCAGTTAACTTAACCATACTTTCCTTTCAAAATAGTGCAAAATTCTATAAATATAGTGAAAATGTTTTAGTGTCTTGTATTGATAATGATAATCAATTATAATTTGTCTGTGCTAAAAGTATAGCATATGCAAGACAGTAAATGAAGGGACAAGAATGAAAGCAATTACATGTAATAAATTGGTAGTCGACTATGGTGGTGAAGCGATTGTAAAGGAAGTGACATTATCTTTGCCTAAGAATCAAATCACATCAATTATTGGTCCTAATGGATGTGGAAAATCCACCTTATTAAAAGCTCTTTCAAATATACATGCATATAAGGGGCAGGTATTGGTAGATGGTGAAGATATCCAGGAGTTTACAAGGAAAAACATTGCGAAAATATTAGCAATGTTACCACAAAAACCTGAATCAACCAACGGTTTAACTGTAGAAGAGCTTGTAACTTATGGAAGACATCCATATGCTAGTCGGTTTGGATCATATAGTCAGGAAGACTATGACATGATCAAATGGGCATTAGAGGTTACAGGTTTAACTGATTTCAAGAAAAGAGACATCAACACCTTGTCTGGCGGCCAAAAGCAGAGGGTATGGATAGCCCTGTGTTTGGCGCAGGATACAGATATTATCTTTCTTGATGAACCCACAACCTACTTGGACATTGCACATCAACTAGAAATTCTTGAAATACTTCAAATGCTAAAGAAAAATCATAATAAAACAATTGTTATGGTGCTTCATGATTTAAATCAAGCATCGAAGTATTCTGACTATTTAATTGCATTAAAGGATGGAATAGTAGTCCAAGAAGGAGACAGTCAAAGTGTAATATGCGAAGAAGTATTGGAAAGGCTGTTTGGTATAAAGGCTAAAATTATAGAAGATGAAAGTATAGGAAAACCCTTATGTTTGTCTTTTAACTTAATGAACTAAAGGAGTCAAAATGAAAAGGTTATTATTATTTATAAGTACGTTAATTCTATTAGTCGGTTGCAATAGTACAAATGTGGCTGACAATGTAAATGTTGTTGAAGATTCTTCATTAGTCGAGAATACAGAAAATAATCAAGCAACATCTGATGAAAATATAGGGTCTAGTGATGAAAAAGAAACATTTATTTATGCATCAGAACATGGTGATATAGAAGTGCCATCAGATCCTAAAAGAATTGTAGTTTTGGATTCCTCAGCTTCAGGTTCCTTAATGTTGTTTGATGGATCTATTGTAGGTCATGAAGCATGGACTGCTGGAAATGACTTGTTTGCTGAGTATCTAAAGGATTCTACTGAAGTTTCAGTTGACAACTTAGAGCAGATTTTAGCCTTGAATCCTGATTTGATCGTAACTTCTCCTTATAATGAAAACTTTGAGGAACTATCTCTAATAGCACCAACAGTATCATTTTCATATGGACGCTTGAATTATTTAGATACTATAATTGAATACGGTAAGTTGGTGAATAGGGAAGAAGAAGCTAGGGCTTGGGTAACAGCTTATCAAAATGAAGCTAAAAATGTAGGAAATGCAATTAAAGAGAAATATGGTGAGCAAGTGTCTATATCTGTCATTGAAGCATATGGTGATGAAATGTATTTATATGGTGACAACTGGGGAAGAGGAACTCAAATTGTTTATCAAGAAATGAATTTAGTTATGACTGATGCGGTAAAAGAAGTGGCCTTAACGGATGGATACTACAGCATTTCATCAGAGGTAATTGGAGATTATGCTGCTGATTTAATGATATTTGCATATTTTAAGGGATCAAATATGGCATTTAAAGAAACTGAAACATGGAAGAATTTAGAGGCTGTTCAAAACAATCAAGTATTAGAAGTACCTGCAGAAAGCTTTTATATGACTGGACCTATTACACTAAACTACCAGTTAGAGCAAATCAAAGGTTTCTTCTTAGATTAATGTTAAAAGAAAAATTTAAATGGCTAATTGTAGGATTATCTCTTCTACTCATCATAACATTTTTAGTGGCACTATCTCATGGTGCTGCTGATATTTCTTTCCAAGAAGTTCTAGCACTCTTATTAAATGAATATGAAAATGAAAATGTAATAATTTTAAGAGAGATGCGTTTACCTCGCGTTATTGCTTCTGCGTTGGCGGGAATGGCTTTATCAGTAGCAGGTGCTTATATGCAAGGGATGACCAGAAATCCTTTAGCTAGCCCGTCATTGTTTGGCATAACTGCAGGTGCAAGTGCATTATTGTCATTTACGATCGTTTTCTTTGTTAATATGACCTATTATCACATATTACTAGTATGTCTTATTGGAAGTATCGGAGCAGGTGGACTGGTTTTCGCCATTAGTAATGCAGGTAGACAGAGTTTAAGCAATCAAAAAACTGTACTTGCAGGTGCTGCTGTATCAACTATGTTGTATGCATTATCTGATGCTATTGCACTTTCTTATACGACTTCCAAGCAGATGACCATGTGGGCTAATAGTGGATTGATTGGAGTCAATTTCAATGAGATTATGATTGTTTTACCATTGTTAGTGGTCGGATTAATCATTGCTCTAATGTATAGTGGGAAGTTAACGCTGATTAGTATAGATGAAGAAGTGGCAATTTCATTAGGTGAAAATGTTAAACAGTTAAAAACTATTTTCTTTTTTCTAGTGACTATGTTAACAGGGGCAGCGATTGCGCTTTCAGGTTCTATCGTATTTGTGGGATTAATTGTCCCACATCTTGTGAGAAAATTAGTAGGACATGATTATAAATTGATTTTACCAGTATCTATACTTTTAGGAGCTATGGTCTTAATGATAATGGACCTTTTATCAAGAACCATAAATGCACCGTATGAAACATCTATATCAGCTATTATGGCTATATGTTCATATCCTCTATTCCTATATGTTGTAAAGCAAAAAGGAGGGAGATGATATGACAGGAAATAAGTTTAGATTATATAGTTTAATATTAGGCGTAATTCTATTTAGTATAGTGACATTAGGACTTTCTGTTGGTTTTATAACTATCCCAGCATTGGAGGTACTTAAAACACTCTTTAAAATGGGAAGCGAGCAAAATGATTTTATTATATGGACTTTGAGGATGCCGAGGGTTATAATGACTCTTATTCTAGGTATGTCTCTTGCTGTAAGTGGAAATGTACTACAAACTGTCACTAAAAATGATTTGGCTGACCCTGGGGTGTTAGGCGTTAATGCAGGTGCTGGTCTTGGTGTGACATTGGCTTATATGTCGATGGATTTTTCAAAAACCAATATTGTTTATGCTTTACCACTATTAGGTTTTATAGGTGCAATACTGACCTTTTCCATAACATTATGGATGTCTAAAAACAAAGATGGATCCATAAATGTAGATAAACTTATCTTGGTTGGTATTGGTTCGGCAATCTCGTTTTCAGGTGCTATGATAGTCTTTATTTCATCAGCTGGAAGAGAGGATGTACAGTTTATTTCCAAATGGTTGAGTGGTAATATTTGGGGTGATAAATGGCCGTTTGTATACATTGCCTTATTGCTCTCTGTTATAGCTATTGCGATAATATACTTTAAATCTCATGTTCTAAATATCATGGGTTTAGATGATATTACTGCTACTAGTTTAGGGGTGGATCTGAAGCGTGAGAGAAAACTATTGATATTGACATCAGTAGCTCTTTCATCAGTTGTTGTATCAGTAGCAGGTGCAATATCATTTGTAGGGCTGATTATACCACATTTATCTAAAAGATTGTTTGGACCTAAACATCAATACAATTTAATAGCAAGTATGTTATTAGGTTCTTCTTTCTTAACTTTAGCTGATGTTATTGGAAGGAACATTTTACAACCACAAGGATTGTTGCCTGGTATAGTTGTATCTATTATAGGGGCTCCATATTTTCTTTATTTGATCATTAAAAAACAGTAACTAGCATTTCACTTGAAATGCTAGTTTTTGTTTAGAAACTGACTAATATCTGATATTATAAAATATAGAAAAGAGGTCATAATGTATAAGTTTGTTCAAGTAAAAACAAGTGCTATATATCCATTTATTAATGGTTATTATGAAAGTTTGTTAGCACCAATGGATGATATGTGGGAAGATGGTATATTACCAAATTCAACGTATTATCGCATAGATGAAGATGAAACAGTAGGTTTCTTTGCTGTAGATGATGAAAATGTGATGACTCAGTTTTATGTGGTAGATTTAAAACATGAAGATGTATTCTTAGATGTAATCAAATACTTTCATATTAAAAAGGCCTATGTATCGTCATATGATCCTGTATTTAAAGCGGTGAGTGATAAGTTTAAGAATGCAGCGACAGTTAACACTTTGCTTTATAAACAGAGTAGTGAACCTGTCATTACAATTGATATGGATGTTGAAGTTCAAACAGCTACTTTGGATGAGTTAGATCTAATAACTGCCTATTATGAAATGAATGATTTAGGTGGTCCGTGGTTAGAAAACTACTTAAGACGTGTAATAAACAGTGAGGGTGTTTTAATCTTTAAATCTGAGAATATGTTGGTAGGAACAGGTGAGTTTAGAGTGAGTAAGTCTTCTCCTGAATATGCAAATGTCGGTATGACAGTGGACGTTAAATGTAGAAATAAGGGGCTTGGTCGTTATATATTAGCCTATATGCGCGATCATTGCAACCAATTAGGTTATGATACAATTTGTAGTACAACTACAGACAACCATGCATCCAAAAGGTGTATAGGGGCTTGTGGTTATGAACCTTATCATACAATTTATGATGTATGGCTTTAATAAAACTATTGTATACATTGTAATTACGTTTTATATATGAAATGCTAGTAATATATGAAAGGAGAACAAATGAGTATAGCTTTATTAATTGTTGATGTGCAAAAGGATTTCTATAATAGATATAAAGATTCAATTGATCCTACGATAGAATATATTAATGAAAGTGCTGAGTTATTTAGACAAGCGGGACATCCAGTCATATTTATTCAAGATGTAGATGGTGGCAGTGGACCAGGTTCAAAGGGCTATGAACTCATAGATGAGTTGGTTCAAGAATCAGGTGATTACTATATTTCTAAGGAAAAATCTAATGCATTTTATGAGACTAAATTGGATGAGTTACTTAAGTCTAAGGATATAAAGTTTGTTGTTATAGCTGGTTTTGCAGCAGAATACTGTGTTTTATTTACCTTAAATGGTGCTATGGAACGAGAATATGGTGCTTCATTATTACAACATGGGGTATCAGGCGTTGATATTGAGATGGTCAAGCAAACACATCTTATCAGACCAACAGTAAGTTTGGAAACCATATATTATATTTTAAAAGGTAAAGACGAATAGATTAGAAGTCAAGCTGATGCTTGGCTTCTTTTATGATATAATATGAGGAGTGAGGTGAAGATGAAACAAGATGTATTGAAACATGTAATAGATTGTCAAACACATAAAGTAGAAGAAGTTAGCCAGGCAATCATAAATGAGATGCCTATAACAATATATGTGAATGATGACGTCATCGATACATTGATGTGTATCCCAAATGAACTTGAGAATCTAATTATTGGTTATTTATTTAATGCCTATATGATTATGAGTAAAGAAGATATTAAGAGTATTATCATAGATTACGATAAGGGTTTAGCATATGTAGAAATAGAAGGTGTTGTTCGTCCTGTAAAAGAACGTTATATAACATCTGGTTGTGCAACATCAGCTGTTTATCATAATCTTGAAGATGCCGTTAGATTAAGGTTCAATAGTCTTTTTACAAGTTCACTTGCCTTGAAGGAGTTAAAGGGACTATTTGATGATAATCAAGAGGCTGAATTTTCAAGAGTTTCTTTGTCAGGAGACCAACTACTAACTTTTAGAGGACTTAACTTATTGAATGCATTGGATAAGTTAGTGGGTTACATGGTAAGTCATCATATCGATCCTAGTCAGAAAATTCTATCATTTGGTGAACCTGTTACATCAGAAGTAATACTGAAGGCCATTAGGATAGGAATAACAGTTGTAGTATCACAAAAATCACCAACATCTAATGCAATTAAACTAGCAGAAATGCATCAAGTACTACTAGTAGAATTTGAAGATAATTGCATAAATGTTTACAGTGAGTTTGATCGTATACTTATATGATCAAAATAGCTGAAACTATTGAAAATAGTGTAGATTCGTGTATAATGTAACTATATTGTTAAAAAAATAACGTATCGCGCTAAATGGAGGATTTATGAAGATTAGACAGATTGCAGAATTACTTGACTGTGAAGTCATTATAGGAGAAGAGTTTTTAGATCGAGAAGTTAAGTATGCCTTTGGCTCAGATTTAATGAGTGATGTATTAGCATACACAGAAGAAGATACTGTGCTACTCACAGGCCTATGTAACAATCAGGTTATTAGAACAGCAGAAATGCTAGATTTAAAAACGATCGTTTTTGTAAGAGGTAAATGTCCTTCAGAGGATGTAATAGAATTGGCAAAAGAAGATGATATATTAATTCTTAGAACTGAACATACAATGTATTCAGCTTCTGGTATTTTATACTCACATGGTTTAGAAGGCACATCAATATAGGAGAACATCATGATTTTAGCGCGAGATAACAATGATGTAGCTATGATGAAAGATTTTGAAGTAACAACAGATGATTTTTCATCAGCTGGTATTGCATCAAGTAAGATAAAGAAAATATTACGTCAAATTGGCATTGATTCAGGTGTCATTAGACGAATTGCCATAGCAACATATGAGGCAGAAATAAATGTTGCCATTCATTCATACGGTGGAAAAATTGAAGTATACATTAAGTCAGACCGTGTAGAAATCTTTGTAGAAGATACAGGGCCTGGTATTGCAGATTTAGATCTAGCGATGCAAAAAGGATATTCAACAGCATCAAAAGAAATAAGAGAACTTGGCTTTGGAGCAGGTATGGGTTTACCTAATATGGAAAAATGTAGTGATGATTTTCATATTGAATCTGAAGTGGAGAAATATACTGCAATAAAAATGACATTCAATCTTTAACAGATGGAGGAAAAATGGATAAATATTGGCATTCAGTTGTTTTAGATAATGACTATTGCAATGGTTGTACCAACTGCTTAAGTAGGTGTCCTACTCAGGCAATTAGGGTTATTGACGGCAAAGCCAAGATTATGAAAGAGAGATGTATAGACTGTGGTGAATGTCTTAAAATCTGTCATTTTCATGCGAAGGGTACATTGTCAGATAATTTAGAAAAAATAAAGAATTATAAGTATAAGGTTGCCTTACCATGTATTTCTATGTATGGTCAATTTTCAGCCGAATATGATATAGAAGACGTTTTTCAGGCTATTTATAAGTTAGGTTTTGACTTGGTTTATGATACAGCTTATGCGGCAGATATTTTAACAAAATATCAAAATGAACTTTTACGTGAGCCGACAATAGAAAAACCAGTTATTTCGACCTATTGTCCTGCAATTACTCGCTTGATTCAAATTAGGTATCCATCCTTAATTGACAATATCACAAGACTTGAATCACCAATGGAAATTGCAGCTCGACAAATTAAGAAGCGTTTGATGACCGAAAATGGTTTTGCTTTTGAGGACATTGGTATATTTTATATAGCACAATGTCCTGCTAAAATAACATCCATCATACAACCCTTAGGCCTTGAGAAATCCTATATAGATGGCGGTATTTCATTAGAGTCCATATATCCAAGATTAATCAAGTTGATTGAAAAGGGTGAACGATCTCATCCAGAGGTACAAAAGGCATCGGGTAATGGTGTTGGCTGGGGCATGGTTGGTGGTCAATCTTTTGGTTTAGATACTGAAAAATATCTAGCTGTAGATGGGATTGAAGAAGTTATAAGAGTCTTAGATAAGATGGAATTAGGTAAGTTACCAGAAATAGATTTCTTTGAAGGTTATGCCTGTGTAACAGGTTGTTCTGGTGGTGTATTAAATGTTGAAAATCCATTTATGGCTAAGGCAAGGATAAGGATGAAATCATCAAATCTAAAAGATTATAATCCTGACGATATCGAATCTAATCTAACAAGAGAAGACTTGGAGTGGGATGTCGAAATGGAAGCCAGGACAATTTTAAAATTAGATAAAGATTTTAAAGTTGCTCTTGAGAAAATGTCTAGATTGGAAGAAATTGCACAGAAGCTACCAGGTATAGATTGTGGTGCTTGTGGTGCACCAACATGTAGAGCATTAGCGGAAGATATAGTAATGAATCGAGCTCAGTTTTCAGATTGTTTACTGCTGGGACGATATAATAGAAGAAGAAGGAAGCGTGATGACAATGAAAATTAAAGCATTAGTAGAACATTCAGATTTTAACTTAATTTCAACATGTGATGATTTAGAAAGACAAATTGTTGGTGTTGAATGTTGTGATTTATTAAGTTGGGTTATGGCAAATGGTAAAGAAGATGAGGCTTGGGTAACAGTTCAAATTCATTCTAATATTATTGCAGTAGCATCACTATTAGATTTTTCTTGTATTATTGTTCCAGAAAATATCAAGGTAGATCAAGATGTAATTGATAAGGCAAGTGAAGAGAATATTGCTGTATTCTCAACAGCTCTTGATGCATATGGTATTTTCAAAGTGTTTTATGAAAGTGGTATTTAATGAAACTCTACTATGATTTTCATATTCATACAGGATTTTCTCCATGTGGTTCCGAAGATATGTCGCCTAATAATATAGTGAACATGTCTATTATAAAAGAATTAGATGCCATTGCTATTACAGATCATAATGGTATTGCCAATGTAAGCGTAACTGTTGAAATTGGTAAGAAAAATGGTTTAATAGTAATTCCTGGTATAGAGATACAAACTGTGGAAGATGTTCATATCGTAGCCCTATTTAAGACTGTTGAGGACATTGAACAGTTTTACGCTGAGATTAAAGATGAAAGACTTTTAATAAAAAACAAGCCAGAAAAATTTGGTTACCAGATCATATTTGATGAAGAGGATGAAGTAATAGGCTATGAAGACAATTACTTGATTACTCCATTTAATCTCAGAATAGAAGAGATCATTGAAATTGCTAAAAGATTTGATGGCATCGTATTTCCAGCTCATATCAATAGAAATTCTTTTTCCATTATAAAAAGTTTAGGTTTTATTGATGCGACGTTGGAAATAGAGAATATAGAGTGGTATGGCGGTAGGCCTGAAGATGCTGATGATTTGTCAAAGCGAATGTTCAGGACTTACAGGGAGTTAACCAATTCAGATGCACATGATTTAATTAGTATTTCAGAAAAAGAAAATTATATAGAGGTTGAAGAAAAATCCATTGAAGGTATTTTTAAAACCCTAAAGGAAAAGATATAAGGAGAAAGCGATGAGAGAGTTATCTTTGCATATTTTAGATATTGCTCAAAATTCTATAGTAGCAGAAGCTGACGAGATTCGTATTGCAATCATTGAAGATTTCAAGGAAGATAGATTGGCTATCTGTATCAAGGATGATGGTCGAGGGATGGACCAAAATACAGTGGAAAAAGTCATTGATCCATTCTATACAACACGTACAACTAGAAAAGTTGGTTTAGGTATTCCTATGTTCAAGCAAGCGGCAGAATCTTGTGATGGAAGTTTTACAATAACTTCAAGTATTGGCGTTGGTACAGATATTGTTGCTGAGTTTAAACATTCTCATATAGATAGAATGCCACTTGGTAATATGTCGGATACCCTAATCACAATCATAAACTCTAGTGATAAAATTGATTTAATGTATACTCATGAAATTGATGGTCAAAAGTTTACACTTAGTACAAGAGACATAAAAAAGACTTTAGGTGAGCTTCCTATAACTAATTTAGATGTGTTGATTTGGTTAAGAGAGTATATTAAAGAAAATCTAGAAGAGATGTACAGTAAAGTAGCATCTTAATCAGTGGAGACACTGATTTTTTCTTTTATTTCTAAGTTTCAAGTGTTAAAATAGATTGGAGAAAAGAGGATTTTATGACAAAAGGATTTTTAATTTCACTAGAAGGTGGAGAAGGTGCAGGTAAGACATCTTTATTAGATAAACTGATGGTTTATTTAAAAGATAAAGACATAGATTTTATTTCAACTAGAGAACCAGGTGGCGTTCGTATTTCTGAATCTATTCGCGAAATTATCTTAGATAAAGATAATACTGAAATGGATCCTAAAACAGAAGCCTTGTTATTTGCTGCTGCAAGAAGACAACATTTGGTTCAAAAAGTTGTGCCTGCACTAAATAATGGCAAGCTAGTTATAATGGATAGATACGTAGATTCTTCATTAATCTATCAAGGTTATGTTCGAGGTATGGGTATTGATGAGGTATTTAAACTTAATCAATATGCAATTGAAGATCTACTACCTGATGTTACCCTATACTTTGATTTATCACCATCAGTAGGGTTGGCAAGGATTAATAAAGATAAAGACAGAGAAGTCAATAGATTGGATTTAGAGAAAGCATCCTTCCATGATAAGGTAAGAGAAGGTTATTTATTATTAGCAGATAAATTCGATCGAATTGAAATTATTGATGCAGAACAATCAATAGAGGATGTCTTTAATCAGGTATTAGAGGTGTTAAGAAAAAGAGGTATTTTAAATGAGTAGAATTGATGAGATTAAACGTGAGTTAGCGAATATGGATCTTGTCAATAACTGTTCTTTCAATAATGAAGGCTTATACAATGAGATGAGAATTTTAAAAGAAAAACTTGAAAAAGAACTTCAAGAACTGATTGGAGAAGAAGATGAATCTAAAGAAAACAGGTAGAAGAGTATTATTGATTACCTTATTTGTAATTATATTATTAAATTTCCTACCAGTACATTATACTGTACGCTTTTTCTTAGGAAGTTTTGGTTTCGGTTCAGGTTTAGTATTAATCGGTATAGGCAATAGTAAAAAATATGATTTATAAGAAGTCGTGCTTAGGCACGATTTTTTTATTGTGAATTATTGTAAAAATATGGTAAATGTGATAGTCTTAAACAGGGGTGGTGGTAATTATTGGTAATAAGAAGGGTCATTCAACAATTGAAAGTATAATAATAGTACCACTAATCATAACTATAATTGTGTCTTTTATAATGTTGATTATCTCTGGTTATCAGTATTATGTTGAGATTTTTAATGGTACTTATCAGTCTATGATTGATGGTTCAGATGTTGAGGCAAAGGGACATTACAGGACTTTATTTATGAATATTGACAAAGGTTTTAATTATCAAAATAAAAATATTTCTTCTAGGAGAATACAGGAAATAACAGAGTATCTAATATACTTAGAAGATATTTATTTGGGTGAAACACATGAATAAAAAAGGAGTTATAACAGTCAAAGTCTTATTGATGATGATGAGCGTCATTTTAATATTTACTATCTTAGTGGCGAGTTTGCAAAAGGGATTCAAAAGAAATAATGATTATAGGAACAAAGTCATATTAGGTGATAGCGTTCTAGCTTCATATGATACTTACTTATATGTGAATTATGGCTTGTATGGATATTCATCAATTGAACAAGTCGGTTATATGAAACATAATATGTTTGATAATGAAATATATGAGATTATTCCAAATAGAAATTTGACTGACATTAAAATTATGGAAGCACAAATATTAGACTTTATGACATATAGAATGCCAGTTAATTATATGGATCAATTGCTTGAACGATTAGATATTATCAAATCATCTGCTGAAACATCAAAAGTGTTAGACCACAAGAAAGTAGTTGATGTAGCCTTATCAGATTTAGATCATCTATACACCAAAAAGGATTTATTAGCATTACAAGTCAATGGATTAAACCATGAAGTAATAAGTAGCTTATCGGATGAGGATTTAGAGATTGTCATAGATGTTTTAGAAGATTACCTTTCATATAATTATGACCTGCGTGATTTTGTTATAAAACTGAGTAGAGAATCAGATAAAGTTGATACCCTCATTGACGAAACAATAGAACTTATAGAGGGAAACAAGACCTGCATTGAAATCGTTAAAAATCAGGTGATAGAGTCATTAGATGCTACAAGAGAAGAACTGCATTCAGGACAAGGAGATGTTTATTTAGAGGAGGATTTTCTGACTTATATAAGGTCTTTTCAGATATCTCCATCATGGTATCCTTTACTG
>Ga0070724_10001477_pt1 | contig 13943 bp, 10 predicted proteins | sample tdDd001_FD_67278 | JGI IMG/M metagenome (GOLD analysis project Ga0070724, IMG submission 67278) | Marine sediment microbial communities from the Atlantic coast under amendment with organic carbon and nitrate - tdDd00.1 | ecosystem: Environmental > Aquatic > Marine > Coastal > Sediment | place...
CCTCATCCATCAGCATGGCCGTACCGGCGAGATACTCGCCTTCAGCGATGCCGGTAACGGTTGCACGGGCGTTGCCCTCAACCAGGACCTTGACGGTGCCATCCGGCAACCTGAGCATTTGCAATACTGTGGCTACAGTACCCATGGCAAACACATCATCCGGGCCTGGTTCGTCCGTCGACGCATCTCTCTGAGCCACCAGCAGGATTTCCTTGTTGCCCTCCATGGCCGCTTCCAGTGCCTGTATGGACTTCTCTCGGCCCACAAACAGCGGCACCACCATGTGCGGGAACACCACCACATCTCTCAGCGGCAACAGCGGGTATTCTTGCACGGACTCTTCAGGTATCAGGGTCATAGAAAATCCTCTGACGATGTTTGATTCAGCATATCACCCTTCATTGGGGCGACAGCAAAAATTGCAATCTTTTTACGCGCCCAGGCACCATTTCCCGGCACGGTGCGGGCATAAAAAAAGGGCGTTTCCGCCCTTTTTTAAACGCCGACTGACCGGAGCATTAATCTTCCGGTACCGCCTTGGCGTGGTCGCTGCTCGCATAAATCTTGAAGGGCTCGGATTGGCCGCTGATGACGCTCTCGTCAATCACCACCTTGGAGACATCATGTTCAGACGGTATCTGATACATGGTGTCCAGCAATGTCGCCTCCATGATGGAACGAAGACCACGGGCGCCGGTTTTGCGCTCCATGGCTTTGCGAGCAACAGCCCGCAACGCGTCTTCACGAAAATCCAGTTCCACGCCTTCCATGTCAAACAGCTTCTGGTACTGTTTGGTCAGAGCGTTCTTGGGCTCAGTCAGTATCTGGACAAGCGCCTCTTCATCCAGTTCCGTCAGAGTCGCCACCACCGGCAAACGACCGACGAACTCCGGGATCAGGCCATATTTGACCAAATCCTCGGTTTCGACATCCTTAATGATATCGCCCGTGTTCTTGGTGTCGTCCGGGCTCTTCACCAGCGCAGAGAAACCAATACTGCTGCGCTCTGAGCGCTCCTGAATCACCTTATCCAGGCCGGCAAAGGCGCCGCCGCAGATAAACAACATGTTACCAGTGTCCACCTGCAGGAATTCCTGCTGCGGGTGTTTGCGGCCGCCCTGGGGAGGAACGGACGCCACGGTGCCCTCAATCAGCTTGAGCAGGGCCTGCTGAACGCCCTCACCGGACACATCCCGGGTAATGGACGGGTTATCGGACTTGCGGGAAATCTTGTCAATTTCATCGATGTACACAATGCCCCGCTGGGCCTTGTCGACATCGTAGTCGCATTTCTGCAGAAGTTTCTGGATGATGTTCTCGACGTCTTCACCGACGTAGCCCGCCTCGGTCAACGTGGTTGCGTCGGCAATAGTGAAGGGAACATTCAGCATCCGAGCCAGCGTTTCGGCAAGCAGGGTCTTACCACTACCCGTCGGGCCGATCAGCAGGATATTACTCTTGCCAAGTTCTACCTCGGCCTTGCCCTCACCGTAGCGGAGGCGCTTGTAGTGGTTATAAACCGCTACAGACAGCACCACCTTGGCCCGGTCCTGGCCGATCACGTATTCATTCAGCGTGTCGCGGATTTCAGCGGGTGTCGGAAGACGATCACTGGCCTCTTCCTGTGCATTTTCCTGGATTTCCTCCCGGATAATATCGTTGCACAGATCGACGCACTCGTCGCAGATGAACACCGAGGGCCCTGCAATGAGCTTACGGACTTCATGCTGGCTCTTTCCACAAAACGAGCAGTAGAGCAACTTGCCGTTATCGTCGCCCCTGCCGTTTCTTTCATCTGCCATTGAAATACCTCTGATCTCGTTTTGCCGGCGTCACTGCCTGATACGCCGGCCAAGTATGATGCGATTACTTCCAGTATTATTTATTCGGTACGCGCTTATCAAGTATTGAATCGATCAGCCCATACTCTTTCGCCTGAGCCGGATCCATGAAGTTGTCACGGTCCGTATCCTTGGCGATAGTCTCCAGATCCTGACCGGTGTGATGGGCCAGGATCGAATTCAGGGTATGACGAATCTTCAGAATTTCACGGGTGTGAATCTCGATATCCGTTGCCTGACCCTGATAGCCACCCAGCGGCTGGTGGATCATCACTCGGGAGTTCGGCAGACACGCCCGCTTCCCGGCAGCACCACCCGCCAAAAGGAAGGCACCCATGCTGGCCGCTTGGCCAACACAAAGTGTGGCTACATCCGGCTTGATAAACTGCATGGTGTCGTAGATAGACATACCTGCAGTTACCGAGCCGCCGGGGCTGTTGATATAGAGGTGAATATCCTTGTCCGGGTTTTCAGACTCGAGGAACAGGAGCTGGGCCACAATCAGATTCGCCATGTGGTCCTCAACCGGACCCACCATGAAGATCACCCGCTCCTTGAGCAGACGGGAATAAATGTCGAACGACCGCTCGCCGCGAGCTGTCTGCTCGATAACAATCGGTACCAGTCCGGAATTGGTAACCATTGCGGGACCATCAATTGGTTTCTGCGTCATGATGCGCCTGAACTCCTTATGGACAATGGGTCGTGGACTCGCGCCACGGCAGTTTCAATAAAGTTGCACCCCATACTTTGCCAGCAGCGGCCCCAGATGAAAACAGCCGGGCATGCCGGCTGTTCTCAGGGGTCGGCCTTCGGGACCGGCTTTCTACTCCGATCCCGGGCAAAATCAGCGCTGGGGCTGACCGGCCTGAACGGCCTCTTCATATTTGACTTTCTTTTCTTTGACCTGGGCCTGCTCCAGCACGTGGTCAACAACTGCATCTTCCAGGACTGAAGACTCAATCTGAGACTTCTGCTCCGGGTTGCTGTTGAAGTGTGCAACCACTTCTTCTGGCTGTTCATACGTAGACGCGATCTCCTGGATCTTTTCGTCTACCTTGGCCGGGTCGGCTTTCAGGTCGTTTTTCTTGACCACTTCCTGGAACAGCAGGCCAGTCTTCACGCGGCGCTCAGCCTGCTCCTGGAAAATTTCCTTGGGCAGCTGCTGCGGATCAATCTGGCCGCCGAAACGCTGGACGGCGTCCTGACGGAGACGATCGATTTCCTGATCAACCAGGGCAGCCGGAATATCCAGCTCAGTGGTTTCCAGCAGACCGTCAACAACGTCGTTCTTGACCTTGTTGGAAACCGCCTGCTTGAGCTCGCGCTCCATGTTCTTTTTGACTTCTTCGCGGAAAGTCGCTTCGTCTTCGGCATCAATACCGAACTTCTTGAAGAATTCGGTGTCGAGTTCCGGCAACTGCGGCTCTTCAACCTTGTGAATCTTGATCTCGAACTTGGCCGGCTTACCCGCCAGATCTTCGTTGTGGTAATCCTCCGGGAAGGTAACCTCGATTTCCATGTCTTCGCCGGCCTTACCACCAACGATGGCCTTCTCAAAGCCCGGAATCATCTGGCCGGAGCCCAGAGTCAGACGATGGCCTTCAGCGGCTCCGCCTTCGAATTCTTCACCGTCGATAAAACCTTTGAAGTCAATGGTCAGCACGTCCTTGTTCTTGGACTTGCGCTTGACTTCTTTCATGGTGGCCTGCTGACGACGCAGGTTGTCGATCATGTTGTCGACATCTTTGTCGGTGATCTCGGAAGTCAGCTTCTCGACTGAAATCTTGCTGAGATCGCCCAGCTCGATTTCCGGCAGCACTTCGAAGATGGCGACAAATTCAAGGTCTTTGCCCTCTTCCATGGTCTTTGGCTCGAACTTCGGCCAACCTGCCGGGTTGATATCCTGTTCCTGCAGTGCCTTGATGTAGTTGTCGCGCATAACCTCGCCAACGATTTCCTGGCGGACGCTGTCACCGAAACGACGCTTGACGACGCTCATGGGCACCTTACCCGGACGGAAACCGTTCAGGCGCACGGTACGCGCTGTTTCCTGCAGGCGTTTCTGGACCGCCTGGTCGATTTCCTGGGCGGGCACACCAATCGTCATTCGACGCTCGATGTTGGAGGTCGTTTCAACAGACACTTGCATGGAAGATCCTCAAATTACAGGTTCGGTATGTGAATGAAATTAAACCTAAAAGTCCGGTCCAAGGGAGATTCCCGGAAAAGGACCGAAAATTAAAAGCCGGTAGTTTATCATGCTTTGCACCGCCGAGAGAATCACCCTGCAATGCAGTTTGATGCCGCACAGTCACGGGACCGGCTGAATCTTGAAGACAGAGATGGGGACGAAAGAGAAAAAAGAAAGGGGTGGTGCGCGAGGAGAGACTCGAACTCTCACGGGTTGCCCCACTGGAACCTAAATCCAGCGCGTCTACCAGTTCCGCCACTCGCGCACAACAGAATGAAGAATGCCCGATGGCAAGCCTGCCATCAATCTATTCAACAAACGCGGAATCTACTCTGAAAGAAAAGTGGGGTGGACGAAGGGGATCGAACCCTCGACCGCAGGAGTCACAATCCTGAGCTCTACCAACTGAGCTACGTCCACCACATCGGGACATGCCTTTACTTTTCAACTTTGCTGGTTACGGTCGCTCCGGCGCGGACCAAGCCAACGACTTGATGGCGCGCCCGGCAGGACTCGAACCTGCGACCACCCGCTTAGAAGGCGGGTGCTCTATCCAGCTGAGCTACGGGCGCTTAACCGTTCGCCCACCTGAACATTCAGAAAATGGTCGGGGTAGAGAGATTCGAACTCCCGACATCCTGCTCCCAAAGCAGGCGCGCTACCAGACTGCGCTATACCCCGTCTGAACTGAACAACAAGTGCCTCAGCAAAGTTGGCGCGCATATTACCGGCGCCGGAGGGTGCCGTCAACACGTATTTCCAAATTCCCTGAAACAACAGTCTCTTCAGTGACAGAGCGCCCTGACAAAAGTTCCGGCGCGCGCCGCCCAGACAACCGTCCAATTGGAGTTCTGGCGGAAGCATGAGACAATGCCGACCCTTCAATTTACCGATGCCCAACCGACAAGACGAGACATGACCGCCAAACTGATCAACGGAAAAGAGATTGCCGCCGAAGTAAGACAGCAAGTCGCCGCAGGGGTGGAAGCAAGAACCCAACAGGGGCTCAGGGCGCCCGGACTGGCCGTAGTCCTGGTCGGCAACGATCCCGCATCCCACGTTTACGTGGGCAATAAACGGAAGGCGTGCGACCAGGCGGGAATCCTCTCACTCTCATACGATCTGCCGGAAGACACTTCCCAGGAAGCACTGGAAGCACTGATTGATGAGCTGAACGAGAACCCCACTGTGGACGGGATCCTGGTGCAACTCCCCCTGCCCTCGCATCTCGATGCAGATCCGATTCTGGTAAAAATCCGGCCAGATAAAGACGTTGATGGCTTCCATCCATACAACATCGGTCGCCTGATGCAGCGTAAGCCCACCCTGCGCCCCTGCACACCGGCCGGCATCATTACCCTGCTCGACAGCATCGACACGCCCTACAAGGGCCAGCACGCCGTCATCGTTGGCGCCTCCAACATCGTCGGCCGCCCCATGAGCATGGAGCTGCTATTGAAGGGTGCCACGACAACCGTGTGTCACCGATTCACGCCGGATCTGGAGAAGTTTGTTCGTGAGGCTGACATCCTGGTTGCAGCCGTCGGCAAGCCAGGCCTGATCAAGGGCGATTGGGTAAAACCGGGTGCAACCGTGATTGATGTGGGCATCAACCGGATGGACGACGGGAAACTGCATGGCGACGTTGATTTCGCAGCCGCTTCGGAGCGCGCGGCCTACATAACGCCGGTTCCCGGCGGCGTAGGGCCGATGACCATCGCCACCCTGCTGCAAAACACCCTCTATGCGGCTGATGTCTTGCACAGGGACTGAGCCCGGAGTCAGGGTTCAGGCCCTGCCTGATCCGACGTGCTACAAAAAACCCCGCCGAAGCGGGGTTTTTTATTTCGCAGCTCTTACTGCCCGTATTTGGCTTTCGCCTTCAGGCGGTAAGCGTGCAGTAGCGGCTCGGTGTAGCCATTAGGCTGCTCGCGGCCCTTGAGAACCAGATCCAGCGCTGCCTGGAAGGCGACACTGTCATCGAAGTTCCCGGCCATCGGGCGGTACGCCGAATCATCGGCGTTCTGCTTGTCGACTACCGCTGCCATACGCTTCATGGTCTCCATGATCTGATCTTCAGAGCAGATACCATGGTGCAGCCAGTTGGCCAGCAACTGGGAGGCGATACGCAGAGTCGCACGGTCTTCCATCAGGCCGACATCGTTGATGTCCGGCACCTTGGAGCAGCCAACGCCCTGGTCAATCCAGCGGACAACGTAACCGAGGATGCCCTGGGCGTTGTTGTCCAACTCCTGCTGGATGTCCTCGGCACTCAAAGAAGCGGGATCATCCATCACCGGTACTGTCAGGATATCGTCCAGCGCGGCGCGGGTGCGGCTTTCCAGCTGCTTCTGGACATCAGCCACACTTACCTGATGGTAGTGAGTGGCGTGCAGTGTAGCCGCCGTGGGAGATGGAACCCAGGCAGTGTTCGCACCGGCCTTCGGATGCCCGATTTTCGCTTCCAGCATGCCGGCCATCAGGTCAGGCATGGCCCACATGCCCTTACCAATCTGGGCAACGCCACGGAAACCGGTTTCCAGGCCGATGTCCACGTTCCACTGCTCGTAGGCATTGATCCAGGTCGCCTGCTTCATCGCACCCTTGCGGATAAACGGACCCAGCTCCATGGAGGTATGGATCTCGTCCCCGGTGCGATCCAGGAAACCGGTGTTAATAAACACAGCCCGCTCTTTCGCGGCATGGATACAGGCTTTCAGGTTAACTGTGGTGCGACGCTCCTCGTCCATGATGCCGACCTTCAGGCTGAAGCGCGGCAGGCTCAATGCATCCTCTACACGACCGAAAAATTCGTTGGTGAATGCCACCTCTTCCGGCCCGTGCATCTTAGGCTTCACGATATACATGGAGCCTTTGGTGCTGTTCTGGAACTTGCCATTGCCCTTCATGTCGTGAATGGCGATCAGTGAGGTGATCAGACCGTCCATCAGGCCTTCCGGCACTTCGTTACCGTCTTTCAGCAGGATGGCCGGGTTGGTCATCAGGTGGCCGACGTTACGGATAAACATCAGGCTGCGGCCTTTCAGGCTCAGCTCGCTGCCATCTGCCGCGGTGTAGGTGCGATCCGCATTCATCTTGCGGGTCAACTGCTCGCCACCTTTCTCGAAGGTTTCCTGCAGATCGCCCTTCATCAGGCCCAGCCAGTTGCGGTACGCAAGTGCCTTGTCGTCGGCGTCTACGGCAGCTACCGAGTCTTCGCAATCCATGATGGTTGTCAGTGCAGACTCCATCAGTACGTCTTTGACGTGGGCACCGTCGTCTTTGCCAATCGGGTGGCTGGCGTCAATCTGGATCTCGAAGTGCATGCCGTTCTTGACCAGCAGCACGCCGGTGGGCGAATCAGCAGCACCGGTGTAGCCAACAAAGCCGGCTTCGTCTTTCAGGCCCGTGGACTCACCGTTCTGCAGCTTGACGACCAGTTTGCCACCTTCAACTACATACTTGGCAGCATCTTTGTGACTGCCAGAGGCCAGCGGTGCCGAGCTGTCGAGCAGGTTGCGGGCCCACTCGATAACTTTGGCACCGCGAACCGGATTGTAGCCACGGCCTTTTTCAGCGCCGTCTTCCTCGGAAATCGCGTCGGTACCGTACAGCGCATCGTACAGGCTACCCCAACGCGCGTTCGCCGCGTTCAGAGCAAAACGGGCGTTCATGATCGGCACCACCAGCTGAGGACCGGCCATGGTTGCCACTTCCGGGTCGACATTGGAGGTGGAGATCTTGAACTCGGAAGGCTCGTCAACCAGGTAACCGATGTCTGTCAGGAAAGACTTGTATTCGGCCATGTCGAGCTTCTGGCCCTTGTGATCCCGGTTCCAGCTGTCCATTTTTTCCTGGATAGCATCACGCTTGGCCAGCAATTCACGGTTGCGTGGCGCCAGCTCGTTCACGATCTTGTCAAATTCTGCCCAGAATTTATCGGCATCGATTCCGGTGCCCGGGATCGCTTCGTTGTTCACGAAATCATACAGATTCTTTGCGACCTGAATGCCGCCGACTTGTACGCGTTCTGTCATCGTTGTCTGCCTCAGTGGGTTACGTTTCCCGACTCCCCCTTCATCTTGAGGGGGCATTCTAATTTGAGCGCCGCATTGTAAGGGAAAATCCTTACAAGATCATTCCTGCAGGCGCAAAACTGGTCTGACCAACCGGCAGCTCCCGGAAATTCAGGCTTTACGCCAGGTCGTCCCCTCTCGGGAATCGTCCAGAATAATACCTTTCTCGAGGAGCTCGTCGCGGATCCGGTCGGCCTCGGCAAAATTCTTTGCCTTGCGGGCATCAGCCCTGGCCTGGATCATTGCTTCAATGTCTTCGGCGCTAAGCTCACCACCCGTGTCTGCCTGGAAGAACGCCTCGGGATCCTGCTGCAGCAGCCCCAGAACACCACCAAGCCTTACCAGAATCGCCGCACTTTGCTTGGCATCGTCTTCACGACCATCGCGACGATGCTGATTGATTTCGTTGGCAACAGCGTGCAGGACGGCAATTGCACCCGCGGTGTTGAAGTCATCGTCCATCGCCTCGGCAAACCGCTCGTCGTGCTCGGATTCCGGCACATCGGCGGCCTTGGCGGGCACGATGCCTCTGAGCGCATGGTACAAACGGGTCAGAGTTCGGCCGGCCTCAGCCAGATTTTCCTCAGAGTAATCCACCTGGCTACGATAGTGGCTGGAAACCAGGAAGTAACGGACCACTTCTGCCGGGTACTTCTCCATGATCTCGCGGATGGTAAAGAAGTTACCCAGGGACTTGGACATCTTTTCTTTGTTCACCCGGATGGCACCCGCGTGCATCCAGGTGTTCGCAAAAGTGTGGCCAGTGGCACATTCTGACTGGGCAATCTCGTTCTCATGATGCGGGAACAACAGATCCGGGCCACCGCCGTGAATATCGAATGTGTCGCCGAGACAACAGGTGGACATAGCAGAGCACTCAATGTGCCAGCCGGGACGACCATCGCCCCAGGGCGACGGCCAGCTGACCTCCCCTTCCTTTGCCGCTTTCCACAATGCGAAATCGGCGGGGCTGCGCTTGGCTTCCTGAACATCCACCCGCGCGCCCGCCAGAAGATCCTCCAGCTTTTTCTTGCTGAGCTTGCCGTAGTCATCGAAGGAATCGACCGCAAAGTAGACGTCGCCATTGTCTGCTGCGTAGGCGTGGTCGCCGGCAATCAGTTTGTGGATCATCGCGATAATTTCGTCGATATACGCGGTAGCTCGGGGCTCTTCATCCGGTGACAGCACGCCGAGACGGGCTTCGTCTTCGTGCATGGCTTTGATCATCCGGTCCGTGAGTTCGTCATAGGGCTCACCGTTTTCATCCGCACGGCGCAGGATCTTGTCGTCAATATCGGTGATATTGCGAACATAGTTCACGTCGTAACCGCGATGACGCAGGTAACGGGTAATCACATCAAAGGCTACCAGCACCCGGGCATGCCCCAGGTGGCAGTAGTCATAGACTGTCATACCGCAGACATACATCCGGACCTTGCCAGGCTCAATTGGCCGAAACTCTTCCTTTTGTTGGGTCAGAGTATTGTAGATGCGGATCACTTGCCCCCCTTGCCCCAGGAATCCCTGAGCGTAACAGTGCGGTTGAATACCGGCCGACCGGCAGCCTCGGTATGGGCCTGATCACAGAAGAAGTAGCCTTCCCGCTCGAACTGATATGGAAGATCCATACGGGGCGCGACAAGACTCTTTTCGACGCGCGCGCCTTTGAGAACCACCAGCGATTCCGGATTCAGGTGATCCATCAAATCGCCTTCCTTGTCACTGTCCGGCGACTCGTGGTTAAACAGGCGGTCATACAGATTGATGTCTGCCTCTACACTGTCACTCGCCGAAACCCAGTGAATCACGCCGTTCGGTTTGTAGCCCTCGGGATTGACGCCCAGGGTGTTGGGATCGTACTCACACTTGAGCTCGACAATCTGGCCACTGTCGTCACGAATCACTTCCCGGCAGGTCATCACATAGCCGCCACGGAGGCGTACTGCCTGGTCCGGGGCCAGCCGCTTCCATTTACGCGGCGGCTCCATTTCGAAATCTTCCCGGTCGATATACAGAGTCTGGGTCCAGGGCACTTCCCGCTCGCCCATATCCGGATTTTGCGGGTGCACTGGTAAGGTGAGCGTTTCGCTTTGATCCGCCGGGTAATTGGTCAACGTGACTTTCAACGGGCGCATCACACACATGGCTCTCGGGGCCCGGGTGTTGAGGTCTTCGCGAATGGCGTGTTCAAGCATACCCACATCCACAGTGCCGCCGGCCTTGTTCACCCCGATCATGTCGCAGAAGGTGCGGATGGACTCCGGCGTGTAGCCACGCCGGCGCATACCGGAAATGGTTGGCATACGCGGATCGTTCCAGCCATCAACTACATTCTCATCTACCAGACGCTTGAGCTTACGTTTGGAGGTGATGGTGTAGTTCAGATTCAGCCGGGCAAACTCGATCTGACGCGGATGGCAGGGGCCGGAAATGTTATCCAGCACCCAGTCATACAAAGGCCGGTGATCCTCGAACTCCAGTGTGCACAGGGAATGGGTGATTCCCTCCATGGCGTCGGAAATCGGATGCGTAAAGTCGTACATCGGGTAGATGCACCACTTGTTGCCGGTCTGATGGTGTTCGGCGTAACGGATACGATAAAGGATCGGATCCCGCATGTTGATGTTCGGAGAGGCCATATCGATCTTGGCCCGCAGTACCAGCTCGCCGTTCTGGTACTTGCCGTCCCGCATATCGCGGAACAGTTGCAGACTTTCTTCCACCGGCCGATCCCGGTAAGGGCTGTTCCTGCCCGGCTCTTTGAGACTACCGCGATACTCGGCCATTTCATCTGCCGTCAGGGCGCAGACGTAAGCCTTGTCCCGGGTGATCAGCTCCTCGGCGAACTCATAGAGGGCATCGAAGTAATCCGATGCGTACCGCACATCGCCAGCCCACTCGTAACCGAGCCATTCCACATCCTGCTTGATGGCGTCGATGTATTCCTGGTTTTCCTTTTCCGGGTTGGTGTCGTCAAACCGCAGGTTACAGTCGCCGGAAAAGGTCTCGGCGATGCCAAAGTTGAGGCAGATCGATTTGGCATGACCGATATGCAGGTAGCCGTTAGGCTCCGGCGGGAATCGGGTGACCACCTTGCCGGTATGTTCTCCGCTGGCGATGGCGTCTTCGATCAGGCTCTGGATAAAGTTGTGGGCTTTCTTCGACTCGGCGCTCATACAATCTCTGTTAAAAGGGGAGTGAATCTTAAACCGCGTATTATACTCACAAATCCTTGCCGGACTCATGCATAGCGGGAAACTCTTGAGTACAATGGGCCCGGTAACGTACCTAACCTTTCTGAACAGGAAAACCTGATGATTCTGCTGAAAACCAACTACGGTGACATCAAGCTGGAACTGGACTACGACAAGGCACCGGAAACCGCCAAAAACTTTGAACAGTACGTTCGCGACGGTTTTTACGATGGCCTGATTTTTCACCGTGTGATCAGCAATTTCATGATTCAGGGCGGCGGCTTCGAGCCGGGCATGACCCCACGTAAAACCCGCGATTCGATTCAGAACGAAGCCGATAACGGACTGAGCAACATGCAGGGAACCATTGCCATGGCACGCACCATGGACCCGCACTCTGCCACAGCCCAGTTCTTTATTAACGTTGAGAATAACGGCTTCCTGGACCACACCGCCAAAAACGCGGAAGGCTGGGGCTACTGCGTGTTCGGCAAAGTGGCCGACGGCATGGACACGGTAAACGCGATTCGAGCAGTGCGCACCACCATGCGTGCAGGCCACCAGGATGTGCCTGCCGATGACGTGGTAATCGAAAAAGCCGAGGTTCTGGAGGACGCGTGACCACGCTGTTTATTTCAGATCTTCACCTCGAGGAATCCCGCCCGGATATTACTGAGGCATTTCTGGGCTTTCTCGACGGGAAAGCCAGTGGTGTTGATCAGCTGTATATTCTCGGTGATTTCTTTGAGGCGTGGATAGGAGATGACGAACGCACGCCGCTCCAGGAGCAGATTGCGACTGCCCTTCGAAAACTGCGGGACAGCGGCACCAGGATTTTCCTGATGCACGGCAACCGGGACTTTCTGATCGGCCAGGACTTCTGCGACCGGGCCGGCGCAACGCTGCTGGACGATCCGACGGTGATTGATCTGTACGGTACCCCCACCCTGCTGATGCATGGCGACAGCCTGTGCACCGCCGATGTGGAATACCAGAAGTTCCGGGCCAACATGCGTAACCCGCAGTGGCAGCAGATGATACTCCAGCGCCCCCTGGAAGACCGCCAGCAAATGGCCCGCCAGCTACGGGAAATCAGCATGGCGAAAAATCAGGGCAAGGAGGAGTTCATCATGGACGTAACGCCCGAGGAAGTGGTCAAGGACTTGGAAACGCACGGTGTCCAGCGAATGATCCATGGCCACACCCATCGCCCCGCGGTTCATGAATTGACGGCCAACGGGTCGCCGGCAAAGCGTATTGTACTGGGAGACTGGGACAAGAACGTTTGGTGGCTTGAGGCAGAGCCAGGCAAGGAGCCCGAGCTATTCAAGGAGCCGTTGTAAAAAAGCCGGGCAAGTGCCCGGCTTTTTTAGTCTTGGTTTCAGTGAGCGAGTATCTGCTGGAGGAACTTCTGAGTTCTGGCTTCCTGTGGGTTGGTAAAAAACTCGTGGGGAGGCGCCTGCTCCACAATCTCGCCACCGTCCATGAAAATCACACGGTCCGCCACCGTCTTGGCAAAACCCATCTCATGGGTTACGCAGAGCATGGTCATACCGCTTCCCGCCAATTCAATCATTACGTCCAGCACTTCCTTGATCATCTCCGGGTCCAAGGCCGAGGTTGGCTCGTCGAACAGCATGATCTTGGGCTTCATGCACAGGGCCCTGGCAATCGCCACACGCTGTTGCTGGCCGCCCGAAAGCTGCCCCGGGAATTTGTTAGCCTGATCCGGGATCTTGACCCGCTCAAGGTACTCCATCGCTGATGCCTCCGCTTCCTTTCGGGGCGTTTTTCGCACCCAGATCGGCGACAGGCAGCAGTTTTCCAGGACGGTCAGGTGCGGGAAGAGGTTGAAGTGCTGAAACACCATGCCGACTTCCCGCCGAACCGTATCAATGTGGCGGACATCATCGGTCAGCTCGATACCATCAACAATGATTTTGCCCTGCTGATGCTCCTCCAGCCGGTTGATGCAACGGATGAAGGTGGATTTTCCCGAGCCGGATGGCCCACAGATGACAATTCTCTCGCCCTGATCAACGGTCAGGTTGAGATCTTTGAGAACATGGAAGTCCCCGTACCACTTGTGCATGCCCTCAACCCGGATAATCCCCGGTTTTTTTCCCGGCTGGTCCTTCGGCGGGGTCTGCATTTCTGAGGTTTGTGTTTGGTCTGTCATAGGATTACCCGTCAGGTCTTATGACCAGTGTCTAGTTTTCGTTCAAGGTTCTGGCTGTATCTGGAGATGCCGAAGCAGAAGACCCAGAAACAGAACGCCACAAATACATAGCCCTCGATGGCAACATTCTGCCAGGCCGGATCGGTAACCGTGGACTGGACTGTGCCGAGGATATCGAAGAGGCCGATAATCAACACCAGCGTGGTGTCCTTGAACAGGGAAATGAAGGTGTTCACGATACCCGGAATAACCATCTTCAGAGCCTGCGGCAGGATGACCAGCCCCATTTTGCGCCAGTATCCCAGCCCCAGAGCATCGGCAGCCTCATACTGGCCCCTGGGAATGGCCTGCAGGCCACCGCGAATCACTTCCGCCATGTAAGCGGACTGCCACAGGGTTATACCGATCAGCGCCCGGGCCAGTTTCTCGAAATTCACACCTTCCGGGAGAAACAGCGGC
>Ga0070724_10001484_pt1 | contig 13922 bp, 16 predicted proteins | sample tdDd001_FD_67278 | JGI IMG/M metagenome (GOLD analysis project Ga0070724, IMG submission 67278) | Marine sediment microbial communities from the Atlantic coast under amendment with organic carbon and nitrate - tdDd00.1 | ecosystem: Environmental > Aquatic > Marine > Coastal > Sediment | place...
TTCGCTTTCCTCAAACTCCGTTTCACCCTCGGACAGGTCACGTGCGACGAACACAAAGCCGCACTCGTCCGTGATGGAGTTGCTCGTGTGCAGCTGCATCACCTCGGTCCAGTCAGCGGCGGTCAGCCCTGTCTCTTCCCGGAGTTCACGCTGCGCAGCGACGATGGGTGCTTCGCCCATCGGCGCACCACCCATGGGTAATTCCCACGACCACGCTCCGAGCGTGTAACGATCCTGGCCGACCAGCCAGGTGTTGCCGATTTCATCAAGAGGGACAATCGCGACGGCGTGGTTCTTGAAGTGCACGTGGCCATAAAGGTTTTCGCCACCGCCCGGGTTAACAACTTCGTCCTCGTGGACTTGCATCCAGTCGTTTTCCCAAACCATGCGGGTCGACAGTTTTTTCCAGCCCATCGAATTTTTCCTGGTGCGCGGCGCAGAGAGTCGACGATGATAACCTATGCGCTTTCCAGCCCACCGACAATCGGAAGGCGATGCGATCAGACAGAGTCAGGCTGACTGAAGGTCCGGTAGGCAAGCACCTCGTTGTCATGACTGCGCCGGTGTTGCTCGGCATCATGACGATGATGGGCCAGGCGCTCATCGATGCGTGGTTTCTCGGTCGCGTCGGCGATTATGCACTGGCGGCACACGCCTTTAGTTATCCGATATTGATGATCGTAACCAGTGTGGCGATCGGGCTCGGCGCCGGAACCTCATCGGTTGTCGCGCGGGCGATCGGGTCGGGCGATCATCGGCGCGCGCGTCGGTTGACGACCGACAGCCTGATCTTGTCATTCCTGATTACCGCCGGTGTCTCGCTGATTGGTGTATTGACGATTGACCCGTTGTTCCGCGTTCTCGGCGCACCGGACGACATGATCCCGCTGATTCGTGGATTCATGACCATTCTTTACGCCGGCGTACCATTCGTCGTCGTTGGTATGGTCGGCATGGCCAGTATGCGCGCGACGGGTGATACGCGCCTGCCCAGCAAACTCATGATCATCGGTTCGATTATCAATGTCGCTCTCGACCCGGTCCTGATATTCGGACTTGGGCCGGTACCAGAGTTCGGGCTCAACGGCGCTGCGATCGCAGCGCTGATCGCGCGCGGCACGATTTTCGTGGGCACGTTGGCCTTTTTGCGGGGCCGAATGGACATGGTTAGTTTCAAAAAGCCTGAACCGGATGAGCTGTGGCAGTCATGGAGGGATGTGTTGCACGTAGGCATCCCGGCGGCAGGCACGAATGCCATCGTGCCGATCGGTGCAGCGATCGTCACAGCAATGATCGCGCGCTACGGGCCCGACGCGGTTGCAGGCTTTGGTGTCGCGAGTCGTATCGAATCGATGACGCTGGTCGTGTACTACGCGATGTCGGCGATCATCGGACCCTTTGTCGGGCAGAATTTTTCGGCCGGCAAGGAGAAACGTATTCTGGAGGCGCTGCGCTTGTGCATGCTGTTCTGTATCGGGAGCGGTTTGTTGATGGCGGCGGGCCTGGCCCTGTTCTCAGGTTTCTTGCCGACGCTGTTCAGTAGCAATGCTGCTGTAGTCGACACGGCAAGTCTGTATTTGCTAATCGCGCCAATCAGCTATGGCGCGTACGGCATGGTCATGGTCATGAATGCGTCATTCAACGGGCTCGGGTATCCGATGCCGGCAGTTGGCATCAGCCTCGGTCGAATCGTGGTGTTATATCTGCCCATGGCAATCGTGGGTATGGTCTTGATGGGGGCCGCGGGGATATTCGCGGCGTATGCGATCGCAAATATTGTGTCAGGAATTGCTGCCTATCAATGGGCAAAGAGATCGGTCCGCCGCCGTGGCGGGCAGCGGACCAACGTTCTCGATTAGGCCTTACGCAACGGGTTCGGTGCCGGCGTCTACGTCTTGCGATGCCTCAGTCGTCTGCTGGGCCTGATCCGGTGCTTTCCGGGCGCTCAGGCGCATCGAAAATATCCACAGGCTCCAAATGCAGCAGATAAAACCAACTCCGAAATACCAAAAGGACAGGGAATAATCAAAGCCCAGGTAGGTTCCGGATGACATGAACAACAACCCCAGCAACAGCCAGAACTGTGGGACACGGTCATAAACAGGTGTAGGTAGCCACATAAGCCTTCTCATTCGTCATCTATGGTGATTTGCGACCACAAAATGTCATGACCGGCATAAGATTGGCGGGAGCGGCATCACATGTTTGAGCATGTGGTCCGACGTTTAGCGTTGAAATGCGACCTGATTCACAATCAGGTCGCCGCTGGCAGGACTTTCCGGTGATAGCCGATGTGCATGCCGATACCGCGGCTTGCCATGAACAGTGTGAAAGCGAGCCACAGACCATGATTGCCGTAGCCCTGTAACAGGAACCAGGCTGGCAGGAAGATGCCCAGGGTGGAGAAAATCATGATATTGCGCATTTCCCGTGCCCGTGTCGCGCCAACGTAGACGCCGTCGTAAAGGAACGACCAGACGGATACGAGCGGTGACAGCACAAGCCAGGGCAGGAAGCGCATGGCTGTTTCGCGAACCTCCGACAAGTCAGTCAGCATGCGAATGAGTAGTGGTCCGGCGACGATGTACAAGAGGCAAAACCCGACTGCGAACTTCAATGACCATTTGAGTGCCAGCCGCACGGACTGCTCTAGCGCCTTACGATTGCGTTGCCCGACAGCCTTGCCAACCAGGGCCTCAGCGGCGTGCGCGAAGCCGTCCAGAGCGAAAGACGTGAGCATCTGCAGATTCATAAGGATCGCATTCGCAGCAAGAATGACGCCGCCGAGTCTCGCTCCTTGTGCGGTAACAAATGCGAACGTGAACATTAGCGCCATTGTGCGAATGAACAGGTGTGCGTTGACCGCAAAAAAAGCTGAGTAAGCACGTACATTGAAGAGGCGCGCAAGCGGCCAATGACCGTCGCGGTTGCGTAGTGCATGAACAACGAACCCGAGGCCAACGAGTAAGCCGCTGTACTCGGCGATGACTGACGCGAGTGCAACGCCATCGACTTGCATGCCGAGCCCGATTACGAAGATCAGGTCCAGCACAATGTTAGTGATATTGATCGTCAGGAAAATCAGTAACGGAACGCGGGCATTCTGCAGCCCGAGAAACCAGCCGATCAGCACATAGTTGGCGAGAGTGCCGGGCGCGCTCCAGATTCGTATCGAGAAATAGACAAGCGCCGATTTCTCGACGTCGATCTCGGCGCCGAAGAGAGGTATCGCCCATTCGCCAACCGGAATTTGCAGGGCAAGAAGCACCAGACCAATGAGCACGGCAACGATGATGGCCTGGCCAAGCGCGACGCGCAGCCCGTCATTATCATTCGCGCCGAAGCGCTGTGCCGCGATACCGGTTGTGCCCATACGCAGGAAATTCATCCCTGTGTACAGGAACCCGAAGATCGTGCTGCCGATTGCAACCGCGCCCAGATAGGTCGGGCTGTCGAGGTGTCCGGTAACACCTGTGTCCACCATGCCGAGTAACGGCACGGATATATTGGACAGAATCATTGGCGCAGCGATGCGCCAAACGTCGCGATTCGCAGGCAGGCGATAGGCGCTCAATCGCGCGTCATCCGAACGCGTTGACGCCAGTCAACTCCTTGCCGATGACGAGCTGGTGAATCGTCTCGGTGCCTTCATAGGTGATCACACTTTCCAGGTTAAGCATGTGCCGAACCGGAACATACTCGGCGCTGATTCCGGCAGCGCCCAGAATATCGCGGGCGTCGCGTGCAATATCGATGGCGGCACGGCAGTTGTTCCATTTGGCCAGCGATACCTGTGACGGCGTGAGCCTGCCCTGGTCCTTGATGCGTCCGAGACGCAACGACAACAGCTGCGCCGTCGTGATGCGCCGCGCCATATCGGCGAGCCGTATCTGGATGGCCTGAGTATGCGAGACCGGCCGGTCAAACAGAACCCGGTCCTCCGAGTAACGAAGTGCTTCATCGAGGCAGGCCTGTGCGGCGCCGATGACGCCCCATGAAATGCCGTAGCGGGCCTGGGTCAGGCAGCTTAGCGGCCCTTTGAGCCCGGTAACACCGGGCAAGATGCTGGAGTCCGGTACGCGGACGTTGTCAAAAAACAGAGCGGACGTTACCGACGCGCGCAGCGAGAACTTGTTCTCGATTTCCTGCGTTGTGTACCCCGGTGTGTCCTTCTCAACGAGAAATCCCTTCACGCCTTCCTCTGTCATTGCCCAGACAACGGCGACATCAGCCAGGCAACCGTTCGTAATCCACATCTTTGCGCCGTTGATGACCCAATCATCACCATCGCGTTTCGCATGCGTTTTCATATTGCTCGGGTCGGACCCGCCATGCGGCTCGGTCAGACCGAAGCAACCGATAGCCTCGCCCCTCGCCATCGCCGGCAACCAACGGTCCTTCTGCTCGTCGGAACCGTAGGCATGAATCGGAAACATAACGAGGCTGCTCTGCACCGACACAAAGCTCCTGAGGCCGCTGTCACCGCGCTCAAGTTCCTGGCAGATCAGGCCGTAGCAGACGCTGTTGAGGCCGGCGCAGTCGTAGCCGTCGATTGAACTACCGAAAAGTCCCAGCTCGGCAACCTGCGGAATGAGCTCCTGCGGGAAGGTGTGTTGTTCAAAGGCATCACGCATCAATGGAATGACCGCGTCATCCACAAATCGAGCGACAGTATCCTGCACCATGCTCTCTTCGTCGCTCAGTTCCGAGCGGACGTCGAAGAGATCGAGTGGATCGAGTTTTGTATTTCGTGTGTTCAAAATGGTATTCCGATACGGCGATACAGGACCGACAATAACCACGCCGGACCTATCATCATTAGTTGAAGGTCTTGTAGCACGGGGCGCAGACTACTCTTATTCCGGTGCCCCATCCAGAGGCCAATAATACCTGCGACTAACAGGCCGATCGATACGCGCAGCGGCGAAAAATCCGATTGGGCGAGCCACACCTGGATGCCGGCAACGCCGAGAATGAAAGGCAACATTCCAATCGCCAGCGACACAGAAATAATGAAGTAGTAGACAGCGGTGGCCATGAGAAATGCAGTGCCCCAATTCAGTAACGGCGAGATCTCGAAGAACTCATCCGGGATGGGCAGGGCCCAGAAAATGCCGACCGTACCGAGCACGACCATCGGTACCGCGGCCCAGAAGACGACCGGGTAGGTCAGGTCCTGGTGGGTGTCCTCATACAATTTGAGCCAGCCATCGGTTTCAGTCATGGCGATTCTCGGCCTTTGGGCCGGCCATTCTAACCGAATAATTAAACCGCCATTGCGGCGCGCAGTTTCTTGATAGCGTTAGCTTCGACCTGGCGAATGCGTTCTGCGGACACACCGTATACGTCGGCGAGTTCATGCAGCGTCTGTTTCTTCTCTGTGAGCCAGCGGCTTTCGAGAATGTGGCGGCTGCGCTCATCGAGCGTGGTCATGGCTTCGGCCATGCGGTGAGTTGCATCGTCATGCCAGTCCGTCTTCTCGACCTGAACCGCGGGATCGGCGTTCGGGCTCGGCAGGTAAGCCGCCGGCGTGAACGCTCGCTCGTCATCGGCATCGGGTGCGGGGTCGAAAATTGCGTCGCGGGCACTCAGGCGCCGTTCCATCTCGGTGACTTCTTTCGGTGTGACGCCAAGATCCTTCGCTACAGCCAGCGTTTCGGCGTGTGACAGCCACGCGAGGCTCTTCTTGTTCTTGCGTAGGTTAAAGAACAACTTGCGTTGCGCCTTGGTCGTCGCGACCTTAACGATGCGCCAGTTCTTCAAGACGAACTCGTGAATCTCGGCGCGAATCCAGTGAACCGCAAATGACACGAGCCGTACGCCGTAGTCGGGATCGAATCGCTTGACGGCCTTCATGAGACCAACGTTGCCTTCCTGGATCAGGTCGCCGAGCGGTAATCCGTAGCCCGTGTAACCCTTGGCAATGTGAACGACGAAACGCAGGTGTGCCATGACAAGCTCGCGCGCAGCATCGAGATCCTCTGCATCCCGAAATTGGTTGGCGAGCGACTGCTCGTCTTCCCTGCTGAGTACCGCGATCGAACCGACGGCATGGATGTACGCATCCAGGCTACCGACCGGACCGGCGATCATTAGCTCGTGATTCATTGCTGTAACTGCTGTCGTCATTGATGACCTCCCATTTGCGAGCGCCAATTTTAGCACTCGTCCGGTTAGAGTGCTAACAGATGCAGAAGTTCCATGGAGAGAAGTGGCCGTATTTCAATAAAAACAATAACTTATAGTCAAGGTTATTGCATGGATTATGTTTAATAGGGCTAGCGTGGCTCGATGCGTCGCATATGTCGTGCGGCGGCAAACCACGACCCGACAAGCCCCAGCAGCACGCCGATGCCGAGTATGGCCAGGCTTTCGTCAAGCGACAGCGCGACAACGGCGACGCCACTCTTGTAGAGGCCGGCCAGCCGCGCCGCTGGCTGTTCGAGCAGGAACAGACCGTATTGTACGAGACCCAGCGCGAGCGCACCGCCGAATAGGCCGTACCAGAATCCTGACCACAGAAACGGCCTGCGCACGAAAGCATTGCTCGCGCCAATCAGCTTTGTGACTTCTATTTCTTCGCGGCGGTTCTGGATGTCGAGCCGAATCGTATTGCCAATGATCACGACAATGGCGACGCCGAGCAGTGACGCACCGATGACAATTGCCTGCCTGACCATGTCGAGGATTGCATGGAAACGCTGTACCCATTCGGTATCCACCTGCACAAGATCGGACTCGGGCAGATTGGCAAGTTCTTCCTGCAGCAGGGTCATTGACTGGCTCGTGTTCGCCGGGCCGGGGCGCACGACGAGCGTGTGCGGCAGCGGGTTGTCAGACAACTGATCGAGGGCAGCGCCGAATCCTGATTGCGCCTTGAAGTCTTCAAGCGCGTCGCTCGCAGTGATCAGTTGCACGGTCTCGACATCGGCACGTTGCTCTATAAGCCTCGCGAGACCCTCTGCTTCGCTTTCAGTTATAGCGCGATTGAGGTAGATCGAAAAATCCAGTGCGTTGTCCCACCCCGCGCTCACCGCGCGGGCATTCTTGACGACGAGATTGAGCGCGGCAGGAATCGCGAGCGTGACTGCGATCACCAGGATGATCATCAGGCTCGCGAACGGTTGTCGGAACAGGCGCCCGAGTGAGCCAATCGATGTGCTGATATGGCGCAGGAACCAGATCGATATCGGACCTGAAGAACGGACGGGCGCGACAGCATCAGAGTGGCGGGTTACTGCCATGCGTGATCCTCCTCCTCGTGCTCAACGAGCTTGCCGGCATCGAGCTCGATGCGCGAACAACCCATGCGTTCGATCAGCGAAATATCGTGGCTCGCGATCAGCAATGTCACACCGACTTCATTGAAGCGACGAAAGATTCGCATGACCTCGAGCGACAAATCCGGATCGAGATTTCCGGTCGGTTCGTCTGCGATGAGCAGCTTGGGTCGCGTGACAATAGCGCGCGCGATGCCGACTCGCTGTTGTTCGCCGGCCGACAGGGTTTCCGGGTTCTGTTTTTCCTTGTGCAGCAGCCCAACCTGGTCCAACGCCGCACGAACGCGCCGGCTGGCATCACGATGACCAACGCCTGCGATAACGAGCGGCAAAGCAACGTTGTCCGATACCGGCCGATCGTAGAGCAACTTGTGGTCCTGGAAGACCATGCCAATCTGTCGCCGGTACGCGGGAATCCTGCGCCGTTTGACGCGCCGCGTGTTCTGTCCGTCAACAATGACCTGCCCACTCGTTGGGCGCTCGATCAAGGCAATAAGGCGCAGCAAGGTACTTTTCCCTGCACCCGAATGTCCCGTGATGAACAGCATCTCGCCCTTATCGACAGACAGCGTCAGGCCGGACAAAGCTTCCTGTCCACCAGGGTAACGTTTCGTTACGTCATCGAGCTGAATCATCATGACTGGCCACTCGCAAGCAACGCATCGACAAACTCACTCGCCGAAAACGCTTGCATGTCCTCCGCAGACTCGCCAATTCCGATGAAGCGCACAGGCACCTGCAACTGGTTGGCGACAGCGAGCAGGATACCGCCTTTGGCGGTGCCATCGAGCTTGGTTACAGTAATCCCAGTCAGACCAAGTGCCTCATGAAATTTCTCTGCCTGGACCAGCGCGTTCTGGCCCTGGCTCGCATCGAGTACGAGCATGATCTCGTGTGGTGCGGTTTCGTCTCGCCGTGCAATGACACGCTGAATTTTCGTCAACTCGTCCATCAGGCCTTGTTGGTTCTGCAGGCGACCCGCTGTATCTGCGAGCAGGACATCGATGTTGCGTGCCCTGGCCGCCTCCCAGGCGTCAAAGATGACAGCTGCGGGATCGGCACCGGACTGTTGAGCAACGACGGGAACGTCATTGCGCTCGCCCCAGGCCTGCAATTGCTCGACAGCTGCCGCCCGAAACGTATCGCCCGCCGCGAGCATGACCGACAGGCCTTGCTCTCCAAAACGACGCGCCATTTTGCCAATGGTTGTGGTCTTGCCCGCGCCATTTACACCAACCATCAGAATGACGAACGGTCGATGTTGTTCGTTGATTTCCAGTGGCACTGCGACGGGCTCGAGAATAGAGGTCAATGAGCGTTGCAGGCCGGTCCGCAGAGCATCGACGTCTGCAAGTTCCTTGCGGGCGAGACTGCCCTGCAGTTCCTCAATGATGCGTGCCGTGGTTTCGATGCCAACATCCGCCATAACAAGCTCGGCTTCGAGCTCGTCGAGAACGTCTTCGTCGATCTTTCCGCCGGGCGCGAGGTTGGCGAGGTCGTAGGTCAGCCAGCTGTCGCCGCGATTGAGGCGCGTACGCAGCTTCTTCATGAATCCCTGGCGTGGCTCCTTATTCTCCTTTTTCGCAAACATCGCTATTTGTCGTCACCTGTTGGGTCACTTGTCGGCGGCGAATCACCTAAACTGTGCGGGTGGCATCATCAAACAAAAAACCCCGGCCGGGAAGGCTGCGTATTGTAGCGGGAAAATGGCGCAGTCGTCTGTTGGATATAGCGGATGTACCCGGCCTGCGGCCGACATCGGAACGCATCCGCGAAACGCTTTTTAACTGGCTGGCGCCGAATATCGCCGGCGCCCGCTGCCTAGATCTGTTTGCAGGAACCGGGGCACTGGGGCTCGAAGCGCTATCGCGTGGCGCAGGCGCCGTCGTGTTTGTCGAGAAGTCTGCGGTCGCAGCCAATGTGCTTCGTGCGAATGCACAGGTACTCAATGCGTTGACCGCCGATGTTCGGCAGGCCAACGCGCTCGTATTCCTTGAGGCGAAGCCCGGCAAGAAATTCGACATCGTGTTCCTCGACCCGCCATTTGCCGCCGATATGCTCAGCGATTTGTGTAGACTCCTCGATGAGGCGTCCATGCTGGTTAGCGGCGCCCTGGTTTACCTTGAAGAAGACCGGTCGCGTCCGGAAACAGACCTGCCGTCAGGCTGGCGTATTCTGAAGTCGAAGACCGCAGGAAATGTACGATACTCACTCGCGCAGGTTGATTTATGAGGAGCGAATAGATGACTGTTGCCGCCATGTATCCGGGAACGTTCGATCCCATCACTCTGGGCCATGAAGACCTGGTACGAAGGGCGACAACGCTGTTCGATCGCGTTGTGGTCGCTATTGCCGACAACCCGGGCTCGAAAGCACCACTTTTTACAACCGACGAACGCGTCGCAATGGCTGCTGCCGCGCTGGCCAATATCGACAAAGTCGAGGTGACCGGATACAAAGGGCTGACTGTCGACTTCGCTCGGGAAAACAACCTGCGTGTGATCATTCGCGGATTGCGGGCTGTGTCCGATTTCGAGTATGAGTTTCAGTTGGCCAATATGAATCGTCACCTCACTGATGAAGTTGAAACGGCTTTCCTCACACCGACCGAGAAATACACCTTTATTTCGTCGAGCCTCGTGCGCGAGGTTGCTGAGCTCGGCGGTGACGTTTCAGAATTCGTGTCGCCGAAAGTGAGACTAGCCTTGCTGGAGCGTTGCGGCGAGACCTAACGCTGACAGTTCTTGCAGTAAAACGTCGAACGCTGGCCCTGTACGATTGACGATACCGGGCGGTCACACCGCGAACAGGGTTCACCGTCGCGGCCATAAACCTCAAGCTGCTGCTGGAAATACCCGGCCTCACCATCGCCACCGTAGAAATCGCGCAGAGTGGTTCCGCCTGCTTTGATGGCTTTCGACAGTACCGTCTTGATGACCTCGGCCAGCAAGTCATAACGCGCTTTCGCGATGCGCCCGGCGGCACGGCGCGGGTTGATGCCCGCGAGGAACAGCGACTCGCTTGCATAAATGTTGCCGACGCCGACCACGATACCCGCATTCATGATGAACTGTTTGATGGCCACGCGCCGGCCGCGCGATCGATCCCACAGGTAGGCGCCGCAGAACTCGTCACCCAGTGGCTCCGGGCCCAGGTCGCGTAGCAATTTGTGCTGCAACGGGTTCGTGGCCCAATGCAATGAACCGAAGCGCCGCGGGTCACGAAATCGCAGCGCCTTTCCTGATGCGAGTTCAATGTCGAAGTGGTCATGCACGCCGGCAGGCGTGTCGCGTTCCACGATGAACACGCTGCCCGACATCCCAAGGTGAATGATTGCCGAGCCGCTGCCGGTATTGAGCAACAAGTATTTGGCGCGTCGTCCAACAGACTCTATGCGGGCACCGGCAAGATTGTCGTCAACCTCGGTCGCTATCGGCCAACGCAGACGGCGTTCCCGAATAACAACGTTGTCAACACGCTCACCGCTGACATAGGGCGAAATACCGCGACAGCTTGTTTCGACTTCGGGAAGTTCAGGCATTTGGGAATTGTACATTCGCCCGCTGGGGCGGGCTCCTACAGGTGACACATACAAAAAGACCCGCGTTGAGCGGGTCTTCTCGAATTGGATGCAGCTTCGATTTACTTGATCTTCGCTTCCTTGTAGATCACGTGCTTGCGAATCGTCGGATCGTACTTTTTCGTCTCCAGCTTTTCAGGATGGAGCTTCTTGTTTTTCTGAACTGTGTAGTAGTGCCCCGTGCCGGCGCTCGATACAAGCTTGATCTTTTCGCGGTTACCCTTGGCCATTAGCTGATACTCCGTTTAAACGCGCTGTCCCTGCGCGCGCAGGTCGGCGAGAACCTTCTCGATGCCGTGCTTGTCGATGATACGCATGCCGTTAACTGACACACGCAGGCGTACCCAGCGCTGCTCGGATTCCAGCCAAAAACGCTTGTTCTGCAAGTTGGGCAGAAAGCGGCGACGCGTCCGGTTATTTGCGTGAGAAACGTTATTTCCGGACTGTGGGCGCTTTCCGGTGACCTGACATACCTTGGACATTACTCTAAGTCTCTGATTTTACAAAAGGTTGCCCACGGCCTGTGAGCAGAGAGCGGAACTTTATACCAGCCTGACAGATGCAATACAAGAGCCTGTCACAAGAGACCCCGGCTGGCCATCGAAGTGGCCTGACCGTCGCCAATAATAAGGTGATCGAGGAGCCGAATATCGACCAGTTCGAGGGCCGATTTCAGCCGTTTCGTGATGCGTTCGTCGGCCTGGCTGGGCTCGGCAACGCCTGATGGGTGGTTGTGAGCGAGGATGATGGCGGCCGCGTTGACGGCGAGCGCCTCTTTGACCACTTCTCGTGGGTAAACGCTGGTGCCGTCGATGGTTCCGCGGAACATTTCGTCGAATCGCAGCACGCGGTGGCGGTTGTCGAGATACAGGCAGCAGAACAGCTCGTGCCCCAGGTGGCGCAGTCGGGACTGAAGGTAGGCCTCGGTATCAGAGGGACTGCGGATGGCCTCTCCGGGCACTACGGACGCCTCAAAGTAACGCCGGGCAAGCTCGGGAAGTGTACGAATGATCCGCGCACGTGACGCACCGATGCCACGTTCCGCGATCAGCGCATCGTGGTCTGCATGAAGTACCTCCCGCAGGCCGCCGAGCCTGTTCAGCAGGTCGGTCGCAGTGCCGTCCCTGCTGCGGAGCAGTATTGCCAGCAACTCTCCGTCGCTCATGACCATCCATTGATTGCTTGTCATCAGGGTCCATTCTGGCAACTCTGATCACAGCAACAAGACGTCAATCACCCCGGGATGACGGGTTTCGGGCCAGGTCTTTGGCAACGGCAAGCGCCTGGTCCGGTTCGGCCTCGATATCGACAGGTACGCCGACGCCCTCGATGCGGCCATGGGCGATGGAGTAGTAGTCGGCCACGGGCAAGCTGACCTGGAACCCGTCACGGACGTCGAACATGCTTTGCGAAAGCATTTCACCGGCTGATCGGCGTCCGATCAGTGTCGTTACACCCGAGCTGCGAAAAGCATCAGCTGCAAGCTCGGTTGCGGATGCGGATCTCTCGTCGATCAGGACGAACACCGGGCCGTCAAAATTCGGGCTCTTCGGGATGAATCTGAGCCGTAAGATGTCGGATTCCTGCACGGCCTGCCAGAACGCGATAATTGACCACCCCTCCCAGGGCATCGTCTCAAGAACTTCGTCGGCCGATGGCGCCTTGTCGTTATTGCGGCCCCAGACTTGGGAAATAAAGAAACCGGCATCGACGGGCTCATCGATAACATGTTCGACGAGTGGTTTTACGGCAAATGCGCCACCGCCGTTGCCGCGCAGATCAATAATCAGTGCTGCGGGATCTTCCTCGGCAATGCGCTCGAACGCGGCATCAATCTGTTCGATCGTATCCGCGCCCATCATTGTCCGTACTGTCAGGACCGCGACATCATCCGCGAATTCAACGGTCGCGGCCTCGAAGCCGACCCGGTAGTTGTCAAAGAACGCGAACATCTCCGCCGCCGACCGCTCTGATCGTTTGAACTGGAAGTGCGAGAACGGATCGTTCTGCCATAGCCAGCGAAAGCCGAACAGCAGGTCAAGGTCGTCAGCTGCGACGTCGGCGACTCGCCCGAGCTCCGCGCGAAACGTGAGATACGCCTCTTGCTGCAAATCGTCGGGTGAGAACAACTTGGCGGCAACAACAGTATCGAAGTCGTCGAGTATGGCCGGGTAGTCGCGCAAGACCGTCGCCCTGTCCACCTGACTTCCGGAGATTGACCCAGCGAAGACGCCATCGTCGATGCTTCCCGCGAATTGCTCGTCATTGAAACGCAACTCGATCGCGCCATCTTTCCACGGCGCGGTAACGTCACCGCGGTAACTGCCGTCGTTACCAAGCTGTGCCTCAAACGTCATCAGCCCGTCGGAAATATCATGCTCTCCCGGGATGGCGTGCAGCAGCGGTAGCGAACCGGACAAACTTCTTGCACGCAGTCCGGACTGGTCGCGCTCGATCTCGAGGTGTAGTTCGACCGGACCGAGTGAGCTCGAATCGAGTTGCACATGCCAAATCGATGAATCGCCGGCGATAGCCGGCGGAGTCGCCAGCAGTAGTGCGAGCGCCATTACTAGTGTTCGGATCATGGAATTCCCCTCTCTTTAGAAAAACAGATGCACAGGGCTTCAGTTTGGATGCTGACGCACTGGCAATGCCACGCGGCGGCAGGATAAGCTCGTGCCTATGAATGTATTACTGGGCATCACCGGCGGGATAGCCGCGTACAAGACGCCAGAACTGGTGCGGCGCCTACGGGAGCGTGGTGCAGACGTACAGATCGTAATGACCGCGTCGGCGGGCGAGTTCGTGACCGAGACGGCACTGCAGGCGGTCTCCGGCAGGCCAATTCGAGCCAATCTGTGGGACAAGGAAGCTGAGGCATCGATGAGCCACATCGAGCTCGCACGCTGGGCGGACGTCGTTCTGATCGCGCCGGCGACGGCCGAGATCATGGCGCGCCTCGCATCGGGTGCCGCGGCCGACCTGCTAACCACACTCTGCCTGGCAACCGAGGCGCCACTCGCCATCGCGCCGGCCATGAACCATGTCATGTGGGGTAACGC
>Ga0070724_10001485_pt1 | contig 13907 bp, 11 predicted proteins | sample tdDd001_FD_67278 | JGI IMG/M metagenome (GOLD analysis project Ga0070724, IMG submission 67278) | Marine sediment microbial communities from the Atlantic coast under amendment with organic carbon and nitrate - tdDd00.1 | ecosystem: Environmental > Aquatic > Marine > Coastal > Sediment | place...
GCCTATCACATCACGCCGGAAATGCTTCACAAAAACCTCCCTAAAGGGTTTTCAATAATGTATAAAAACATAAAACATACATTAAGATCACAACAAGGATGATGCCGTTGAGCTCTTTCGCAACTATGACTTTGAGCTGTCAGCATAATTTACACCGCGAAAATGGAATAATTAATTTTCATTACTTATCAACAACTTAAAAGTTGGCACGTATAGTGCTTTAACCAAAGTGACTTCAAGAAATCGCTGCAAACATAACGGAGAGCGGAAATGAAAAAGTTACTTCTTACAACAATGATGGCTGCTGGTTTAGCGCTTAGTGGACAAGCAGCAGCGACACCTTTTTACTTAGACTTATCTGACGATTCAGTAGTTAACCCTCGCGGTGCAATCGATGGTTTAGGTCTTCAATACGACTCAGTTTCTGAAGTAAATACAGCGACTGGCGAAATTGTGTCTCGCGGTGGTATTGGCCTAATCGGCTACAACTTTAACGGTTCAATGGCTGGATTTACTGATCTGTCTGACCTTGTGCTTTCTGACGATGGCGCTATTGCGAACACGTTTACTTACGACCCTGAGCCAAACAATCTTGGTGTGGACGGTTCAACTTTCCCTACTATCGTAGTTACTGCACTTACATTTGATTTCGAATTAGACGGTTTCCTTAACCCAGGTGGTGACTCTGTTACTTACACTGGCGGTGTTCTAGATATCTACTCTTATCAGTACAGCTATGATTTCGGTACTCCTGATGTTGTTACTGTTGATAATGGTAGTGCAGAGTTGTTAGTACAAAGCGAGTTCAGCACAAGCTCAATTAACCTTGGTGAGCAAGTTATCGAGTCGCTAATTACTGAAGTTAGCCTTACTCCAGCTGGTCAAGAAGTTTTCTACTTCCAAGATAGTTCAGGTAACTTCGTATCTTTCCAAGATTACATTACTGCAACGCTAACTGACATCCTGCTTTATGCTTCACAAACAGTTACTGTTGGTGAGTTAGCAGATAACATCGCTAACCCAATCGACTCAGATGGTGACACAGTGCTTATCAGCGATAACCACGCTGTTACTGTAGAGTTCCGTGTACCTGAGCCATCAACAGTTGCAGTTTTGAGCCTAGGCCTTATCAGCATGTTCGGTTTCTCACGTCGTCGTAGAAAATAATATCGACACGGATACAAGCAAAAGACTTAAAGAGCTGCCTTAAATAGGCAGCTTTTTTTTTGCTCTTTTCTTATCAGAGTGATACAGAATTGCCTTAGAAAAAGTCCTTGAATAGCTTGTAAATTATCTGGAATACGTTACCTTAGCTAGGTTAAGCAATAAGGAAGCTAATGTGAAAAATTATTCTAAATTGTCAGTAGCCATGCTGTTATGCTTTTTGTCTGCGTGTAGCGACAACTCTCCAGAAAAGCGTCTGGCTGACGCAGAATTAATGCTTGAAAAAGGGCAATTACAAGAAGCGTCAGTTACCCTCAAAAATGTAATAAAAGACGACCCTTCGCTTTTAAAGGCAAGAGAAATGTTAGGTTTAACATATCTCCAACAAGGCCTATACCTTGCAGCGCAAAAAGAATTACTACGCGCACAGAGCGTATTAAGCGATGAAAGCAAAGTCGCATTAGCAGAGACCCACCTTTGGCTTGAAGAATACGAGAGCATCAAAGACCTTAGTATTGAGAACGAAGGCCAAACTAAAGATAAGTTAGAAATATATCAAGCAATTGCTCTGTTTCGAGCACAAAGCCCGACAAGTGCGATATCAGTATTTGAAAAGTTAGAGACTTCACCTTTTGAAGATATTGCATCTCTTGCGAAAGCTTACAACGCTACGATAAGAGAGAAACCTGCTGCAGCTTTAAAGGTATTGGTTGACAATGCAGCACAAATAGAAGACTCGCCTCTTGCGCTTCAGTTAAAATTTACCCTAGAAAACTTTGTTAATGATTGGTCGAGTGCTATTGATACCAGTAAAAAATTGCTTTCTTTAAGGCCCGCTGATTATAAGGTAAAAACCCAACTAGCAACGGTTTTAATAAACGCTGGTGAATTCGAAGAAGCAAAACCTGTTGTTGAACAACTTTTACGTCTGAGTCCTGAGCAAGCCTATTTTAACCAGTTAAAGGGTACCTTGTTGGTTTCTGAAAAGGACTATGAGGGCGCAATTCTTTACCTAGATAAAGCAATAAAAAATGGACGCTCAAACCAAATTACTCGGTTATTTTCCGCCATATCTCATTATCAACTGGGAAATTTTGAGCAGGCATATCAGAACCTTTCAGTCATCATTGATACATTGCCTAAAGATCATTACGCCAAAAGACTTTATACGAGCATTCAACTGAAATTAGGCTACGTTCAGGACGGTATTGATACAATTAATACAATGTCTGATCTTGGACAGGACGATCTATTGTACATCGTTGAAACATCCAGATTACTTGTTCAAAAGAACGAGCTTGACGAGGCAAAACGCTTGATTGGCAAAATTGAGTCGGACCAAATTTCGGACTCCAAGATGCTTCAAAATATCGGTTTGTTGAAACTTATTACTGGCAAGGAAGGTCTTTCCGAGCTAGAGCGAAACCTAGATATATCACCTGAATCTGAAAACAGTTTCTACCTGCTATTAGTGGCCTATGTTGAAAATAAGGCCTACGACAAAGCCTACGAGCTTATAGATTCGCGCTTAACAGGTGAAGAGAATAAAATTGAGCGATTGAATGCAACAGGTTTTGTTCAACAGACAGCCGGAGACATTGAGTCTGCGCAACAAACCTATCAAAAACTAAAAGATATAGACCCCAAAAACCTTGAAGCGGCCCTATTTTTCATAGAGCAGTCAATAAAAAATGGAGAGCTTGAAAAAGCAGCACAACAGCTTTCAAGTGCTATTGATAACTATCCTTTGAGCACTCGCCTGTTAATACGCTCTTTCCAAGTGGCTCAGCGCTTAGGAAATATCAAACCAGCCATTAAACAATTGAAAGAAGCTCAAGGGAAATCGAAAGAACCAAAATACGCTCTCCTTTATGCCGCTGCGCTTTCTTTAGATAATCAATTCAAAACTGTAGTGGATTACCTTTCGGAAAATCAACAAAAGCTAAAAGATACCCCTAAATATTGGATGTTGCTGGGTAATGCCTATGCAAAACAGTCTAATTACAAGGAAGCGCGAAAGGCATTCACTGAATGGAGAAAACTGGAGCCTTCTCAAAATTCGTTTGTACAGAGTATACAAATTGAAGAAATTGAACGTGACTACCTCAAGGCGGAACAGGTTATCGAGGAAGCGCGCAGAAAGCTTGGTAAGAATACAACCATTGAGCTGCTGGCTGCTAGGTTAAAGTTACTTCAAGGCAAAAACAAAGACGCAAGTAAAGCGTATAACGCACTTCCTGACGAAGCGAAAAAGTCGTTAATTGGTCAGGTAGTAAAAGGACGCTTAGCTATTACTGAAGGTAATTACCAGTCTGCAATATCCACACTAGAGCCGTTGTACGAAGACGCGCCATCTAGTGAGTTAGCACTGCTGCTACTTACTTCATATGTGCAGTTAGAGCAGCACGAACAGATACTTAGCTTTGCAAAAGCACACCTTGAAAGAGCGCAAAGTGACAACAAAGTCCGTCTTCTCTTTGCCAATTATCTTCTTGAGCGTGAACCAAGACTTGCAATCGAACAGTATACGTATCTTGTTGATAACGTGAAGAAAGAGAGCCCACTCGTGTTAAACAACCTTGCTTGGTTGCTTAATCAAAATGGTTCACCATCTAAAGCTTTAAAGCTCATTGAGAGAGCTAACGAGCTCGTTCCAAACAACCCCAACATCTTATCCACTTACGGAGCTGTACTCTCCTCTTTATCAAAACACGAAGCTGCAATAGAGAAAGCAAAGGAAGCATTCGTGATAAGTAAAGAAAATGTCTCTATCGGCATAGAATACGTTAGAGCTTTAGCGAGGGGCGGAAGAAAAATTGATGCACAACGAGTAGCGTCGACTATTATTCCAGTAACCGCTGCGCAAGAAACGCAGCTCAATCAAGTGAAACAACAATTCCAACTTTAGGAATAACCTGGGGCTCGACAATTATGTTTGATTACAATGATGCTTTCTCAAGGAATATTGGTTGGGTAACGGAAGAAGAACAACTAAAACTCAAAAATAGCAAGGTTGCCATTGGTGGCTTGGGCGGTGTTGGTGGCGACCACGCCATTGTTTGTGCTCGTATGGGGATAGGCAATTTTAACATCTCAGATCTTGACGCTTACGACTATGCCAATTTCAACCGCCAAGCTGGTGCGTTTGTTTCAACAATCGGTAAAGAAAAATCTGAGGTGATGGAAAACACCCTGAAGGATATTAATCCAGAAGCGACAATTAGGAATTTTAAGAGCGGTATAACTCTCGAAAACCTTGACGAATTTCTCGATGGTGTGGATGTTTACATAGATAGCTTAGATATATTTGCACTCGAAATCCGCAGGCAGGTTTTCCGACGCTGCTACGAATTGGGGATTCCTACAATAACTGCAGCCCCGATGGGAATGGGCACAGCAATGTTGTGCTTCAAACCGGGTGAAATGTCTTTTGATGACTATTTTGCTATGGTTGATGCTCCTTCGAATGCTAGTGAACAGGAAAAAGAAGAGTATTTTGAAAATAATATTGTACGGTTTGTGATTGGCGTTTCGCCGTCAGTTCAACAACGACATTATTTAGTTAAGAACTCCTCTGTCAACTTCATGAAAAAGAAAGTCCCTTCCACCTGCATGGGGATTTCATTGGCCGCGGGGGTTCTCTGTACCAATGTGTTAAAACTACTGTTAGGTCGTGGAGAGGTCGTTTGTGCTCCTAGAGGACTGCACTTCGATGCTTATAGAAATAATCTAATTAAAACTTGGCGTCCTTGGGGAAATAAAAACCCGCTTCAGAAATATATGTTCAAAAAAGTCAAACAAATATTAGAAGATAGCAAAGAAGACTAAGAATGTCTGAGACAATAAAACTTATCAAATCGGACATAAAGCAAAAAAAGCAGATATTTCTGAACGATGGCGCGAGTATATCAACGTTCCGCACTTTGCTTACTGATGGCACGAGCGCTAATATTTTGTATAGATTAGCTTTTCGTTGCGCGCAATCGAAATTACTCACTCCTTTTGCATTAATTCTGTCTCACATCAACCGAGTATACAATGGTTGCGTGATAGGCGTGAACGCAAACTTTGGCCCAGGATTCGTGATTATGCACCCCATAGGGGTTGTAGTTAACTCAAAGGTCGTTGGGGGTAAAAATATAACGCTTGAAAGTGGCGTGGTAATTGGTGATGAAAAAGGAAAGTCTCCAACTCTGGGGGATAATATTTTTTTTGGAGCCGGCGCTAAAGCTTTCGGCGGTATCAGTATTGGAACTGATGTGAAAATTGGCGCAAATGCCGTAGTAGTCAAGGATATCCCTTCAAACTCTACTGCATTAGGGATCCCAGCAACTGTTAAGTAAATAATATGAAGTACATTGAATTCTTTTTTTGGGTAGCTAGCTTTCTTATTGTTTACAGCTATTTGCTATATCCCGTTATCCTATTCTCCCTTAGTCGCTTACTTTCTAAAAAGGACAACCAAACCTTCGTTGTCAGGCAAAATGACGATTCTTTGCCTTCAGTTTCGGTGGTCATTTCCGCTTATAATGAAGAGGCATGTATTGAAGAGCGCATTAAAAACTTACTATCTCTTGAATATCCCCATGACAAAATTCGTCTTCTAATTGCATCAGACGGTAGTACAGACGACACAAATGCAATACTAAATAGTTTTGACGACCCACGCCTTGCTGTTTTTTGCTTTGAAGAGAATCGGGGCAAGATCAATGTTCTAAACGATCTTTTATCACGTGTAACTTCAGAGATTACGGTATTTTCAGACGCGAATACGATGTTTGAAAACGATGCGATATTGAACCTTGTTGCACCTTTTCGTGAAGACCAAGTGGGGGCGGTTTGTGGTGAGCTCAACTTAATTGATGTTTTTTCAGGTGACAACAAGGACAACCTATATTGGAAATATGAGCAATTTTTGAAGTTTCACGAGTCTGAAATTGACGCGTTGCTAGGTGCTAACGGCGGTATTTATGCGATAAGGACCACACTATACGAACCTCTTCCAGACAATACCATCATAGATGATTTTTGTATTGTGATGAACGTCGCAAAAAATAACTTCAAAATTGTGTACAACAAGGAAGCATTAGCTTCTGAGGAAATCGCCCCTACTCTTAAAGAAGAAGCTGGTCGACGTATTCGCATTGGCGCTGGTAACTACCAATCGCTCTCACGTTTAAAGTGGTTACTTCACCCTCGCTATAAGTGGCGGTGGTTTTCATATTTAAGTCATAAGGTCATTCGCTGGTTTGTCCCACACCTTATGATTATTGCTTTAATACTTAATGTTATTCTTATTTGGCATTCTAACTCTACTTATGAGTTGCTACTAGCCTGTCAGGCTGGTTTTTACGCATTTTGGGTCATGGGTGAGCTTAGTCTCTTCAAGAATACTCCCATAATTGGAAAAATAGTTAGCTTAATAACCTTTTTTGTTTCAATGAATATATCGCTCTTTAAAGGATTCATTCGTTTTCTATCGACTAATTTAACAGCGACATGGCAAAGGACATCGAGATGATCGCGTTTTTACTGATATTTTTAATTCTATTTTCAGTGGCATTTAGCATTATTGTTAAGAAGAAAAAAATGCAAAGTTGGCTTTGGAATTATACGAAGAGTAGATTTTCAAGCAAACCTACTGTGAATGGCATTACACACGTAATGTTTTGCTTTGTAGACCACTACGAACCCCAGTGGAAGAACAAAGATAATATTGAACTTGAAAGGCAGCGCGTTGATAGGTGGATGGTTGATTACCCAAAGATGGCGAGCCAATTTACGGATGCGGATGGCAATCACCCTAAGCACAGTTTTTTCTTTCCTGAAGAAGAATACCGAAAAGAACATTTAGACAAACTTTCAGACCTTTGCGCCAAAGGATTCGGTGAAATAGAGATTCATCTGCATCATGATAACGACACTAGTGAAAATCTAAGAGCCACGCTTTCGGGCTTTGCACAGTGCCTTCACGAAGAGCATAATGCGTTGAGTATCGACCCCAAGACAGGTCAGCCAGTTTATGCGTTTATACACGGTAATTGGGTGTTAGATAACTCTCACCCTCATGGAAAGTGGTGTGGCGTTAACGACGAACTTATCGTATTAAAAGAGACTGGCTGCTACGCAGACTTTACGTTCCCCTCGCCAGACGAATCACAACCTGCCATGTTGAATACCATCTACTACGCTAAAGACGATCCTGAAAAGCCAAAATCATATGAAACCGGCAAAGCGATAGTTAAAGGCGGTAAAGCGTGGGGTGATATTTTGCTTATTCAAGGAATATTAGGTTTGAACTGGAAAGTGAGAAAGAAAGGCATTTTCCCACAAATTGAAAATTCAGATGTGAGAAAAACATTTCCTCCCACACCTAATCGCGTAGACCTTTGGGTTAAAGAAGGTATTCATGTTGAAGGCAAGCCGGATTGGATTTTCATTAAAGTCCATACTCATGGCGCGCAAGATGGCGATATGGACACGTTGCTAGGCGATCCTATTAAAGAGATGCACAGACATTTGACCACGCAGTACAATGACGGCCGTGATTATGCACTTCATTACGTTTCGGCTCGTGAAATGTACAATATAATAAAAGCTGCGGAAGCAGGAGAAGAAGGAAACCCTAACGATTTTAGGGATTATCTCCTTCCAGCTCCAAGTTTTAAAAAGCTTTCTTAACATGTTTTCAAGAATTAAAATGAAAGTAGGTCGACTACTCGGCCTCGATGAAATTACGTGGCGCTCGCGTCCCAACGGACTGTATAGTGTTAACTTTCATAGAATTGGAAATAGTAGTGAGACTGCGTTTGATCCTTGCGTGTACTCATGCACCTCTGAAGAACTCGACCGCCATATCAAATTTTTTAAACAACACTTTGACATCATAAACCCAAAGACGTTACCTGATCTTTTAGATAGTGATATCAGACCTTCTTCAAGGCTAATGTGTCTTACGTTTGACGATGGTTACATCGATAATTTCAATGATGCATTGCCAGTTTTGGAAGCAAATAATGTTAAGGCTAGCTTTTTTATCGCTACTGGCTTAATTGGGAACAGCGTGGTCCCTTGGTGGGATAAAGTTGCTTATCTAATAAAAAACCACAAACCTCGTAAGTTACATTTGCACGCCTGGCGAGAAGAAGTCATTTTTGAAAACTGCCAAGAGCGTTTTATCCGGAATGTTTTACGAGCCATAAAAAGCTGTCAATTACCCGCTCAGCAACAAATAAATTTGCTAGAACAAGAATTACTTCATCAAAACGGCTATCCTCCAGCAGAATTCATGGACTGGCATCACTTAGCAGCACTGATAGACGCAGGTATGGAACTTGGAGCCCATTCTCACAACCATGACATTTTGACAAAACTATCCGCAGACGAGCTTTTCTACGAGTTGAGCCATTCGAAGACGCTGCTGGAGACAAAGCTAAAATGCGATATTTCTGCATTCTCTTATCCAGTTGGCAACAAGTCTACCTACAACAAAAAAGTGATTGAGGGATTGAAGAACACTGGATATAAGCTCGCATTTAATTTCCAACCTGGAATAAATACCTCGCCCAGTCAAAATCCTTATGACTTGCACCGATTTCCAATAGCGCCAGGCATGTCATCAGACGACCTAAAACGTATGTTCAGCTACGCAAAGAGGTACTAAAATGCGTATATTACATTGCGTAAGTAGCCTGAAAGTAGGTGGGGCGGAAAAATGCGTAAAGAATCTGGTCAAAGCGCAGTCCGAAAAAGGTCTTGATGTAGAGGTGCTTTCTTTTGGCAACGAGTGTGACGCATTTCAGCACGATATCAAGGCCCTTGGGGTAAAGGTTACAAACATCAAAGGCAACATTTTTGTCCGACTTATGAAGACAGTACGAACACTACTGTCCTTCAGCACTATTCACATTCACTCTCCTGCCGTGATAAAGGCTTTTGCTCCCATTTTTCCCGTACTGATGGCTAAGAGAGTAATCTACACAATTCATGGTGAAGTCGAGCCGCCTATAAGCTTTGTAAGGGGGTCTCACACACTTGCTCAACTTTATATCAATAGGGTTTTCGGTGTGTCAGAAAGCATCAAGTCTGGCATCAATAAGCGCTATGGCTGGAATTCAAACACGGTAACGGTAGTAAATAATGGTGTTTACTGCCCCCCTATTCCACAGGATATCGCACAGCAACCTCTACTTCATTTATGTACAGTCTGCCGACTTGTTCCGTTGAAGAATATCACTCAGCTTGTAGAGGAGTTTGGGCGCCGCAATCTTGGTAATCACGCTGTCTTGAATATTTTTGGTGATGGGCCTGAAAGGTCGAAGATAGAACAGATAGTTGAGAAGTATGGATTACAAAGTTCTGTAATTTTACACGGTGAGGTTTTGGATGAAGACCAGATCTATGCCCAACAAGATTTGCTCTTGATTAACTCTACAACTGAAGGGTTACCCATGTCTCTTCTTGAAGCCATGGCAAGAGGCATCCCGGCCCTATCAACGTCTGTGGGACAAATTCCCAGGTTGATCCAGCATGGTGACAACGGGTTTATTTATGACGTAGATGATATTGAGTCTTGGCATAAAATATTACTTTCGCAAATACATGAACGCGATAACCTAATGCAACTTGGGCAACACGCCTTCGCGTTTACTAAACAACATTATGCCATTGATGACGTATCCGCAATTTATGAAGCGGCGTATCGCTAATGAAGAAATCTATTCTATTTTTCACCAACTTACACCCTCTTCCGTGGCAGCCTGCGAGAGCGACATACAACTTTGAGGAAATTAGACACCTCAAAGCACATGCGGACGTTAAAGTACTTATGCCTATACCTTGGTTTACGTACTTTAAACAAGTTGTGCTCAAAGGTCATAGAAGCCCTGAGGGCTTTTGTTTATTTCCGTTTTTCTATATTCCCAAAGTACTCACCTCTTTACATCCCCTTTTCTTATTGTTATCGCTAATAATTTGCGTAAGACCATTACTTTGGTTAGCCAAAAGTAAGAATGTGATAGCCAGCTGGGCTTACGCCGAGGCTGTGGTTGCGGCACTCGGAAAAACCGTTTTTAAGTACAAACTAATCATTGAATGTTTAGGAAGCGATGTAAATGCGCTGATGCAAAAGCCTATGCACAAGAAGCAAATGAGCTGGGCGTTTAAGAAAAGCACCGCGGTTACGACAAAAAGCAAAGCACTTGCCGAAGCTGTAAAATTACACGTTCCTGAAATAACCCCTCACGTCGTTTATAACGGGGTCGATTTTGATGTATTTACACTTAGAGAGACTGCGCCGTTTTCTAAGCAAGCACAAAGGCTTTTGTTTGTTGGTTCTCTCATTCCAACCAAAGGTGTTTATGAGCTAATCGACGGCTTTGAACAGGCAATAAGCAAAAACCCTATGATGACGTTACGCATTGCAGGTGAAGGCGGCAGCAAGGGCACGCTGCAAAAGATGATAAGCGCTAAATCTTTAGAGCATGCGGTGACCTTACTAGGTGCTATACCTCACCAATCACTAGTGGACGAGCTTCACAATTCAGACGCCCTTATATTGCCAAGCTATAGAGAAGGCGTTCCTAACGTCATTATGGAAGCCTTAGCGACGGGGACACCAATTATCGCAACCGATGTGGGCGGTATAGCGGAAGTGCTAACACCTGACGTAGGCGGTATATTAATAGAGGCGCAAAGCGCAGATGCAGTAGCAGCAGCAATAAGCGAAATAGCGATAAAGCCATGGAATTCACACAAGATCCATGCATCCGTCTCTAGGTATACTTGGCAAAATTCAGCCAGCCAAATTATTACACTATTAGCAGACTTTTAAGTCTAGAACGAGGCCAGAGCTATGAATAAAGGCATGTCTATCTATCTCGAACTCATTCGAGTTATTGCGACGCTGTTAGTGCTTTTGTCTCACGCAAGTGAGCTAGCCCCTGAGGCGCTGCAAGTTGTGCTCTCTGAACTGAGGTTAGGTAGAGATGGCGTTATATTATTCTTTGTACTTAGCGGATACGTAATAACTTGGTGCGCTGTAGAGAAAGAAAAAGAATGGAGAAAATTTGCTATCAGCCGAGCCGCAAGAATTTACTCTGTCGCTATACCAGGGCTATTACTCGGCATTATGGTAAGCTTCTTTATTTCATTTAAACAAGCAATTCCTGTCGACTACACTATTCAAAAAGCGTGGATTTATTACCCTCTATTTTTGACCTTTAACTCACAATCCTGGCTGGGCTTCATTTTTCCTGCTGGTAACTTTCCGTATTGGTCACTGAGTTTTGAAGTCTGGTATTACATCTTTTTTGGCACCTTGTTATTTGCTAAAAAGTTAAAAGTTGTCGCTATAATCGCAGTTTTACTACTGATGGGGCCTTATATAATTCTGTTCTTACCGCTTTGGGGGTTAGGATCGGTACTGTACTTCGCAAAAGACAAATTTGTTCCCTCGAGATTTATCGCGGCAATGCTATTTTGTGTTACGTTTGTACTTTTCATAGCTATAAAAATAACTCACCTTGACAATATTGTAGACACTTATAACGTTGCACTGCTTGGTTCACTAAATAGCTATCTTCCAGCGAAGCAATTTTTAGGTGACTATCTTCTTGCAATAATTGCTACACTCAATTTCTTTGCTGCATACCACTTAAACCTTCCATTCAACAAAGTGACAACGAATATTATCAAAACAGTAGCGGGCTTTTCTTTTAGTATTTACATGTTTCATACACCTTTGCTTTTATTGCTTGAGAATACCGTATTCACTGGAACACGTAATTACTTCGCTTTTTACGCTGCCATAATGATTACGCTTCTTATCTGCTATGTTCTCTCGTTCTTTACTGAAAAAAAGAAAGCTGTTGTTAGGAATTTACTATGTAAGATTTTTATTCATAAAGAAAAAGAGCCTTGTTGACGTCATACCACTTACACTCTAGTCTAAACTTAAATAGGCGAAAAAACACTCAGGGTTTTCTTTTAACTGCGACTCTATTTCAGACATAATTTTAGAATTCCTTTTTACTAAAGATGCTTCGGTACGTTTTTTGAGAAATGCGTAGAGGCGCCATACAATCGGCATCTTTTCTAGTATTTTTAATATTCTGAGTTTTGTTGATTCATTAACTTCTTTGGCAAACAACGGACTTCTTGAACCCGCACCTAAGTGAAAGATAACATTACCGTAAATTCCTGCCATAATGTAATGTAAATTTCGCCCATTTGAACGTTCGAGCTGCGCCCACGTTTTCTTTCCGTTCCATAAAACGTAGCCAAGCCCTATACCACTATCCGGCCTTTGCCCAGTCTCATCAATAAACATCTTACCCGTTATTTCGATATTCTCTGGATAAAATTCAAAAGGGTTATTTTTTACAAATTCAGCGAGCACCGCACAGCCGCTGGGATGGGGTAAAAACTTGTCGCCATTCTCTAGACGGTGCACAGCGCATACTCCATTGTTTTGAAGGGCTGAATTGTACATCTGCTTCATCCAACTATTGGAGATTGGGAAGCTGTCTACATCTAGCGTGTAAATAGCCTCAACACCGTCATTAATGGCGTAGTTCATTAGCTGCGTTAGCGCCATACTGTGCTGTTTACTAGGGTGGTCATTCTCTGCACTGACCTCACAAAGTGTGATATCACTCGACTCTTGCAGCACACTGAGAACTCTTTGTGAACCTTTAATAAATGCAGCATAGATCTTATAGTCTTCACTACACTTTCTGATTTGCGCTAACTGCAGGTCAAACACCCACTCCATATCCACAGGGACATAATAAACACATAGAATTGCTCTTTTCACAACTATCACTCCTACCCTTTGGTGAAAATCATTGGCGTCCCCCCCTGAATATCAGGGCAGCATTTTACCTTCGTCTTACAAGATCTAAAGCTTCGATAATGTATTGTTTTGAGAACATGTAAAACAACCCAATGTAAATCGCACCGCCAACAATAACTTGAATTATCAACAATAAAATGGGATTCATATCTGAAAACATGTATCCGATAGTCAAACAGCTACCAGCCATTGCGGCACCTACAATATGGGGGTACGAAATTTCTGTTAGATAATTCTGGAAACTAATATCAATGGCGATGCACGCTCTTTTTGTCGCAAGTATAAAACTGACTAGAAATGCTATAAACCAGGAAGAGGCAAGACCCAAAGCACCGTACTGAGCACCAATGAAGAAGCTAGGAATAAGTATAGTTGCGTAAATAAGAGTATTCGATAACGTGACATCCACTCGATTTATCGCTTTAAGCAAAGGCCCAAAGAGTTGCTCTAGACACTTTAATGGCATGGTAATGCAGTAAACTGCTATCAGAATAGCTGCTGGCTCCCACTTGTCACCAAATACTACAGGGACAAGCGTTGAAGCCACTGCACCTATCCCCCAAAATATGGGAACAAAAATAAGCGCACTAATGCGCTGGGTTTTTAAGAAGTAGCGCTCTAGCGAACTCGGATCGCTTTGTATTTTTGAGTAGACTGGTAGCGCGACCTGGCGTAACATCGGTAACACTTTTGCCGCAGGCATCATTGCAAGGACAACAGCGAACTGATAGAAACCGAGTTCAGCTGTGGTAAGAAATAAACCTGCTATTGCGACATCAACATTAAAAACGGTATAGCCAATAGCGGCCTGAGTGGCCGATTTCCACGCAAAGCTGACTATTTCTTTGATCTTCTGCGTAAATCTAGATGGCCAAATCCATTTTGGATT
>Ga0070724_10001486_pt1 | contig 13902 bp, 10 predicted proteins | sample tdDd001_FD_67278 | JGI IMG/M metagenome (GOLD analysis project Ga0070724, IMG submission 67278) | Marine sediment microbial communities from the Atlantic coast under amendment with organic carbon and nitrate - tdDd00.1 | ecosystem: Environmental > Aquatic > Marine > Coastal > Sediment | place...
TGATTCACCAAAGGATTCATCAGACCGGTGGGTGGGTGGGGGAAACCAGCCATAACAACGAGCGGTTTGTGGAGGAGGTCAATAGAATCTCAAAACTGTTGGGCATGGACATCAAAGCCAGGGTCATTGAACCCGGAACCGGCCAAGGCAAAACGTCCTGCCCCGTCGAACCCGGCTGTCTAACCCTTGGCCAACTCATTCATTTCCCATATGCATCCAGGAGCTGCAACTATTATTACGACCCGCGTTAACGATTCGAGACCTTTGCAAAACGCCCCTTTTTGAAAATCATTCTAGGTTTCAAACAATCGGTGGACTTGCTCCGGATCTTTCCACAAGGAATCTGTTTCAGCATATAATTTTTTCAAGGTGTTCTCAATGGAAGACCGCTTCTCCTCGAATGCAGTCCCTTGCAGGTTTCTATGGACGTATATTTCATCTCCGAATCTGAAAATGACCCGGGAAAACGGTTTGGGTATCACAAACCGGTCCCAACTGTTGAAAACCCATTTTGTTTCGGCAGAGGTAATGGTGGGTACAATGGGCATTCCGGAAATCTGCGCAATAAGAAGCAGTCCGGGCTTGACAATTCCCAACGGCCCTCTGGGACCGTCGACGATATGACCGACTTTATAACCTTTATGAACCAGTGTTTTAATTTCCCTTAATGCATCACGCCCCCCCCGTGATGAAGAGCCTCTTACCGGGCGCCAGCCAAGGCGGTTGACAATTCCTGAAATGAGTTCTCCGTCCCGGCTCTGGCTGATCATGATTGCAATGGGCTTCCGGGCTGCAAAAAGGGTGATTCCCGGGAAAAATCTCTGATGCCATGACGCATAAATCGGGACCTGCTTCTTTTTGAGGATGTTTTTTTCGATCTCCGGTCCGACAATTCGGATGGTGTACGTCGAGGATATGATCTTTACGATCAACAGCCCGATATACATAACGATTGGTAACTTTAATAAACGCTTTATCATGCAGGGAAGTCGCCTCCTTTTTTTAAAAAATTACGTTTTTATCCTTTTTTTGTCAAGTCATTATGGCAGTTGACTTGCGATGGCGATTATGTTTCACTATTTTATGGATACATTTGTTTTTTCAGCCACTTCACTTTGAGTTAAACTGGAAAACGGCGCGCCGTAAAAAAGCCGTAAAATGTGTCCGCTTTTTATTGAAAATCTTGAACTTAGCACAAAGAAGATACCAGAAGCCATCGTAATAATTTTTGAGAAGGTTTATCCCTAAGTTGCGCGATTTTTTGGGGAAGAGATGAGCCGAGATCTTGATGCAGCGAGATTTGCGAAATCCGTAGGTGCCCCGCAGAAAATGCCCTTGGGGTGCACACCCTTGGAGGTGTCGAAGAATTTCGCAGATCTTTCATGCGGAAGAGATTGGTACAGATCGAATCAAAAATCGCCTTGAATAACAGACGCGAATCTGAAAAAGACCATTAAACGCTGAAGAGAGGGTCGACCATCAGTGATAAAATTAAAAAATATCGACAAATCCATGAAGCACGAATGGTGCTGGGATTACCTGAACGCGCAACCATGGAAGAAATCAGGTCCGCCTACCGGGCCCTCATCCGAAAATGGCATCCGGACAGCTGCACTGCGAAACGGGAAAAATGCAAAGAAATGACAACAAATATTATTGCTGCATATCGGACGATCAATGATTACTGTAAAAATTATAAATTCTCATTTTCAAAAGGAGAAGTCAGGAATTATCTGTCGGCGGAAGAGTGGTGGTTTGAACGTTTTGGTCATACCCCCCTTTGGAGCGACGATCAGAGATAAATACACTGAACGCACAATGAAATATGATTCAAATAGAAAATCTTACCAAGAGCTATGATGGCCAGGTGCTCTTTGATGGTATAAGTTTTAAACTGAACCCCAAAGAAAAAATCGGAATCGTCGGACGCAACGGACACGGAAAGACAACCCTTTTCCGACTCATAACCGACCAAGAACATCCAGATTTAGGAAAGATCGTCGTCCCGAATCATTATCGTATCGGTTACGTTCGCCAAGAGCTCAAATTTACCAAGGATACGATCCTTGCAGAAGCCATGACCGGTCTTCTCGACGAACAAGAGGATCACCACTGGAAAGCTGAAAAAATACTTTCAGGACTTGGATTCTGCAAAGATGACCTTAAACGGCACCCTGAAAAATTTTCAGGCGGACTTCAGGTCCGCCTGAACCTTGCCAAGGTCCTCCTCTCAGAACCCGACATGCTGCTGCTGGATGAGCCCACCAACTATCTCGACATCACGTCCATACGCTGGGTCGAGCGATTTTTAATCAAATGGCCCCGTGAGTTGATGCTCATCACCCACGACCGGGGCTTGATGGACAAGGTGATTACGCACACCTTTGGAATTCACCGCAAAAAAATCCGCAAACTGGCCGGCAACACCGAAAAATATTATGCACAGATCGCCCAAGACGAGGAAATGTTTGAAAAGACCCGCATGAACGATGAGCGTCGCCGCAAGGAGATCGAGCAGTTTGTCAACCGCTTCAGAGCTAAAGCAAGGCTTGCAAATATGGTGCAGTCCCGTATCAAGACGTTGAGCCGAACGGAAAAAAAAGAAAAGCTCGAAACCTTAAAAACTCTTGATTTTTCATTTAAAAGCTGCCCCTTTCATAAAAAGCATGTTATGCGTATTCGAAATGCTTCTTTTTCTTACGATCCAAAGAAACCGCTGATTAAAAATCAAAATCTCACCGTCAGCGCCCGGGAACGCATCTGTGTCGTGGGGGAAAACGGTAAAGGCAAAACAACACTTTTAAAACTTCTGTCAGGGGTACTCAGACCTCAGACCGGAGAAGTCGTCTGTAGTCCAACGGTTAAAAAAGGATTTTTTGAACAGACGAACGTTAAAAACCTTGTGGACACCCGAACGGTTGAAGAAGAAATCCTTCTTTCACATCCGGAAGTCGACCGGCAGCTCGCAAGGAATATTTGCGGTGCAATGATGTTCGATGGCAATGCGGCTTTAAAAAAAATCGGCATTCTTTCCGGTGGAGAAAAAAGCAGGGTCATGCTGGGCAAACTCATAGTAACACCTCTGAATTTATTGCTTTTAGATGAGCCTACCAACCATCTTGACATGGAATCGTGCGATGCCATGCTCGCCGCCATCGACAGTTTCGAAGGCACCGTGATTATAGTTACGCACAATGAGATGTTTTTGCATGCCCTGGCCGAGCGCCTCATCGTATTTCAAAATGACGGTGCATATGTATTCGAAGGGAGCTACCAGGAGTTTCTGGACAAAGAAGGTTGGAAGGGTGAAAGGCCGATCTCAGGACATGAAGCCGTCAGCGGGGATAAAGAAAAAGCCTGTTTTAAGTTGACAAAAAAAGAGATGCGGCGTAGACGCTCTAAGTTTATCAATGAACGGGCCAAGGAACTCAAACCCCTCGAACAACGAATTTTAAAGGTTGAGGACACCATCGTAAAACATGAAAAGGAACTCGATGAATTCACCGCTGCAATGCAGGCCGCCTCACAAGCCCGGGATGGAGACAAAATTGCGGTACTTTCACAGTCAATCCACACCTGCCGGTCAGTGATCGACAAACTCTTTGATGAGCTTGAACAATCGACCGGCGCTTTTGATCAAAAAAAAGCCGTATTTGAAAAAAGACTCGAGGAGATCGAATCGGCTGAAGGTATAAAATGAACGATTTTGAATGTACAAACAACAGAAACTTAAAGGAACCGCCCCAGAAACCGGCCGTTAAACCCCAACGCATTCTGGTTTTTCAGCAAAATGGAAGCGGTGAAAAAAAAGTAGAGGGCATCCGGCAATTCGGTGACGGCCTTTTTGAAATTGACATCGTATCCATCAATGTGTCTCTGCCGCCAATTATCGACGATGCCGGCGAATACATCCCACAGGATATCCGTACAGATCTGGTTCTGGATTATTTGAAACATCCGGACCTTTCTTTTGACCTTTCCATGGTGTGTCAGAGCAAAAAGATACCGGTGGTGGCCTCGGGGAAAAAATTGCGGGTCAAAGGGACATTTACACCTCCCACCTGATGCGGCCTCTCCCGGCAGGTCTGCCTGGGCCGTTATGGAGACATGTTTGGAACCCCGGAGTTTGCCGTAAAGGTTGTCCAAGGAAATATCCGCCAAATCAAGGTGCTGCGGGGGGCGCCCTGCGGCGCAACCTGGGAGGCGTCCATGCGCGTTAAAGACCTTCCTGCAGAAGAAGCTCTGGTGCGCATCGGCCTCGATGTACAATACTTCTGCGTGGCAAACCCTTCGGGCTGGGACCCCATCTCAGGTAAAAGTCCGGTGCATATGGCCGGCGAATTTCATAAAGCAGCGCTCAAAAAGGCCCTTAAGCAGAACTTTTAATGCGCTTGCTCAACGCCTGTCGCGAAATCCCTAACATATTGGCCGCAAGGGTCTGGTTGCCATTGGCCCGTTTCATCGCCTCTGTCGCAAGCATCCGGGTGGCTTGCTTTATGGTGGGCAGTTTCTCTCCGAAGATAACGGGCAGAGAATTTTCCGGTTCGCCTTCTGTGATGTCTTTCAAGTTCTCTTGGGGCCGGGTTATATGCAGCTTGAACGAATCCAAAGAGAGCATTTTAGCGACATGGATACTTACGGCATCATGAATCATGGACTCCAGCTCTCTCACATTCCCGGGAAAAGAATATGTAGCCAACAGTTCATACAATTCCTTTGGCGGCGTCGGAACTTTTTTCTGGAGTGCCGCTGCGGATTTTTCCAGAAAATGACGCACCAAAAGCGGAATATCGTCCGTGCGCTCGCGCAAAGAGGGCATGTGAATATGATGCGTTCTGAGCCTAAAGTTAAGGTCTTTTCGAAACTTGTCTTTTCTCTGAAGCGACCAGAGATTTTCATTGGTGGACGCCACAATACGAACACTGGTCTGCTCGACCTCATCCTGTCCCAGTGGCAGGTATTCTCCTTCTTGGAGGAGTCGCAGCAATTTTATTTGAGACGCAGGGTTCAAGTCGCCGATCTCATCCAGAAAAAGGGTTCCGCCCACCGCCCGATCTATTAAACCCTTGCGTTCCTGTTCAGCACCCGTAAAGGCCCCTTTGATATGCCCGAAAAGGGTATCTGAAAATACGTTGTCGTCAAGTCCGGCTACATTAACCGCAACGAAACGTCCTTTAAGCTTGCTGAGTGTATGAATCGATCGTGCAATCAACTCTTTGCCCACCCCGGTCTCTCCGGTGATGAGAATCGGTTGAGACGACGGTGCAACCGACTCAATGTATTTAAAAACCAAGAGCATTCTTTCGTTGTGGGTGATGATCTCTGAAAAAACCCGGGGGTTTTCAAGAGCGATTTTGACCATCTAAAAGATCCTCCCATGTCGGGTTGCTGAACAGAACGTTTAAATCCATCTTCGCGGAATACAATCGATGGGCGACGCGATATATTTACCACCGATGTAGATGCGGCTTTTCTTTATGATATTCTACGCTTATATTTGATTAGCATATGAGAAAAAGAAGTTCAAATGTTTTGTTTCGGTTTTCCATGTTACTTGACACACACCCCGCTTCTTTCTATTTTGAATTCTATACGGCAAAGACTCCCACGAACCTGGGTCCGGAGCACTTGCGAAACAAAGCATCCCGCCGCAAGCGGCAGGGTAAAAAAACCAAATAAAAAATGTTAAAAAAAATCGATTCCCTTTTATCCGAAGCCCTGACTGCAGACAGGCATAACATCCGGCGTGAAATCAAGCGCATTAAACGATGGTCGGCGAAGTCGCCGTCTGATGAACGCATAAACAAACGGCTGGTCGGTCTTGAAAAAAAGCTTCAAACATCTGCAAAAAAAAGATTGTGGCGCCAAGCAAACCGGCCCGAACCCGCCTACAACGAAGCCCTCCCCATCCTGGCCAAAAAAGACCAAATAATAGGGTCGATCTCGAAGAATCAGGTGATCATCATATCGGGTGAGACCGGTTCCGGAAAGACCACCCAGATACCGAAATTCTGCCTTGCCGCAGGCCGCGGAATCGATGGAAAAATCGGCTGCACCCAGCCCAGAAGAATTGCCGCGGTGACCGTTTCAAAACGCATCGCCGAAGAACTCGGAGAAAAGTTGGGCAGGTCCGTGGGGTATAAAATCCGCTTCAAAGATAAAACCAGCCCCAACGCTTTTATCAAGATCATGACCGACGGCATCCTCCTGGCCGAAACCCAAAGCGACCCATATCTGAATGAATACGATACCCTCATCGTCGATGAAGCCCATGAGCGAAGCCTCAATATCGATTTTATCCTGGGAATTTTAAAGACCCTTTTAAAACAAAGAAAAGATCTTAAACTGATCATCACCTCTGCCACCATCGATACGGAAAAATTTTCAAAGGCCTTTGACAATGCGCCCGTAATCGAAGTGTCCGGCCGCATGTATCCGGTTGAACTACAGTATTCCCCAATGGAACCAAAATCCGAGGAAAACGACGATCCGAGCCATATCGAAATGGCGGTCCGAGCCATGGGCAGACTCTTGAACCAAACCGGCACCGGGGATATTCTCGTCTTCATGCCCACAGAACAGGATATTCGTGAAACCTGTGAGCTCATTAACGGGAGAAAATACAAAAATACGGTCATTTTTCCGCTGTTTGCCAGGCTTGCTGCGTCTGAGCAGTCGCGGGTTTTTTCGAATATTTCGGCCAGAAAGATCATTGTGGCAACCAATATTGCCGAAACGTCATTAACCATACCCGGCATTAAATATGTCATCGATTCGGGGCTTGCACGGATATCCCGATACACCCCGAAATCAAGAACCACCGCCCTTCCGGTAACGGCCATATCAAAAAGCAGTGCCGATCAGCGCAAAGGAAGATGCGGCCGGGTGGAAAACGGGGTGTGCATCCGACTTTATTCCGAAGAAGACTTCGAGAATCGACCGCTTTTTACCCCGCCCGAGATTTTAAGAGCCAACCTTGCAGAGGTCATCCTGAGAATGACCGCCCTTAAACTCGGCGATATGTCGGATTTTCCCTTTATCGACAAGCCGGCATCAAAAAGCATCCAAGACGGCCTCGACCTTCTCTACGAACTCGACGCCATCCTTCCGGAATCAAGCCAAAAAACAAAAAAGAAGCAAATACGCCTTTCGCTCACGGAAAAGGGCCGTCTGATGGCCAAACTTCCGGTGGACCCCAGATTGTCCAGAATGCTTATGGAAGCTCAGATCCAAGGATGCCTGAAAGAGATGACGGTCATTGCTTCCGCCCTGAGTGTTCAGGACCCCAGGGAACGGCCCGCCGAAAAAGCGGAAGCGGCGGATCGCGCCCAAAAAGTATTTCATGATCCTTTTTCTGATTTTATCACACTTTTCAATATCTGGAAAAATTATCATCAAACCTGGGAAAATGAAAAAACAATGGGGAGCTTGAAAAGGTTCTGCAAAACCCACTTCCTCTCTTTTAGAAGGATGCGGGAATGGCGGGATGTCCATGCCCAGCTTTCTGAGGTTCTCAAAGAATACGGTTTGGAAAACAATAAACATCGGGCTGAAAAAATCCGGGTCGCAAACAACACATCGCCCCAAATCCCGGACCCCGAACCTTCCGCAAAAGACATGGGATTCAGCCCTCTTTACACGGCCGTCCACACATCGATTTTGAGCGGTTTTCTCTCCAACATCGCCATGAAAAAAGAAGAAAATGTCTTTCATGGGACCAAAGGAAAAGAGGTGATGATCTTTCCAGGATCGACGCTGTTTAACCGTTCAAAAAGATGGATTGTGGCGGCCGAACTGGTGGAGACGTCACGACTGTTTGCCAGAACCTGCGCAAATATCGACAGCGCGTGGTTGGAAAAACTCGGGGGGAGCCTGTGCAAATATACGTATCTTCATCCACATTGGGAGAGAAAAAGGGGCGAGGTTGTGGCAAGCGAGCAGGTCAGCCTTTTTGGTCTCATTATTATCCCCAGTCGGCCGGTCTCCTATGGCAGAATCAATCCCGATCACGCAGCGGAAATTTTTATTCAAAGCGCACTGATCGAAGGTGACGTCCAAAAAAAACTTCCGTTTATGCTTCACAATCAGAATCTCGTCGATGACGTCAGGAATATGGAAGACCGGATCAGAAGAAGGGATGTTCTGGTGGATGATGCAGACCTGTTCGAATTTTACAGAAAAAGGCTCCGGGAATGTTATGACATAAGAACCCTGACCCGGCTGTTAAAACAAAAGGAACAGGACCGTTTTCTCCGAATGAAACCCGAAGACATCGCCCGCTATCGTCCGGATGAAAAAGAACTGTCTCAGTTCCCGAGCAGCATCGATCTCGGGGACCGCAGTTTTGACTGTACCTACAGATTTGAACCCGGGGAAACCGATGATGGTGTTACCATTCGCATACCCTCCTCTTCAGCCCACTCGGTTCCACCGGAATCCATCGACTGGCCGGTGCCCGGGCTCTACAGGGAAAAAATAACCGCCCTCGTTAAAGGTCTTCCCAAAATATTTCGGAAAAGACTGGTCCCTGTATCGAATACGGTGGATGTCATCGTCGCTGAAATGCCAAAAACCAAAAACGCTATGATCACAGCGCTGGGGGATTTCATATACACCCGCTTTAGCGTCGATGTTCCCGCATCGGCCTGGTCGGATGATCGTTTGCCGGATCACCTAAAAATGCGCGTATCGATTACAGGTCCAAAAGGTGAGGAAATCTGCTCTGGCAGGAACCCGGCGATTTTAAGCCGGCGCATTTCCAACACCGCCGAAACCGGTGAATCAAGGGAAATGAAATCTGCCAGAAAAAACTGGGAAAGAACCGGCATAACCCGCTGGGACTTTCCGGATCTGCCTGAAAGCCTTGTAATAAGAGGCAAAAACCGGACCCAATGGATTGTTTATCCGGGCCTTCAAACCGCCGACGGAAAGGAAAAAAGCGTAAACTTGCGCCTTTCTCGAAACATGGAAAATGCCCTGGCATCTCACAAAAAAGGTGTTGCCGCCCTTTTCGCCTTTCATCTTTCAAAGGACTTGAGTTTTTTAAAAAAAACCCTGGCACTCCCAAAGAATATGCGTAAAAAGGCCGATTATTTCGGCGGAGCGAAACGCTTTGAAGAACGGATGTATCAACGTATGATCCACCGGCTGTTCCGTGGGAACATCAGATCCAAAGCGGCCTTTTACGCCCATGCCGAATCTGTAGCGCCGATCATGCTGTCCAAAGGTCGGGAATTTGCAAATCTAAGCGTCTCTGTTCTCGAGGCGTATCACGAAACCAGAACCGTTTTCTACAACCTTGAAACCGCCCACAGAGCCAACCGCGGGGTCCTGGAATTTTTAGAGGGCCAAAGAGCGGAACTGTCCAGGCTGGTGCCGGATACGTTTATGGATCTTTACGATACGGACCGGCTGATTCACCTGCCCAGATACATAAAGGCTGCTGCAATACGGGCCGAGAGGGCATTGGTCAATTTCGAAAAGGACCAGACAAAGGCCCAAGAAATTGAAATTTTTTCCCGCAGCCTCAACACGCTGTTACAAGAACTCTCGCCGGCCGTATCAGAAAGAAAAAAAGCAGCCATCGAGGCATATTTCTGGCTGATTGAAGAATATAAAGTCTCTGTTTTTGCCCAGGAGCTTAAAACACCTGTGCGGATTTCCAAAAAACGCCTTGAAGAGACGTTAAGGGAGATCAAAAGGATGGCATAAAGTGTCGCTCCCTTTATCTATACAAGTCTGGTGTGGGCCCTGATTTTCGGTTTTTTATTTTTTGACTATGTACCAGATATGTGTATGATTATCGGTTCAGGGACTATCATGACCGGAGGTCTCATGGTATATCATCATGAAGCCCAAACGCCGGGTGAACCGCAGCTACCAGCAAGTCGGTCTGAATCGATCAAATAACTCAGATTGACCTTAGGAGTGCCAGCCAATGGAGTGGTAAATCTACCCGGAATAAAACATGAATGGGCAAGGATTTAACGAGGGAGAAAAATAAATCATGAAAAAGATTCTGATGTGTGTTCCAAACATTAGCGAAGGAAAAGATCTCGATGCGGTAGAGTTGGTGGTTGATGAAGTTCGCCAGATATCAGGAGTGACCCTTCTGGACTACTCATGGGATCAAAACCACAACCGATCGGTCCTGACCTACTTGGGGGATCCTCAGTCCGTCATTGAAGCAACCAAGAACATGGCGGCAAAGGCTCTGGAACTAATCGACATGCGCAATCACCAAGGCTCTCATCCTCGCATCGGGGCCGTGGACGTAGTGCCCTTTGTCCCGGTGAGGAACATGAACATCGACGAGACTGTGGCCATAGCCCACCAAGTGGGACGCTTTTTAGGCGAACAGGGAGTACATGTGTACTACTATGCCCAGGCCAGTGACAAGCCGGAAAGGACCACCCCCTCCTCGGTGCGCAAGGGCCAGTACGAAGGTCTCAAGGATCGGCTAAAAGACCCGACATGGTATCCGGACAAGGGCCCGACCGAATTTAATCCACGGGCGGGGGCCACCGCCTTAGGCGTGCGCATGCCCCTTATCGCTTTCAACGTGAATTTGCACACCACAGATGTGTCCATCGCAGAGCAAATCGCCAAGGCTGTGCGCCGAATCAGCGGCGGTTACCAATTCGTCCGGGCAATGGGCCTGTCGTTGGAAGGTCAGGATCTGGCACAGGTGTCTATGGATCTGGACAACTATATAAAAACTCCCATACACAGAGTCTTGGAGACTGTGCGATGTGAAGCGGCCCGTTACGGAGTCAGCGTAGCCGGATGTGAGTTCATAGGACCGGTGCCTCTGGCCGCTTTGGAAGAATGTATCCGGTTTTACGTGCAGGCTCATGATTTCTCCGTGGACCAGGTCATCGAAAACAGCCTGCTGAGTCTGATAGACTGATTTTAGTTGCACTCATTACCGGAAAAAGACCTCGAGCCCACTATTTTGTTTAATGTTCCGATTTGGAAATGGATGAAAAACCCTCACTTTTGACAATGGTATTAAACTGTAACCCTGCCTGTTGAAAAAGGAAAGAGGATATAATGACCACCCACAATAATAGGCCCTTAACCAAGCGCATAGAAGAAAGCTCAGAGGAACTTACACCGTTAGGTCGACAAATGGTTGACTACCTTATGCGCAATCCTAATGATCTATTACGCCTGGCCAAGCTGGTTCGGTTGCAGGACAGAGATTTAATTGTCATAGCGGACAGTCGGAACTGCCCGCTGTTCCAGTTTACAGACCATTACCTGTCCGTCCCATGCCAACACTTCCCTATTGTCGGAAGCCCCAGCGCTTTATCCTGCGTGGCGGACCGGGATGAACCTGCTTCGCAGGAACTGGCGATCGTCTCTGCAGGATTAGCCAAGGGGAAATGGCCCAAAAATTCCACGACTGTGCCAAGCGATGCCTGAACGAACCGGAGATCGGAGAGCTTTACAAACGTCTCATAAATCTGGAGCAGGAGAAGATACGCGACATCGTCGCTCTGATCCGCACCAAAGATAGGTCAGGAGCTACCCTCGCGTGAGCGGCGAGGTAGGATAACTATGACAATTATGCTCCAAATACTACCTGTTAAATACAATTTAGTTGGAGAAGATGGCTTGAGAATTCAAGGGTTCCCCGATGAGTTGCATCAATCTCTGTTAAGGCATGCTTCATAATATATCAACTCGAACGGTCTTCTGCCCTTTGTTGATTCGACCTGGCCTTTATTGTGCTGCTTTCACCCGGTTAAATGCTTTATATTCCTCACTATCGGGTCCCGGTGAAACAAAAGAAAATACATGGTTTAACTGGATAAAATTTGAAATATAATATTTCCGTTTTTAAAACCGGCTTGAGAGAGAGATGAAGTAATTTGCCTCATCGATCCGTCCCCGTTTGCGGCACCCGGCTGCGTAGATATTGCATTTCTCCTTTAGGGTTTTAACCGCCGCCGCATATTGACCCTTTGAGAGAAACCCGCTTTCCATAATCTTTTTTATGGCCTTGATCCGAAATCTGTCGAGTCCGAAGGATGCGGAAAGCTGATCCTCATGCCCGCCCCGCTTTATAATGAGCGGTGTATCGATGTGGTATACCGGAAACCGGCAGCTTATCCTGAGCCATAGATCATAGTCTTCACAGGCCGGGAGCGCTTCATCAAAGTTCCCGACGATCTCCAACAGGCTGCGCCGGATCATCACTGCCGAAGGGCTGACCAGGCACAGGGCCAGAGATGGTTCAAAAATCATTCCGGAAGGTTTTTTGTGTCGTTTTTTAGGATTGACCCGGACACCGCTTCTGATCCAGACCTCTTCAGTCTGACATATCAAAGCATCCGGAGTTGTATTGAAAAACTCAACCTGCCTCGATAGTTTTTGCGGCAGCCAGAGGTCGTCGGAGTCGAGGAACGCGATAAACCGCCCGGATGCTTCGGAAATCCCCCGGTTTCGTGCGGCGCTCACCCCTTTGTTCTCCTGCCGGAAAACTTTGATGGCCCCACGGTATGCGTCTAAAACTTGTGGGGTATTATCTGTGGATCCGTCATCGACGACAATTAACTCAAAATCTCTATAATCCTGTGCCAGGACTGAATCGACGGCCTCTCCGATTGTCCAGCCGCGGTTATACGTCGGGATGATGACACTCACCTGGGTTTTTGCTTCCATCCTGTTCATCTTTTACCTCTGAAACCGTTGTAAATAACCCATTCAAATTATGCAACACCTCAATATGGATGATTCCTATTTTTTTTGGATCATCTCCAAAAGAATGGGGGATCCAAAAAGGGTTCAAGGGTTCGAAGATTCGAGGATTCGAGGATTTCAAAATTTTTCATTTATTTTCATTCATTTGAAAGGTTCCAAAAACAACGATTCAGTCCGTTTTTGCATTTAAAGCTTGACTTATTTTAATTTTTCGCTATTAATTTAGGATGCATTCATCAGACATCTAACCGAAATCCCCAAACAAGCCGAAATTACATGCGCGATCGTTAAATAATAATATTTAAGGAAACCTCGATTTGCACTGTATCAGATTGAAAAGAAAGGAGGCGAGATCTAACTAAATAAGAACTCAGGAATTTTTTATTAAACCATAACCGCTCTATGGACAAAGGAGGTTCAAATGAAAAAAGCTTTAATTATCGGCATTGCGATTGTCTTTGGATTCGCTCTTTTTATGGGGGGAACACCGACAACCGCACAGGCTAAAACCACTTTTATTACCGTTGGAACCGGTGGCATTACCGGCGTTTACTACCCCACCGGTGGCGCCATTTGCAAGATTGTTAACAAGAAGCGCAAGGAATATGGTATTCGCTGCACCGTAGAATCCACCGGCGGATCGGTATTTAATGTCAATGCCATCATGTCCGGCGACCTGGAATTCGGCGTTGTTCAATCCGATAGACAATTCCAGGCATTTAACGGTTCAGAGAAATCCGAGTGGGCTGGCAAGCCCCAAAAGGATCTTCGTGCGGTATTCAGCATCCATCCGGAATCCATCACCCTTGTGGCAGCGGTTGAAGCAGGTATAAAAAGCATTGCGGATCTTAAAGGGAAAAAAGTAAACATCGGCAATCCCGGCTCCGGTCAGCGTCAGAACTCCATTGATGCACTTGAGGCAGTGGGAATCGATTATAAAAAAGACATGAAGGCAGAAGGAATCAAGGCTTCCGAATCCGCCAGCCTCCTTCAGGACGGCAGGATCGATGCTTTCTTTTATACGGTGGGACATCCCAACGGATCCATAAAGGAAGCGACATCCGGGAAAAGAAAGGTGCGCTTTGCTTCCATCACCGGCGTTGAAAAACTGCTGGCAAAATACCCTTACTATGCCCCGGCTGTGATACCGATTTCGTTTTACCCAAATGCTGAAAACAAAGAAGATGTTAAAAC
>Ga0070724_10001489_pt1 | contig 13876 bp, 14 predicted proteins | sample tdDd001_FD_67278 | JGI IMG/M metagenome (GOLD analysis project Ga0070724, IMG submission 67278) | Marine sediment microbial communities from the Atlantic coast under amendment with organic carbon and nitrate - tdDd00.1 | ecosystem: Environmental > Aquatic > Marine > Coastal > Sediment | place...
ATTGAGCTCCCTATAGTCTGTTTTTTCGCAGAAGTCGGTGAAATCAGCAAAAGGTCTTTCCTTTATAATAGAAGCAATTATACCTCTACCTACGTTTTTTACATTTTTTAAACCAAATCTGATTTTATCACCACTTACAGAAAATGAACCAAAACTCGTATTGACATCTGGTGGTAATATTTCAATATTCATTCTGTAGCAATCTTGAATGTACCTTGCTATTTTGGATTGATTACCTATCATACTGGTCATTGATGCTGCCATAAATTCTACTGGAAAATGTGCTTTAAGATAAACCGTTTGATAGGCAATAATACCATAACCAGCTGCATGTGACTTATTGAAGGCATACTTTGCAAAATCCATCATATCATCAAAGATTCTCTCGGCTACACTTGCAGGTACACCTCTTCTTACACAACCTTCTACTTCAATAGAACCATCTTCAGCTAAAGAACCATGAATAAAGATCTGCTTTTCTCTTTTCATGACATCTGATTTTTTCTTGCTCATAGCACGTCTTACAATATCTGAACGACCATAAGAGAAACCACCTAACTCTCTTACAATTCTCATAACTTGCTCTTGATATACAATACAACCATAGGTTACATCTAGTATATTTTCTAACATTGGATGTTCATACTTGACCAAATGCGGATTATTTTTATTCATAATATACTTTGGTATGGAATCCATGGGACCAGGTCGGTATAAAGATATGCCAGCGATGATATCTTCTAAGGATGATGGTTTAAGTTCTTTCATGAACCGAATCATGCCTGCACTCTCTAATTGGAATACACCCTGTGTTTCACCACGACCAATAAGGTCAAATGCAGCCTTATCATCATAATTATTATCATCAAAAGAAAAATCGATTCCCCTATTTCTTTTGATATGCCCTATCGTATCTTTTATAACTTTTAGAGTTCTCAGACCTAGAAAATCCATCTTAAGGAGACCTAATTCCTCTAAAAGCGTCATTGAGTATTGGGTTGTAATGGACTCATCTTGTAAATAAAGAGGCACATAATGATCTACGGGTAGCTTAGATATTACAACACCAGCAGCATGGGTAGATGCGTGTCTTGGCATGCCCTCTACAGCTTGCGCTGCCTTAATTACTTGTCTTAACTCTGAATCCTCTTCATACATCTTATAGAACTCTGGCGATTGGGATAATGCCTTGTCCAAAGTCATTCCGAGTGCAAAAGGTACTGCTTTAGCCAGTTTATCAGCATCACTATAAGGTAATTCTACAACTCTTCCCACATCTCTAAGTGCTGCCTTAGCCGCCATAGTACCAAATGTGATAATTTGAGAAACATGATCTTTGCCATACTTTTCAATAACATAATCTATTACTTCTTGCCTTCTACTGTCCTCAAAATCTATGTCAATATCAGGCATTGTTACTCTTTCAGGATTTAAAAATCTCTCGAAAATCAAATCATACTTAATTGGATCAACATCAGTAATGTAAAGTACATATGCAACAATACTACCACCAACTGAACCTCTACCTGGACCTACTGATATACCATTGTCTTTCGCATACTTTATAAAGTCCCAAACAATAAGGAAGTAATCACTAAATCCCATATTAGATATGGTGGTTAACTCGTAGTCTAATCTTTCTAGATGATTTTCATAATCTGAATATCTTTCTTTCAATCCTTTGACACAGAGTTCCCTTAAATACGCCTCATGATTATAACCTTGAGGTAGATGATACTCTGGCAAGTGTCTTGATTCAAAATCAAAGTTAACATTACATTTATCTGCTATGACTTGTGTATTTGAAATCGCCTGAGGAATATGCGAAAAAAGATTGTACATTTCTTGACTACTTTTTAAATAAAACTCATCAGTAGGAAACTTCATTCTTTTTGAGTCGGACACATTCTTCCCAGTTTGAATACATAGTAATATATCATGAACTGGTGCATCCGTTTTCTCAAGATAGTGAACATCATTAGTTGCAACCAACTCAACACCAATCTCTTTAGCTAAACGAATCAAATGCATATTGACTTGCTTTTGTTCCATCATGCCATGGTCTTGAACTTCTAAATAAAAGTCTTCTTTAAACATTCTTTTAAGATCAAGTGCAACCCTTTTAGCCTTTTCATAGTCATTCTTCATAAGCGCTTGCTGAACATCACCAGCTAAACATGCACTTAGTACAACTAGGCCTTCTGAGTACTTTTCAAGCAAACTATAATCTATACGAGGTTTATAATAGAATCCATGTACAAACCCCTCTGATACAAGTTTAATTAAATTTTGATAGCCCTTATTGTTCTTAGCTAATAAGACCAAATGGCCACTATTTTTGTCTAAACTTGCATCCTTATCAGTAAGGGATCTAGCAGCAGTATAGACCTCACATCCTATAATAGGTTTTATACCAGCCTTCTTAGCCTCTTTATAAAAATCCACAGCTCCAAACATGACACCATGGTCTGTTATAGCTACAGAGGTCATATTCAATTCTTTAAGTTTTTTAAACAGAGGTTTTATTCGTGCAAAACCATCTAACAAACTATACTCTGTGTGTAAATGTAAATGTGAAAAATTCATTTGTCTCCTTAAAAAAACCTTCATTTACTGAAGGTCTAACTTTACTGATTGATATGTTGTTCCCATAACCCGTTGATAATCGACTTTATCTCTACAGGTAACTCATAATATCTTGCATTTGCAAGTTCTTCAACACGTGTCGTATTTCTTTTGACACTTGCTTTTGCAAACGATTCAGCATCTGCTTCAGGCATTAAGTTTAAATCCAGTATAGGTAACTGCCCCCAATTACTCGGTATATATTTATCCAATTGCAATGGAATTGATAACATTTCATTAATCGTTACAATAGAACCTGTTTTATTAGATGCATTCATTGGTACAGCAAAATATAATGTATCCATAATAGTACCTGATTCAAATATAAAAGCTTTAGCGCCATCTGGATAGACTTCATTATTGATAGCATCTGTTGCATAAGAAAAATCTTGTGTCATTGAAAAGAATAGGCTACCATTTTTAAACTGCTCATCTACACCTTCAATTGATGTAAAATACTGACCATCATTCTTCAAAACATATGTGTCTAACTCTTTTAGATAGTTAATTGCAGGCATCAATAGTTCTTCAATTTGAGCTTCTGTTAGGTTTTCATCTAGTAAGCTATTAAGAGTTTCTTGACCTAGTCGCTCAAATACTACTGTTCTTATAAACTCTCCGCCAGTTTCATCTAAGACTGGATTTGGATAAGTAAAAGTTTCAGGATTATCTTTTAAAAAACTCAATAGTTCATCTGTACTCGTTGGATAGATTTCTAATTCATCTTCATCAAACATCAAGACAAATTGCTCTCGTCCAAAAGGTATGGCAAAACCTTCTAATGGGTATCCATGTTCTGTTCCAACATCGGAATCCAATAAGTTGATGTTCTCCATTAGATTTGGTACTTTATCCGATATCTCAGGATACAAATACATTTGATCCTTTAATCGTCTGAACTCATCATCTCTTAAAACCAAAAGATCTATATCACCATCTTTGTTCTCATTCAACGAATCTCTTTCCAATGTGTACTCAATTTCATCATAAGATAAAATTCTAACATTGAGTGTAATCCCAAAGTTTTCTGAAAGATGCTTGTATAGTTTAGAAGAAAACCAAGCTCTCATTTCTTCATCTGATTGTGTTAAATATAGATTAACTGTTGTATTGCTTGCACTCTCTAACATCAAGTCCCAATCTTTATCCAGTGTAGCTTCCCCTGTAAGGATATCGGCTGTTTGACATGATATCATTGATATTGTAAGCATTATTACAATAGATATAACTAAAATACGTTTCTTCATAAATACCTACCTTGTTGTCTTCTTTACTATTATATTATATAACAAAGCATGACTGATTAGAACCAAAAAATAAAAAGCCTACAAAGAGGCTCTTCTAAGTTTAAACTCATCTATATCAATATCAATAACAGATATGGTTGGATTCTTGTATAAATCTATTTCATAATAGTTCTTAAGTCTTTCTCCATTAGATGATATAGTGACCCTAACAATTGGGCATAACTTATTTTTTGTCATAATCTGACCTATATCACCAGTATTTAGCTTTACAAATAATCCAATGGGATAATAACCAATCATAGTAATAAATTTTTTCACTATTTCGCCATCGAACTGGCTATCTGCTTGCTCTATTACATATTCCACACCCTTGTAATAATCAATTCTATCACAGTATATTCTATCACTTGTGATTGCATCAAATACATCTCCGATAGCAACAATTTTAGCAAAAATAGGAATATCGTTTTTTGTTAATTGCCTTGGGTAACCTTTACCATCAATTCTTTCGTGATGTGATAAGGCAATATTTGCAGTTTCAGCTTCAAACTTCAGTGTTTCTTTTAATATCTTATGACCATACAAAGTATGATTTTGGATTTCTCTGAACTCTTCATCAGTCAATTTACCTGGTTTGTTATAAATATCAGAAGGTATAAGCATCTTGCCAATATCATGAATCAAAGCACCTGTTCCTAACTGCATCAATTTGCTTTGATTTAAGCCAAGATATACCCCCGTGACCAAAGATAAAACACAGACATTTACTGAATGAGACAATAGATAATCATCAATAGCACTTAAGTTGGATAAATTAAGTACAACACGATCGTCTATTAATACTACATCTATAATCCGTTCTACAATTTTTTTTATTTTATCTGCTTTTAATGAATTTCCATCTAAAACAGCATCTAACATTTCTTTCACTATTGTACTTGCTTCTTGTCTTGTTTCATTTAAAATCACAGCTTTTCTCAGTGCAGCTTTTTCCTCAAATAATCCAACACTTTCTTTTACTTCGGTTTTAACCGGAAGCTCCTCAATACGTTCATCAATAAGTACAATATTTATATCTAATAGTTTGATTCTTTCAATTCTTTTCTGATTTAACTTTAAGCCTTGATTGAATAGAATTTTACCATCAACATCATATATAGTTTCTGCTAACACCATATCATCTACAAGGTGTCTAACATCCACTTGACGTTTGTTGATTTTCATTTTGCCCTCCATAAATAAAACGAATTCCATCAAAATATACATATGTGTAATTCGACAAAATTCGACTCTATTTACATTCTAAGTTATTCAATTGAAAAAGGCAACCAAATTTTAAACATTCATGATATCAGAACTAAAAAAGTGTTCTAACTTTTCTACTGCTTCTTCTTCATCTGGACCTTTTACTGTTAAAGTGATTACGCCGTCTTTTGGAATACTCATGGAGATGATACACATGATACTTTTACCATCAATGTAATCATTGTTATAGCATAACTCTACATCAGATAAAAATCCATTTGTTAACTGCACGAACTTAGATGCAACACGTGCATGTAAACCCATTTCATTTTTGATTGTAAATTCCTTTTTAATCATTTGATCCCTCTCTTTCAAGTATATCTAACGCTAATTTTTCTATTTTTCGTAATCTATGGTTAACACCTGATTTGCCAATTGGAGGGTTTAATAATTGACCTAACTCCTTCAGGCTAACATCTGTATTATTCAATCGAATCATAGCAATTTCTCGTAGATTATCTGGTAATGCTTCTAAACCTATATGTTCATCTATAATCTCAATATATTGTTTTTGCTTAACAGCTGCACCAACCATCTTATTAAGATTTGCAGTCTCGCAATTAACCAATCTATTGATATTGTTTCGCATTGATTTTACTATTCTTGTGTTCTCAAAAGACATCAGGGCAGTATGTGCACCAATTATATTTAATAGATCAACAATTTGATCGCCTTCTTTTAGATAAACAATATAGTTCTTTTTTCGTCCGATAACTCTAGCATGTAAACCATAAGAATTAATAAGTGACATTAACTCTTCAGCATAATCCTCACGATGGGTAATAAGCTCCATGTGGTAAGACTTTTCAGGATCCGATAAAGAGCCTCCACCTAAAAAAGTTCCTCTAATGTAAGCGCGTTTACAACATTCATTTTCTAATAATGTTTTTGGTAGACCATTATTAATTATAACACTACCTTCATCCTCTATCATAATCTCCAATTTTTTTAGTATATCTGTAGAGTCAGTAATTTTGATTTGATAAGAGTTGTTTTTTCGTAAAACAGTGTTTTTTACAGTATCTATATCAGTATGTACCTGCATGGATCTTTTAAATAGTACAAAAATCATTCTTGCTATTGCAGGATTTTCAGTGGTAATCAATAGGTTGGTTCTTCCTCTTCCAAGTAGTTGAATTGTACCACTTACTCTTACTAAAGCTGATAACTCAGCCAACTGACAACATTTACTGTCTGCTGTTTTTCGTGCAAGTTCATTCTTTGTCTTTGATGAAAAAGACATATTTCACCTCATATAATTTCTAATGCTTTTTTGATAACTTTTCTCTCATCATCATACTTAGCAATTTTTACTACTTTTTCTTGATCTATAAAAGCTGCTTGAATGAAACCTTCTTCTCTCAAAGGTATTAAATCCTCTGATATAGCTTTCATCAAATACCATGAAACTTTCTTGTGAATCAATTTATACTCTGTCCAGAAATTACTAAATGAATATGCTGTAATACCTACATAATCAATAATTTCTGTATCAATATTTGTTTCTTCTTTAACTTCTCTAATTGCAGTCTGCTCTAAAGTTTCATTGCACTCTATTCTGCCTTTTGGTAGTACCCAGTCTCCATTTTTCTTTTTGAGCATGAGTATTTTACCATCTTTAAAAACAATGCCTCCCGCACTGATAACTTCCTTCATATTACACTTCCTTTTTATATAAGAATAGTATAGCATGAACTGAATTTTTTTTCACATTTTTAGTATTCTATCAGAAAACACACATTTAGTCCAGATTTTTCTTATTAAATGCCTTTTTTTCAAGCTGATCTAACCTATCTTTTAATGATTGAATCTCTTTATTTTTTTTAGTTATACTTAAAATCAACCATATAGGTAATCCAATAAGGCCTACAATAATTAATGTGTTTATAATTTGAAAAACCAATGTCGCATCAGTAGCTACCATTCTACCACCTCCTGCTGTCATTATATGTCAAATACTATTGTTGAAGAAGTAAAGTAGATAAAATGTAATCATATTACAAAAGGAAAGCTATTCTAAGCTTCCCTTTTCTATATAATGCTCTATATACTTAACTAACTTCCTAATGTCATGTCGAACATAACCTTGTTTCACTTCTATAAAGTCAGCCTCTAGAATCTTTATGCCATTTTCTTTGAAGAAATTACGATCTTTTCTTGTTAATGTTAAAAGTTTTGAAGATTCCTTTTGATATCTATCTCTTACTTCTTTAGAAACATCTTGGCTATTGGCTACAACATAATCAAACTTTATATCAGCATGTTCATAAATGGCTTGAACATGATCAGCTATATTATAGTCATCTGTTTCACCTGGTTGAGTCATTAAATTAGAAACATATACTTTCTTAGCTGGTGATTTCATGATTGCATGACTAATACCATCCACCAATAGGTTAGGAATCAAACTTGTATAAAGACTACCGGGACCTATAAAAACAACTTTTGCTTCTGCAATTGCCTCCAATGAACGATCTAAAGCCTTAACTTGTAATGGTTTTAAAAAAACCTTTTTAATCGGTGATTTCTTTTTTAAAACCTGATAAGGTATTTTAGATTCTCCTCTGACAACTGTTCCATCTTCTAGTTCAGCAACCAAATGAACATCTTCATTGGTAGCAGGTAAGACTTGTCCCTGAACAGCAAATATATCACTGATTTTTGAGATAGCATCTTCAAAGTTTTCTGATATACCCAGCATGGCTGCAATCATCAAGTTTCCAAAAGATTGATTTTTATAACGACCCTCATCAAACCTATAGGCAAAAAGTTCTTGAAGTACAGGCTCTTTACTGGCTAAACCTAGTATGCAGTTTCTTATATCTCCAGGCGGCAACATTGCAAGATCTTCTCTAAGAACACCTGATCCACCACCATCATCTACTACATTGACAATTGCCGTGATTTCTTCAGTAACTAGTTTCAAACCTCTTAAGAGAATAGATAAACCTGTTCCACCACCAATTGCTACTATTTTTGTATGTTCATTCATTTAACTATCCCTATGAGTAATAAAGACCCTATAATTTTGCTTCTTTAAATACTCTCCTAATTTATTGGCCATGGTAACAGATCGATGTCTACCACCGGTACAACCAAAACTAATGTTTAACTGTGTTTTTCCCTCTTTTAGATATTGGGGGATTAAGAAGGAAATTAAATCCTTCGTTTTATCTAAGAAAATTTTACTTTCCTCAAACGACATAACATAATCTTGTACATCTTTTTCATTACCTGTTCTTTCACGTAACTCTGATATATAAAAAGGATTCGGTAAGAATCTCACATCAAAAACTAGATCAGCATCAATTGCTATCCCCTTCTTAAAACCAAAAGAATTACAAATTATAGAGATATTGGGTTGTGAATGATCATCTAAAAACTTGTCTTTGACTTGATTTCTGAATGCATTAATGCCTAAATCTGATGTATCCATTATAATATCAGCAGAATCGCGAAGTGACTGCATCATAACACGTTCCATTTGGATACTTTCTAACAAGGTATGTTCTCCCGCTAAAGGATGTGGTCTTCTTAACTCTTTGTACCTTTTTACTAAAGCGCCATCAGATGCTTCTACATAGAGCATCTTACATTCGTGTCCTTTTTCCTTAAGTTCTTGATAACCATCATGGAAGTCTTCAAAAAAGGCTCCACCACGAATATCTATCCCTAACGCAATCTTGTCTAGTTCTTCTACAGAATATCTGCAAATTTCGATAAACTTAGAAATCAGAACGGGTGGCAAATTATCGACACAGTAATAACCTGAGTCTTCCATACTTTTCATTGCAGACGACTTGCCTGCTCCTGATAAACCTGTTACAACTACAACTTTCATCTAAACCTCTGCATTCATAATTCTATCAACCGGAATTCCCGCCTCTATACAACGATCCAACGCAGCATCAAACTCACCTACACTCCTTGGATCATGTGCATCACTACCAACAACAAACTTAACCTGTGTTTTCAACGCTTCTTTTATTTCATCTACACTTAAATGACCATGCTTCACATTAACTTCAAGCGCTACGTTTTTTTCAGCAGCCAACTTAGCAACAGCTGTAACATCAATAGGCCCCTTAGCCCCAGGATGTGTAATCGCTGTTAAGTCATAACGATTCATGGCATTAATAATCATTTTTGTATTTATAACCTTTGAACGCTCATATATGGTCTTTGAAAATCTAGACATAAAAGCAAAAACGTGCATCTTTATGTCCAAGTAATTCTTTGGTTTTGATCCAAAATGGTAACCGCATAATATGATATCAGCTAATTTTAATATCTCATCATCTATATCAATGGCCCCATCCACACTCATGAAATTAGCCTCTAATCCTAATAGGATTTCAATGTCATATACTTGATTGAGTCGATCAACTTCTCGTCGCATCTCTTTATAACTTTGTTTTTTTATACCATACGTTGCATGGCCTGGCCCATGATCACTGATAGCTATAGTTTTTAAACCTTTTTCTACTGCTACTTTTACATTATCTTCAATAGATCCTTTACCATGACTAAAAGTGGTATGAGTATGGTAATCAGCAATAATTCGCATCTTAGCCTCCTAGATATCTTACCTCTGTTTCTAAGCTTACGCCGTAATTATCTAAAACAACTTTTCTAACCATTTCAATTAAATCTAATACTTCCTGACACGTTGCCTGTCCCCTATTAACAACAAACCCACAGTGTTTCTCTGATACTTGTGCATCACCAATACGTGCACCTCTAAGTCCTGAATCATCAATCAGCTTACCCGCATAATAACCTACTGGACGTTTGAACATAGATCCTGCAGACGGTAGGGTCAATGGCTGTTTTGAAGTTCTTCTTTCAGTAAAATCTTTTGTTTTTTCTTTAATAGAAATCGGATCACCCTTTTCAAAGGCAAAAGTAGTTTCAAGTACAATATAGTTATGTACTTTAACATCACTCATTCTATACCCAAAATTCATCTCTTCATTTGTTAAATCTAAAATTTCTCCTTGACGCGTTAAAACTTTTACTGATTTAACACAATCTTTCATTTCTCCATCATAAGCACCGGCATTCATTGTAATAGCACCACCGACAGTGCCAGGAATACCACTTGCGAACTCAAAACCTATAAGAGATTCTGAGGCAATTATCTTTGAGAGTGTTGAAAGTAATATACCAGCTTCTGCAGTAATTTCTCCTCCAGATATGGTTACATTGGTAAGATAATCTGAAAGTTTAACAACAACACCATTGTATCCTTCATCACTTACCAGTAAATTGGAACCATTACCCATTATAAAATATTTAGCTTCATAAGCATTTAAGAGTTTTATCACTTCTACAGCTTCTTCTACACTTGCTATTTCTATTAAGAGACTGGCTGGTCCACCTATTTTAAATGACGTATGTTCCTTCATAGGTGCATCCAATAAAAGTCTCGATTGATCTACTATTTTATTTATCTCTTCATACAAACCATTCGTTTCCCTAAATGGCAGTTTATTTTCATTAATAATCATGTTTGTCTCCTTCCAGCATCACTATTATAGCATAAGCTTGAAAATTATTCTCATGGTATTAGATTAAATCAAGTAAATTTATAATTCTTGGGTATCTATGACATGAAGGTGTCATAATTCAAGGTCTATACTCTATTTAGGAGGTGTATAATGAAACATGAATGGAGAAAAAAAGAAAAACACATTTATTTACCAAAAGATAAACCAGAGCTCATTGAACTGCCAACTTTTAAATACATTACTATTAAGGGACAAGGCAATCCTAATAATATAGACTTCGCAAGACATGTTCAAACCTTATACAGTATTGCTTATGGTATTAGAATGTCATATAAATGGGATAATCCACCCAAAGGATATTATGAGTACACAGTATATCCATTAGAAGGTTTTTGGGATTTAATTGATCATAGTAAATATGTACCAGGACAAGTAGACAAGGATAACTTAAAGTATGAAATCATGTTGAGGCAACCTGATTTTTTAGACCAAAACCTATTTGATCAAGTACTTGAAGTTGTAAAAAAGAAAAAGACCGATCTAGATTATAATCTTGTAGAATTAAAGGATATCAGTGAAGGTTTATGTGTTCAAATGATGCATAAGGGTTCTTATGAAAGTGAACCACAAAGTTTTAGTTTAATGGAAAAGTATGCTAAAGAAAATGGTTATGAGAGACAATCAATGGTACATAAGGAAATATACTTAAAAGATCCAAAGAAAACGGAACCAAATAAGTTACAAACAGTTTTACGATTTAAGGTATAAATATTTGAGGTGGTAATATGGAGTTAATAAGAAATCTTCTAAATGAAATAAAAATATTTGCCAAAGGACAAACTATAGATGCACTTCTTCCAACTGTATCATTTTTTATACTTTCTAATAGAACAAGTCTACTTTTTGCTGCTATTTTTTCATTCCTTATATCACTTACACTTTTGATACTTCGTTTGATAAGGAAAGAGACCTGGTATTACAGTATAGGTGGTTTTATTGGTGTTTTAATAGCGAGTCTTTTTGCTTTGACACTGGGGCAATCTAAAAACTACTTTTTACCTGATATTATCAGTAGCTTCTTTATCGGTTTGGGATGTTTAATAACGTCAAGAATGAAGTTACCTCTTGCTGCTTGGTTAAGCCATATTACAAGAGGATGGCCTATAGAATGGTATAAACGTCCAGATGTTAGACCAGCTTACTTTCAAGTTACACTGGTATGGTTTTTATTCTTTTTCATTAGATTTATCCTTTTACTATGGGTTTATCTCAGTGGAAGTGATTTGATAATTTTCATCACCAATATAGTTATGGGACTACCTTTTACTCTAGCACTTTTGTCTTTTAGTTATATTTACGGCATTATAAAATTGTCTTCCCTAAAGGGACCTGGTGTAAATGAACTTAATACACCTCCACCATGGCAAGGTCAAAAAAAAGGATTTTAAAACAGCATATCAATGATATGCTGTTAACTTACTTTTGACACAACTGGAAAAAGTAAATGATCCTTTGGATTAATTTCTGTTATTAAATTTCCACCACAACCGCAAGACTCTTCCGCGCTACAACCGCATCCTGTTGATATATGTCCATCAGTTATGATATCCTCTTCTGTAAAACCAACAGATTCTAAGTGACTCTTCGTATCACTAACGAAATTTTGACTACCTACTACATAAAATAGTGGATCATCATGTGCCTCAATGACATCTTGAATATAAAAATCTAACGACTGATAATAAATCTCTCTACTTGACATATAGATTGATTTGAAACTGTCAAATTGATTTTCTATAACTTCAAACTCATCAGCATAAAGCTGTCCTGTCTTATCCACATTGATTTGCATCATATAAGGTATAGACCTCATATCTTGTACAAAAGCTTTTACTAGAGATCGTGATGCTGCTAAACCGACGCCATTTGAAAGTATAATAATCGCCTTATCTACTCTTCTTAAACCAAAATCGCCACTTGGTTTTGACAAATCAATTTCATCACCGATTTCTAATTGATACAATGCTTCTTTATAATCACTTCTATCTGTTTTTATCCTTGTTGTGAATCTTATAATCATTTCATCCGGGGTTGTAGCATATGAAAACTTTTTACCAATGACTGCTCCATTAACACCCACATAAAGTTTAGAATGATCCCCTTCTGACCAAGTTGTTATCTCATGACTTGAAAAGTCAAAGCTATAAACTTCATCATTATGTTTTATGATATTTTCTAACTTCGCTTTAATGTTATCATTTGATTGACATGCACAAGCCATTAAGCCTCCTTTCAATTGATAATTATTATCACTTGAAAGTATACTATAGTATACCGATTTAGTCAACAATAAAAAATAACCCAATATATAGGTTATTTTGTCTCAAACAAAGGTTCAACTTTCTTTACTATTTTAATCTCATCACCAGGCTTTATTGTACCACCTTCTAGTACCCTAGTAAAAATACCTTCTCTTGGCATAACACAGTCCCCTGTTATTTGCTTTATTTCACATCCTGTATGACATTCTTTACCGATTTGAGTCACCTCATGTAAAGTCTGACCAATACTTAAAATTGTACCTACTGGCAACTCATAAAGTATAATACCTTCAGTCAAAAGATTCTCAGCAAAATCACCAGACTTTAGATGATCTAGCCCCTTTGCTCTCATTTTGTCTACACTCTCTTTACCTAGAAGGCTCACTTGTCTATGCCATTTTCCAGCGTGAGCATCATTTTCTATTCCAAAATCCTCTATAAGAAGAGCTGAATCGACAGGCTTCTTTACAACACCCTTTTTCTCACTTATGTTTATTGATACTAAATGTGCCATTTAAACCTCTCTTTCATAAACACCAGATTTACCACCAGTTTTCTTTATTAATTTTATATCTTCTATAACCATATTCTTATCCACCGCTTTACACATGTCATATATGGTTAAAGCAGCTACACTCACAGCTGTCAAAGCCTCCATTTCAATGCCTGTTTGACCAGACGTTTTAACAGTTGCTCTTATTTCTATTTTCGATGCCTCTTGATTGATTTGGAACTTTAAATCTGCACCTGAAATAAATATATTATGACACATAGGTATAATTTCACTAGTTTTTTTCGCCCCCATTATACCAGCAATCTGAGCAACAGAAATGACATCTCCTTTTTTCATATCACCAGCAATAATTTT
>Ga0070724_10001490_pt1 | contig 13873 bp, 8 predicted proteins | sample tdDd001_FD_67278 | JGI IMG/M metagenome (GOLD analysis project Ga0070724, IMG submission 67278) | Marine sediment microbial communities from the Atlantic coast under amendment with organic carbon and nitrate - tdDd00.1 | ecosystem: Environmental > Aquatic > Marine > Coastal > Sediment | place...
CTTAAATAATAAAAAAGAAGACCTTAAGAGGTCTTCTTTTTTATCTTATTCTCAGTAATCCACCATAGATCAATATCCCTGCTATTATTCCTATAAATGCCAGCATCATGAGCTCACTTCTTGCTTCTTTTTTATTTTTATATCTCTTCATAAAAAACAAGGAAACAGAATACACCATAGCAACCATAGCAGGAATAAATAAAATTCTTTCAGTCATAGGATCACCTCACAATTTAAAGTTAATATATTATACTTCAACTTCAAATAGAAAACAAGTATTTCCTATTGTAATATCATACTAAGCTCTTCCCTTCATTCCTTTAGAGCCTCTTTTACCCATAATATTGCAATTTTTGTCTCCGTTCATCATCTTACCCATCATCTCTATCCCAAACTTTTCCTTCATGCCAACTTTAAACTTAAGCATCTCTTTCTGATTATCTGCCTGCAGTTTTGCCTTTTCATCTATAAGCCTGTTTATATTATCTTCATTTGGCTTTTCAGCTGTTAGCTCCCTCTGGATTTCAAGGTTGATCTCCTTTATATTCAGCATAGACCTCTGCATATCTACCCTGTGTTTTGAGTGAAGTTCATTGAATTCTTCCTGCTGCTCAGGTGTAAGGTTATTCACCTGATCCATCATCATTCCCCCACGCTTTGAGTGAGCTGAATGATTTATTTCCTGATGTGTTGTATTACCCATATTCTGATGTGCTGAATGATCCATCGTCTGATTCTGTGCATAAACTCCTACCGATGCCACCACTGCTAAAACTGCTATTATCTTTTTCATATATATTTCCTCCTGATTAACTTCTAATTTTTATTACAAATGAATTGTAACTGTTTTCTGTGTCTGTATTGTGACAAGTATATGAAAAAAGGATAATCGTCATTTTTAGTCGACTCCCATTTACAAGAAAAAAGGCTACTCCTCATTCAACTGGGCACTTTTCTGATAATCAATGATAATTTATGAATATGATTATCAGTACTTGCCTGTAATCAACGATATTAATGAGCATGATTACTGGTACATAGTTTATAGTTAAACTGTGCAGACTAATCAGAAATTCTGAGTTTCCTTTATAATTTCTTAAAGTATAAAAAAAAACTCTGCCGGGATCTACTCCCCACAGAGGTCAATTTATAAATAACTATACTATACAGCCAGGTGTAGTTTCTTACAGAACCCCGTCTTTTTCAACCTCATCTAATAGTTCCCTTGCAAGATCTAAGTACCTATCCCACGCTTCATTTCTTATGGTAAACCCTGTTGTTGCATAGTCTCCCGATGCCCCTGTTGCAGGAAGCCCCTCTAAATCAAAAAGGTTCTGAGTTTTGATAACCTTTTCATTAAGGGCATCTATCTGAATATTAAAACCTATACGTGACGGCTCGTCATAAACAACACTTGCATACTTTGACTCTCCATAATATTTCTTAAATGGTCTGGGAGATATATCTGCCGGATCATCTGCAAATATTTCATCATAGTGACACCAGATTATCTTTCCGTCTTTTATAGTAAGCTGAAGTCTTCCGGTTATTCCCCCGTCAAACTTTTCTGCTACACTGTAATACTTTACATCAGAACCCTCACTAAGAACTCCATCTATCTCCTCTGCCAGAGGAATCATAGACTGATTGATACTATTAGAGGCTCCTGCCACCATATCAAAGTCCCCTGTTATTCTCTGCCCATCTATCATCTGTTTTTCCACTAAAAGAACACTTTCAATCCATGCTGCACCCTTTATCTTTCCCATGGAAAAGTTGTAATCTGAAAGACGCTTTGGTACATCCTGATAGTATCTGTTATAGTAGTTTGGCCTTGTTCTTTCATTGAACTCTACAAATACTATGTCATCATTATATTTCACCACTTCCACAGTTCCCATATGTCCCTGACGGAATAATCTTTCAGCTTTATAGTAATCACCCTTTATAATCCCGAGCTCTGGCTGAACACTCCAGTTCATATCTGCTTCGGTTTTCCCCAGTATCGTGCTGCTTACCACTAGTAGTAAAAATAGTGTAAGTGATAAATAGTTTCTTTTCATCATTATTTCTCCCTTTTATCAAAAAATTAAAACACCTGTTCCCAAGTGAAGGAAACAGGTGACGAAATTCAAAAAACCTCACTATTTTTACCTTCACCCATAGTTGGCCATTTAAGGCAGCCAGTAGAGACACTTAACCATATCTTAAGTATATACGAGTGTTTTTATGTATATATATTACCAAATTTTATATATCCCCCTTCCTTAATTAAAGATTATATTTCTCTTAATACCCTGTTTTTTATAGGATAGTAGGCATTTCCAAAGACCACCTGCTACTGTCTTTATACCAAAAAAAACGACTTTTATTAAAAAGTAAAATTATCCCTCTATATAGAGGAAAGGTCTCTTTTAAGAGAATAATATGGTATATTTTTTTAGGAGGACTATGGATATGAAAATAAGAGATCAGGTATATATAATTAGTTTTACTTCCAGCATAATACCCCTTGTCATCCTTGGGTTTTTGACCTTTTCAATATTTGGAAATGAATTCAGAAATTCTGAAAAAGAAAAGGTAGAACTAATTTTTTTTAACGGAAAAACATTCCTTACAGAACTCTTTGATGATCTGGATTCCAGGCTCAATATCCTAGAGGATGTGTACAGGGAGCATGATGTAGATGAGGTCCAGGAATATCTGGACATTTTTTCTGAAAGAAGCAGAGAGGTCGAGTACTTTGCTTTTGGATCCGACCAGGGGGGGATGTATGTTGGGGATTCTGTAACAGACATCTTTCCACAAACCTATGATCCCCGAATAAGACCGTGGTACATAGGAGCTCTTTCAACCGATGGTTACTTCCTTTCAGAGGTCTTTAGCCATGCTGTCACAGGAAAACCTGCTGTAACCATCTCCAGGAAGGTTATAGTGAAAGGGAAAACTGCTGGAGTCATGGTTGCTCTTCTTAGAATCGACAGACTTAAAGACTTTTTAGAGAAGATGAAGGTACATAAGGTTACCGATTTTTTTCTGGTTGATTCCCATGGGCACACTGTGATTGCTACCGGAGACTCTCCCTCAAATGCAGAGTATATAGAAGAGAATTTTCAGGAACTCATAACTGAGGGGACTCTCCACTTTGAAGACAGCGAACACCACAGGATATACTACCCCTATGACCTGAGTTTTTCAAAACTAACCCTTGTAGGAGGTAGCCTTGAAGATGAGCTCATGGCCCCTGTAGTAAGAATTCAGAAGATTATTTTTATACTCATACTTATCACTATACTTATCTCAACTTTACTCACACTGATATTTGGAAGACGTTTTGGTAACTCACTAAAAAGACTGTCATTTATTATCGACAATATTGCCAGAGGAGATTACTCTAAAAATATATTGAAGTTAGATGACTATATCGATGTAAAAAGTGAGCTTTATCTTGTTAAAGAAGCTATTAAAAGGATGCAGGACGAGATAAAGGAAAGGGAAGCTAAATTAAAGATGATCTCTGAAATGGATCCCCTTACAAGGGTCTTTAATAAGGGAGCTATTACCGACTTGGTAAACTTAGAGATAAGAAGGGCAACTACCTTTGGGACTGATTTTTCCATTATAATGTTTGATTTAGATCACTTTAAAAACTTAAATGATAGCTATGGTCACCTCTTCGGGGATACTGTTTTAAGTGGTATAAGTGACTGTGTTTCGAAGAGTCTGAAATCTTCAGATCTTTTTGGTAGATATGGAGGAGAGGAGTTCATCATACTTCTTCCTGATACAAGGTTACTAGGGGGTGTCGCTCTGGCTGAAAGACTCAGAAAGAAGGTATCTGCCCTTGAGTGGAAGGAAGATACCCAGGTAACTGCAAGCTTTGGTGTGATAGAGTATACAGAAAGCTCATCCTTTGAAAATACAATTAACCTGGTTGACGGTCTCCTCTACAGAGCTAAGAAAAACGGAAGAAACAAGGTGGAGCACAATAAATAATATAAACCTATATAAATAAAAAACCTCCTGTAAAGGAGGTCTTTCCTATTTAATCCACACAAAACCATATGCAGGAAGTTCTACTTTTCCTGTATATTCTCTGCCACTAATGATATCTTTTCCTGTAATATCAGTAGCTAAAACTACATTTTCATTTGCCATGTTCACTATGAAAGTTACCTTTTCATCTTCATTGCTTCTCTCTAAGGCAAACACTCTGTTATCTAACTCCAGTACATTCTGAGGTGCATATGGAGAAAATGCCTTTTCCTTCTGTCTTAGTCTTATCAGTTCCTTGGTACCTTCAAAAATAGAAGGCCTTCTGATGTCTTCCTTTACCTCTTTAGATATTACACTATAGTCAAGCTTTTCTCTGTTTATTCTTCTGTTTATTCCACTGTTTTTTAGACCCTCATAATCATTTCTGGAACCCAATAAAGAGTGATAGTAGATAGCAGGAACTCCCACCATAGATAGAAGCAGAGCATGGGAAGCCAGTATTTTCTGTACCTGGTTCTCCTCTGTAAGATCCTCATCCTTATTTATCAGAGCTTCCTGATATACTATATTTAACTCATATGGTGTCTGGCTCCCATCGGGATTTGATTTATAATTAATCTTACCTCCATTTCTCAGGGTTTTTTCTGCCAGCATATTCTTTTCCTCTTCAGTTAATATTCCCTCTGTAGGTCTCATACCTATCCCGTCATGAGATGACAGGAAGTTGAAGAATGTAGCTGTCTCACTGACTCTGTTGATCCCCTTAGCCCACTTAGTAAGCTTTTCAGTATTATGAGTAGTAAAACTAAATAGTGTCAGTGGTGGCAGGGTAAACTGATAAACCTGGTGAGCTTCATCTGTCGTATCACCAAAGTATGATATATTCTCAAGATGAGGTACATTTGTTTCTGTTATGACCTGAGTCCCCTTCTTGAAGTAATCCAGTATATCCCTCCACATCTTTATAATCTCATGGGTTTCAGGGAGATGCATACATCCTGTCCCCGATTCCTTCCATAAAAATCCTATTGCATCCAGTCTTATGGAAGTAGCCCCGTTGTATGCATATGACAGCAGCACATCTGTAAGATCCATAAGGCACGAGATATCCCTGGGATTAAGATCTACCTGGTCTTCACTAAATGTAGACCATGCACTTTTACTTCCTCCGTCTGGTGTTATATAATCATGAAATAATGGTGATGTTCTGGGTCTTACCACAATCCTTGAGTCAAAGTCAGCATCTTTTGGTACGAAATATCCCCTATACTTATCTTCTCCTGCAAGGTATCCCTTAAACCAGTCTGAACTCTTAGACATATGATTTGCTACAAAGTCATACATCATTCTGTAGTCTTTAGCAAAGTGATTGATAGTGTCCCAGTTTCCAAGAATAGGATCTATCTTTCTGTAATCTACAACAGAAAATCCGTCATCTGAAGTATATTCAAACATAGGAAGAAGGTGTACATCTGTAATCTCATCCTTAGCATTCTCCAGAAGAAATTTATGAAGTGTTTCCAGGGTAGGTTTTCCCTCTTCATATATTGAATCTCCATATGTAATAAGGTAGATATTTTTCTCACTGAGCTCCTCACATTGCTTCCATGATTTTGATTCCCAGGTACTTACAAGGTCTTTCACTTTATCCATATGAGAATCTTTATACTCACCTTTATATATAGTTTTTAGTCTATTTTCACATCTGTCTAGCAGCTGATTTCTATTCATCTTTTCCCCTTTAAATCTTTATATGTTTTATCCCGGTTCTGCCTGTAAAATTTGTAGGTTTTATTATTTAAATCTTAAATGTCTTATATCCTCCAGGTCTTAGAACAAACTCTCTTCCCTTACCTAAGAAGTTCTCCTTAAGGTTTACCTCAGTAACCTCGCCTTCAAAGGATACCACTTCATTTTTCTCTGTCGGATTAAATACTCTCACTATCTTAGAGGCCCCTCTGTGACTCCTCTTCACCACTGAGATAAAGACACTCTTATTTCTAATTTCAAATCCTGTTTTTTCCGCCGGTGTCTCTTCTAGTACCTTGGGAATTTCAAATCTCTCTACCCTTTCCTCAAATGTATTTAGGTTCTGAAGGTGGTATGAAATATCCTTTTGAAGATAGTTTTCCATATTTCTATAGCTTTGGGCTGTACCTGTAGCCTCTCCCACTACCAAGGCATAGGTAAAGGTCTGCTCTTCCTTCATCTGAGCATCTGGAGTATATACAACCTTATTATTTATTCCACTGGCTCTCCCTGGTCTCCACATGAGATTATCATTTCCAAGGACTCCCACAGCTCTAAACAGTGTCACTGCCAGCTTAGTATCAACTACCTCATACTCTTTGATACCCTCTCCTATAAACTCTAACTTTTTCTCTTCATCCTTTAAGATAACCATGTTTTCAAGGTTATATATAGGTACCGGAGCTTCTGCGTATTTATTTTCCCTCCACATCTCCAGTCTTTGTTCCTCTGTGGTATGCTCTACTAAGGAAAATCCGCTGTCACTATAGGATAGTTTCTGCTTCTTCATTCCACTATTAATCACACACCTTAACCTGTGATTTTCCTCCTGGTTATCTATCTTCTGCTCTACCTTTATTATCTCAGAACCTCTTACCAGCTCTAGTGTTGTCGCCACTTCCAGCTGTCTCGGTTCCTTTGATATACTTACAAGTTCTATCCTTTCAAAACCTTCTCCCTTATATGTAGAAACTACACTAAAGTTATTAAAGTACTTCTTTTCATCATCCTTAACAGGAGAAAAATCATATGAATCACCACCATCTAGACAGCTTTCAAAACCTAAAAACTCCTCTACTCTCTCTCCGGTAGATTTATTTATAAGGAAAAGTGTCTCCTTCTCTACTAAAATTTTATAATAATCATTTTCTATCTCTGGAGTCACAGTTTTAGAAAGGTCAAGCTCCCTGCTGTCATCCTCTACTATAAATGTCTTATATCCCATAGAAGGTATTAAAACATCTCTTACTTTTATCTCTGCTCTGTGGTATCCCGGAACCTCTTCTTCCCTCTCTCCCTGAGCTGTTACTATTACTACCTTTCCTCCTGAGATATATTCAGATGAAACTATCTCAGACTCAACTGTAGTTCCGTCTAAGTTTTTTATAACAGGTGCATTTCCTCTGGTAAAGGTAACTACCTTCGTTTCACTCTTTTTAGTCTTTGGATGGGTATTAAATAGAGTTATGATATCCTCTTTCTTCAGAGTTTTAGCGATTCCTGTTACTATCTTCTTCTTTGCTATATTTATCAGTCCGTCCACTATCTTTTCTACTTTATCTATTCTGTTTACTATCTCAGCATTTGTAGAGTCTGAGTTACATCCTCCTATACTATCGTGGGCATGCACATCAAATAGCAGTTTCCAGCATACATCCAGCCATCTCTGGGGATACTCTATCCCTAGGTCCATTCCCATTACAGAGAGGGGCTCTAGTACCTTCAGTATCTTATTTTCTACCCTTGAGTTTGCCACCTTTATATCATATCTCTGAGATCCTATGGTTCTGTGGATACGGGATTTTTCACATCCTCTCAGTTCTCCTTCTATGGTATTTTTATAGTTTTTCCCATCCCAGGCTTCCTTCATAAAGTCTTCATAGTTTGACAACACAAATTCATATCCAAGATTCTTTTTATTAAGTTCCTCTATGACCTCCGGGAAATGCTCCCTTATGAGTACCTGGTCTCCCCCTGCAGGAAGCAGCAGTACATCACAGTCCTTATTCAGATTTTTTAACTTTTCCAGCATTGGAAGAAGCTTTTCATTAACATACTCCTCTCCCGCTTCTAAGAACTTCCCAGGGCCATAACCTAAATAGATATTATTTGTATCTATCTTATTACCATCTGGAGACACCCAGTTAAAGTTAAGATTCCCCTTTAACTGATCTGTATATACCCCTCTCTGGAATATGGCTGACTCTATCTCAAATCCTTTAAATATAGATGGGAGATACTGGTTTTGTCCAAAGATGTCCGGAAGGTATCCCACAGGTGTTGAATATCCAAACTCCTCACAGATATCTATTCCATACTGAAGGTTTCTTATAATAGATTCCTTATTAACAAGAAGGGAATCTGTCTGAGTATACCAGGGTCCTACAAATATTCTTTTATCCTCTATAAGTTTTTTTAGTCTTTCTCTGTTTTCAGGATAGACCTTGATATATTCATCTAGAATAGATGCCTGAGCATCAAAACTGTATGATGAATAATCCTCTCTCTTCTCTAATACTCCCATAAGGTGGGTCATATTTTCTCCCAATAGCAGATTTGAATCCTCTATATTAAAATACCATTCCCTATCCCAGTGTGAGTGCGGTACTATATGAACTTTCATTATTTTTCCTCCTAAATTATTAACTGCCCGGAAGTTTCCAGGGCAGCTAATATATTGTTCTGATTAATTTTTCTTTCTGGCTTTTGCAAAGAATACTGTAAGAACAGCTACTGTAATCGCACCAGACAGGATGCCTGCCACATAAGCAAAGGGACCATCAACAAGAGGCCATCCCCATACTGCAGGTAGTGGCAGTGACTGGATCGCACCTAAGTAAACTGCTACCAGTGAACCCACTATAGCTCCTGTTATGTTTGCAATGATAAGCAGTGGATTCTTTAGCAGGAACGGAATAGCTCCCTCAGAGATACCACACACTCCAAGAAGTAAAGATGTATTTCCTAATACTCTCTCTTCACTTGTAAATAGATCCGATTTAGTAAACTTATCTATATTAACTGCCAGTCCTATTCCGATTGGCGGGATGATAATAGACAGAGTTCTTGATGTAAGGTTAAATATCCCTGGATTTTCAGGAGAATTTAGTCCCATAGCAACTGCTCCTGCTGCTTTATTTATAGGTCCTCCAAGGTCAAAGGCAGTACCAAAGGCAAGAACAGAGTTATAAGCAAACTTTCCTGCATCTCCTGCTGCTGCAAAGAAATCAAATAACCAGGCATTAACTGCTCCAAATACAGGGTTAATGAAAAACACCATAGATATTACTAATACAAGGCCTGTAATTAAGGGTACAATAAGCATGGTTTTAACAGTAGTTAACTCCTGTCTTATCTTAATCTTTGAATTCAGGAACTTCACAAGGTAACCTACAAGGAATCCAATAGCCAGTGCTCCAAAGAAACTAGATGGTACATAGTTTTCAAATATAGCAGGGTTATTGTAGAAGAATCTTCTGTATACCTCTTCAGACATAAGACCACCAATAAATGCAGGAGCAAGAGCAGGTTTACCAGCTATGGAGAAGGCTAAGTATCCTGCAAAGAATGCATACATAGTTTTCATAGTCATAAATCCGATCATTCCAAACTTAGAGAAGAACTCCTGATGAAGATAGCTATCGCTTCCTAAAATTTCAGCAGATATATTTCCTGCAGCTAGCAGCAGTCCTGCTAATACTAGTACTGGTATCATATAAGATATACCAGTCATTACATGCTGCAGTATAGGATTTGTTCCTCCACTTTCTGAAGACAGGTCAGCTACCTCTGATTTATCTAGTTTAAGTGCTTTTTCAATTGTATTTTCAGCATTCTTTAAAAGAGCCTGAGTTCCAAGCTTTATATAGTTAGCTCCCTCTAATCTCTCATCATCCTGTACAGGTACATCCACAGCTAAAACAATAGCATCTGCACTGTTGATATCCTTTACAGTTAATTTATTTCTTACACCGTCACTTCCCTGGGTTTCCACCTTACATCTGTAACCTTTATTTTTACAATATTCCTTTATCTTTTCAGCTGCCATGAATGTATGAGCAATCCCTGTAGGGCATGCTGTAATACCGATGATATATTTATCCTCTTCTCTATCTTCAGTCACTGTATGAGAAGTTTCCTCCTTCTCTACAGAAAAGACTACTTCCATAAGTTCCCTTGCAGTCACTGCACTCTGAAGCTTTTCTACAAAGCTGTCCTTCATAAATGATGTTGTTAGTTTAGTCAATACATCTATATGAGTAGTCCCGCTCTCTGATTCCGGTATTGCTATAAGAAATATAAGGTTTACTTCATTGTCTTCATCTACAGACTCCCAGTCTGTCACAGGCTTTACAGTTCTTGCTACAGCTATCTTAGGATACTTTACAGCCTTTGATTTCCCATGGGGGATAGCCAGCCCCTCCTCTAGTCCTGTGGGGGATGATGCCTCCCTTGCCATTACAGATCTATAAAATTCTCCCTTTGAACTCAGGGCTCCCTCCTCATAGAGTTTTTCCACCAGTTCACCTATTACCTCTTCCTTTGTTGTATAGTTACAATCCAATAATATCAGATCTTCATTTAACAAATCCTCAAATTTCATATATTCTCCCCTGTTTTTTGAATTTTTTTGAATTTTCCCATAAACTTTTATTCTAATAGAAATATATCATCTATGGAGAAAAATAAAAATATCCTTTTTTTTTCAAAAAAAAAGGATATTTTTTGAATTTTATTATCACTTTGTGTGAAAAGTGTATCTATTAAAAACAAAATATAATAGTTGATTTATTTACTAAAAAAAAATACAATAAACTATATGGTCGGTTATTTTCATTTTTTAAGGAGGATGAAGTTTTGAATAAGAGAATTATAAAAATCATAGAGGCTTTTGATACCTCCACAGGAGTTATAGACCTCAAAGAGCTCTCTGAGGAGTTAGGAGTCAGTCAGAGAACTATAAGATATGACATAGACAGTCTAAATGAGGAATTAGAGGAGAGACAGTTACAAACTATTGCCAAACACAGCAAGGGAAAGCTGAAGGGAGATGTAGAGACCCTCTACAGGTTTCTTAATACCCACCCTGCCCTTGATGAGGAGCTAGCTAAAGATTATAAGGATATTCTCATCCTCATAATTATTGCCTTTGAAGAAACTATAAATATAAGTAAGCTGTGTAAGCAGTTTGACCTGGGAAGGACTACTATTAAGACTGTCCTCAAAGACACAAAGAGCATCCTTGATCTCTATAAACTCAGACTGGTCTCCAACTCTCAGGCCGGGCTGGCTCTAGAGGGAAGCGAAGATAATATAAGAAGGCTGCAGTTAAAGCTGCTCAATCAGTACAACTCCCCAAATAATATCAGTCAGTTTGAAAGGCAGTATATCCTTAAAAAACTAAATGTTTATTTAGAGGGGATCGATAAGACCTCTATCAATAAATTTATTACTTCTATTATGGATTCATTAAAGAGAGTAATCTCCGATGAAGCTTATAATACGATTACAAACTATATACTTATCATGGTTAACAGAGTAAAAAACAACAGGGTTCTTCAGGAATATTCAAATAAAAACTTCTTCTATGAAACTGAAGAATATAAGATAATAAAGATATCCACTCCTATACTGGAGGGGAGTCATACTATCCACATCAATAACTATGAACTGTTAAAGCTTACAGATTACTTTTTAGGCAGCCATCTCTACAATTCAGATTCTTCCTTTCTCAGTAACTGGATCGAGATAGAGATCCTTACCAAGAGGATAATCCAGAGGTTTTCAGAGATATCCAGACTAGATCTCAACAGGGACAAGGTTCTTCTTGAGGGGCTTATAAATCATATAAAACCCACTATCTACAGAATAAAGAACTTTACTCAGCTGGAAAACTCCATAGAGGAGGAGTTTATAGAGAATTATCCTAATATATTCAGAGCCAGTGAAGAAGCCCTTAAACTTTTAGAAGACTTTATCGGTCAAAAGATACCATATGACGAGACCGCCTTTATGGGAATCCACTTTAAGGCAGCTATGGACAGAAACAGAGTCTTTAATAAAGCAAATAAAAATATACTCATCGTCTGTGGTATGGGATATGGTACCTCAAAGCTTATTGCCCAGCAGATAAGAGATATCTACGAGGTTAACATCATGGATATCATCCCTGAAAACCAGCTTACAAACTTTGTAGAGACATCTGAGATCGATGTTATTTTAAGCACCTCTCTCACAGAGGATATCTTCAGCGATATTCCTGTCATAAGGGTCAGCCCTATAATGACTAGTACAGATTTTACAAGGTTAGATTCATATAATCTACCAAAATATAGCAATAGAATCCCTCTCTCCCTTCTGATAAATGCTGTGGAGGAGAATTCCACCATCACAAATATGAAGGGACTTGTGGGGAAGCTAAAGGAGGTCTGCGGGAAATCTCTCATCGATGACCTGAACAAAAACTCTCTTAAACTCTATGACCTGCTAAACTCTCAGTCTGTTTCACTGGTAACCAGGTGCAACACCTGGGAGGAGGCTGTTCAGTTGGGGGGAGATCTCCTGAAAGCCAATGGAAACACCAATGACCGCTATACTGAAAAGATGATCGAATCCATCAGAAAAAATGGTTCCTATATGGTAACTGAAGACTGTCTCGCTCTCCCCCATGCTAAGAGTGAGGGAGATGTCTTTGAGACAGGGATGTCTCTTATGGTTTTAAAGGAACCTGTAGTCTTCCCTCAGGGGCTCAGAGTTAACACCATCCTCTCCTTCTGTTCCTTAGATGGGAAGGAACACCTCACCTCCCTTACAGAGTTCACAGAACTCGTTAAAAAGTATGACTTCCTTGAATTTTTAAAGAAGGTCGGTACCAAGAAGAAGATTATCGACAAACTCAATAAATTTGAGTTCCTGTCAAAAATTGGTAAAAGATAAAAAACGTCCTGCTGTAGATGAAGTGGTCATCTGCACAGGACGTTTTCTGTCTGGATTTATAGTATCAACTTTTATGTAAAAGCTTTTTCTTCAGGGGTAACCTAACCCGCCTCTTAACTTTAGGAGAGTTACTGTATTTTAGACATTACTTCTCTTCAAATATCCTTTTAAAATCCAGATGGATTTCAAGAAAAACCGCTACCACCTTAGGATCAAAGTGGCTTCCTGACAGGTCAGATATAATATCCACTGCACTTTCATGACTAAAGGCCTCCTTATAAACCCTTTTCTGACGAAGAGCATCATATACATCTGCTAAACCTACAATCCTTGCTTCCAGAGGTATGTTCTCTCCAGACAGCTTCTGGGGATAACCGCTTCCGTCCCACTTTTCATGGTGATACCTTATTATATTCATAGCTATAGATCCCACACCCAGATTTTTTATCATATTATATCCTATTTCAGTGTGAGTTTTCATCTCATCAAACTCCTCTTTACTCAGCTTCCCCGGTTTTTTCAATATTGTATCATGGATACCGATCTTTCCAATATCATGAAGGGATGCATAGGTTCCCACCTCATTTATAAAGTAACTTTTCATCTTTAATTTCTCTGCCACTATAGCTGAGTATTTATTGATTCTCTTTATATGGTCTCCTGTATCCTCATCATTATAAGTGTTTGCTGATTCCAGAGTCTCTACCAGACCGAAAGTTATTTTTTCCAGTTTAATATGCAGCCTCTTTATCCTTTTCAGATACCTCCATATACTATAAAAAGCTATTATAGACAATAGGGATATCAAGAGGGATAGTTTATAGTCTGTTGATATCTCTATCCGTGTTTCCAGTATCTCTTTATTTTTTTCCGGGATCAGATAGGAGTAACTCTTGTTAAAGGAATTTATTATAAAATACAGCAACTCCTTATCTTTAGAGATTCCTACCTTTAATGTTATAGTGTCGTTGATATCTCCCATCACCTTAATATTCTTTACCTTATTCTTTTCAAGGATATCATTTGTTTTTTTTATCGTTCCGGCAAATATATCTGTATCCCCTCTGGATACAGATTTTAGACCTTCCAGATATGACCCATAGATAATTAGATTTCCCTCTAGTCCCTTATTAACAAAATATTTTTCCTCGACGGAGTTCTTCGTCACTGCAATCCGATAATTTGCAAGCTC
>Ga0070724_10001496_pt1 | contig 13826 bp, 12 predicted proteins | sample tdDd001_FD_67278 | JGI IMG/M metagenome (GOLD analysis project Ga0070724, IMG submission 67278) | Marine sediment microbial communities from the Atlantic coast under amendment with organic carbon and nitrate - tdDd00.1 | ecosystem: Environmental > Aquatic > Marine > Coastal > Sediment | place...
AGATAAGATGGGGTTTCCCCTCTAGCAGTATTTCGCCGAACTCACTATGACCCGTTGCCGGGTGGGGTAAGTGTTGAGGCGTTTGAGAGGCAAGAAAGGAGTTTGATTGCCACAGCAGATGTTCAGCCGGTATTTCCGGTGTGTTATCCGGTGTAGATATTAGTGCATATAAACCGGATTGAATGACATTAAATTGATTTTCCACCAATAACTCAGGCATGAGTAAACGGTTATTGTCGACTTCGGTGACGGCTAACACTGAATAGAGGTAAGCACTGAGTTCGTTTTTTGCGGCGCTTTTTACTTGTTGCTTGAAGGCATCGTTAAGCGTGAAACCAATCAGGGGCAGCAGGACCAATATCAACAGCAGGGCACTGACAACCAGTCTGGCCTTGAGTGAGTTCAACAGGCCATTATTGGGTTTAGCCACTGTCGCCGATTGAGGCTCTGAGGGGGAGTCATTCATTGTTTGCTTGAGTTTTTTGCATCTGAGTTAAACGGTATCCCTGTCCCCTCAGAGTTTCGATAAGGCCAAAGGTGTTATCTCCATCCAGCTTCTTTCTCAGTCTTCTGATAAAGACTTCGATAACATTAGAGTCCAGATCGAAGTCTTGATCGTATATATGCTCCGTGAGTACCGTTTTAGAGATGACCTCACCCGGGTGCAGCATAAAATATTCAAATAACTTATATTCAGTGCCGCTTAGGGTGATCACCACATCACCTTTTTTGACCTCTAAACTGCTGGTATTGATGCTGAAGGGACCGTTATTTACGACAGGGCTGGCTTTACCTGCCGAGCGGCGGATAAGCGCCTTGAGTCTGGCGACTAACTCCTCGGGATGAAACGGTTTAGTGAGGTAATCATCGGCGCCGGCATCGAGTCCTTCAACCTTATCCTGCCAGCTGTCACGGGCGGTTAAGATCAAAATGGGGAAGTCAATCTCCTGCTCGCGCAGTGTTTTTATTAATGCGATGCCATCGAGCTTAGGTAAACCCACATCGATAATGGCCGCATCGTAACGGTATTCTGTGCCTTGAAACAGGCCAATTTCACCATCATCGGCCACATCTATATTGTAATTTGCATCGACCAGGTGCTGTTTTAAATTAGTCTGCAGTTCAATGTCATCTTCTACCAGAAGTACTCTCATGGTTTCATTCCTTCGTTATAATAGTGCTAATTTCTGCGAACGCTGCCGGTTTGGGCATCGACAGAGACATAAAACACCAGCCCCTCGTTCGATATCAACTTAACTCTGTAACCCGGATGACCATTGACTCGGCTCGATTGTGCCTTGAGTACTTTTCCCTGATATTGACGTTTTACTAACTGTATAGCCTGTTCACGACTTCTGACTTTGAGTGGTTGGGAGGTTTTTTTTGATGTCTGGGCAGCGATGCTCATCGAAGCTGCGCCAATCCCTGGAAGTTGGGCACTCGATGCCTGTCCGAAAAACGGAGTAAGAATACAAGTTGTGAGTACCAACATGGAACCAAATTTCATTAAATGCCCCGCTCAGTGCCAGGATAGTGGTTATAAGCTAGTGTAAAAGATCCCGTCATATTAAGAAACCAGCAATGGTCTTATCCTGAATGCCTGTTTTCTCTTCCCTTAGGTTTATCCATTTTCCCTCATTGGCCTATATCAATAACCGATCCCAGATGAACGTTAGCTGAATTTGTCTGCTGGCTCGAAAGGGGAGGAGTAGGATTAAGGGGGCAATTTTTAACGTTCAGCTTGTGTTCACTTTGATCCGGCTCTAATGGCCTCAATAACCAAAAATGAATAGGGTTTTAGATATGAACAGCTTCCCGAAGATGGGCCCAAACAAGCTAAACACTCATAGCGCAGATGAGTATACAGCTAATATTAATTCCATAAATTTCCGATTGCTAAAGTCTGGTGGCGCATTAGCTGCTGTAGTGTTAAGTGTTATTGCGCTGAATTTTGCTGTATTAGCCCCAGCCCATGCCAACACCTTGAATGAAAGTCAGGTATTAGACGGCGGAAGTCTGGCTCAGAAAACCTTCTCTGTTGGACGTGAGTCGACAGTTTCTCAACTCACATCCGATGAAGCTAGTAGCTCTGATACACAGCACCCGTTTGACCAGAGCGCTTTGGGACTGAGCACGGCGGATAGTGAGCTAATGCAAACACTCGCCCAGCAAAAACAGCAACTATTGGCAAGCGGTAAGGGGGTCAAAACAGGCCTGATGAGAACCAGAGAGGAGGTGATACTGGCCCATAAAAATGGTCAAACCTCGTTAAGGTACGCCAAGCAAAAAGTGGCAGGTGAAGCGGCACAATTTGCCAACCCTATCTTCCATGAGTTTTCTATTTATGAGGCCAGTAGTCGGCTGTTTACAGACAATGATCTAGACGGTTTTTACCAGACATTCAGTGTGACCTTCGATGCCGACTTAATCGGATTTGGCAGTTATGAACGTGCCGATGTCTATGCCGAACTCTATTTGAGTCGCGATGGAGGCCCCTGGGTACACTACTATTCTACCGATATATTCACCATTATTGGCGATTCGAGTGAAGATGACTTCGAGGTGTTAACGACGCTGCATACCGGTTATCCAACAGATTATTACGATGTGTTGATCGATCTTTATGAGGTGGGCTTCGATGATATTGTCGCCACTATCAGTTCGGACGATACCGATAACCTTTATGCCCTGCCGCTGGAAAGCAGTGACCGTGATGAGATCTATAGTGGCGATAGCAGTAGTGAGGGGCACGGTGGCGGGTCACTTTCCCTGCTTGGCTTGTTTATGCTTGGATGTGTGTCGTTAAAGCGCCGCTTACTCTGAATTCTGGTTTTCCTCTTTATTCGTTATGAGCTTGGCATTAGAATGTCAGGCTCATTCTTTTATGCTGTTCGATCATCTAAATCGCTATTTTATTCCTATGACTCAAACACAAGACTCTCAGTTACAAGACACATGTATTCAATCACAAGGCCATGGTGCCGTTCAACTTATTGGCTGCAGTCAAGATATTGCCCTGTGGATATGGGAGAACCTGGTACCCTCATCGGGCAAGGCTGACACCCTTCAAGGAGAGGTGCTCCGCGCCATCGAATTGCTGGCCTGGGAAGCGCAAAATAACGGTAATCTCAACTGGGATAGAGAATTTGATACATTGATCGACTTCTTGAGAGAGGTATTTACTTCGAGTGAATCGGTTATAGCGGCGACAATGAGTGAAGAAGCGAAGCTTTCGGCGGCAGAAGATCTACATAGGCTCAGCCATTTCCTCTTACCTACCGAGTTAGACAGCCGGGTTTATATTGAAGAGTTACCCTATGTAAAGGAAGACCTCTACGATAGATTGACCGAGCACTTAATTGACTACTGCAGACAAGCTCCACAGTTTATAGAATTGAAATGCGAGCTCATAAAATAACCGCATTAAGATATCCTCATGTCTATTGATGAAACCGATTGATTATCTCTTAAGCAGTTGGTTTCTGTTTACATTGTAAATCTCGGCCTAAACCCCCCGCTAAAACCGCCATATCAAGCACACATTTGTATCACGGCTTGAAACAGGTGTTGTAATCTAAATGCAAATCGTTATCATTCGCTCAAATATTTAAGAGGGATGATAACAGATGAATCAATTTCGTTTTTCACTACTTGCTGTGGCCTGTGCTTCAACATTTTTACCTACCACGCTTCACGCTGAACAGGCACAAGGGCTGGAAAACACGGACGTTGAGCGTATTACTGTTTATGGAAGACAGAATCAAGTCGTCATGAATTCAGGGCTTGCCACCAAGTCAGACATGTCTTTGATGGAAACACCTGCAGCTGTGGTGATCGTCGATGAAGAGCTGATTAACGCCCAAGGCGTCAACAGCCTGCAAGATTTAGTGCGCAACATCAGTGGTGTGACTCAGGCAGGAAACAACTATGGTATCGGAGATAACCTGGTTATCCGCGGCCTGGGAGCAAACTATACCTACGATGGTATGTATGGCGGTGCAGGCCTGGGCAACACCTTTAATCCAACGCGTTCGCTGACTAATGTCGAGTCAGTCGAGGTGCTTAAGGGACCTGCGACCGGGCTTTATGGCATGGGCAGTGCGGGCGGTGTGATTAACCTGATAGAGAAGAAGCCGCAATTTGAGTCTAAAAATGAAATTGGTGTCGAGCTGGGTCAATGGGATACCTACTCATTAAGCCTTGATAGCACAGGTGGTTTGAGCGAAAAACTGGCCTATCGGGTCGTGGCGAAAACGGCGCGAAGTGATGGGTACCGAGAAATCGGCACCGACAGAGATGAGGTGTACAGTTCACTTAAATATGTATTTGACGATGCTCAGGACCTGATGTTGTCGGCATCCTATATCAAAGATTCCATTGCCGTTGACTCTATCGGTCATCCAATCCGAATTTACAATGCTGAGTCAGTCGGTGGCAAAACGGCAGGCGAGGCAAGCTGGGAAGACTTGATTAATGATCCGGGCGGCAAAGGCCTTCAATTGACCGATACTCAGCGTCAACAATTAGCCGACTCGTTAGCCAATAATGATGGACTAACCCCTTATGAATTTGGCCATGCGGGCCTTATCTCACCGATGGCGAAGGATAATGAAGGCGAAGAGCTTAGGTTCAAGTTAACGCATAATATCTTCTTCAATGACAACCTGTTCCTGAATCAGCAGCTTCAATACCGTGATTACACTTCTGGTTTCTCTCGTCAGACAGGCGCCTATAACTATGTGTACTGGGACCGTCGCGGTACCATCAACGCCGATCCACGCGCGCCTCTGGTCGAAGACGGTGTCTTGTACCCCTTCGCGGCACGTCGCCAGGAGTACCGTCAGGTGTCAGCCGATGAGACCTCATGGCAGTACTTCGCGGATCTTCGATATGACTTCGAGCTCGCCGGCATCGATAACGAACTGTTAGTGAATGCTAACTTTGAAGACCGAAATATTCGCTTCAAACAGTACTCTATCTATGACAATGATAAGGTGATTAAGAATAAGGCGGGTGAGGTTATCTATCAGGGAGCACTGCCCTACATCTATGATATCCGCAAACCAAACTGGGCCGAAGGGAGCTTTGAGGATCACGATCCTCTGATGACCAGCAACTACAATAAGAAGGTTAATGCTTGGGGCGTCGGACTGCAGCATGTCGGCTATTTCGATTATGGCTTCACCACTCGCATCGGCGTTGCTTTTAACGAGATCAAGCAGAGCTATGAGCACTTCGGTGTCGATGAACGCTACCGTGCCAGCGCTGCTGAGCCCACTCCGGAAGCCGACACGACCGATAACGGCATCACCTATAACCTAGGCGTAACTTATATGCCGACCGATGACTTGTCATTCTTCGTTAACCACTCTAAGGGGCGCACGGCTTATGGTGTCTTAGAAAGCATTGCTGGAGATGGTTCGGACAGAAAAGATTCTGAGTCGGTGAGTGACGACCTGGGTATGCGAGTAAAGGCATTTGATGATCAGATGCTGACCTCTCTGGTTTTCTTCAAAAGTGCTAGAACTAATCTACGCTACACCAATCCTGATTACGATGCTGGTGTAACAGGCCCCGAAATTCCACAATACTTCTATGATGGTAAAGAAGAAACTACTGGCGTCGAGCTGGACATGAACGCGCACCTAAATGAGCAGTGGGCCATCAACGTTAACGGTGTCTATCAAGATACTGGAACTGCTGGCCCAGTCAAGAAAGGTGTGCCTTATGTCACAGCCAGTGCCTGGGTTACCTATGGTGCCGAGTGGTTCTCACTCAGTAATCCGCTGGACATCAGTTTGGGGGCAAAATATGTCGATGAGCGCAGCACTAACTCAAGCTCATTCGGGATCCCGACCGGCTATGTGCCGAGTTATACCGTGGTGGATACCGCTATCAGTTATCAGGCCGATAGCTGGAAGTTGCAGCTTAACGTGAATAATCTGTTTAACGAGGCCTACTATAATAAGGCGATGTTCCTAGGTGGTATGCCTGGTGAGGAGCGTAATGCTAAGGTGACATTTAGTTATCAGTTGTAAATTTAGTCGTAAGCCGTAAGCCGTAAGTCGTAAGTCGTAAGCTATAAGCTAAAGACTAAGGGCTTCGAGTGGCAGGCTATGAGCCATAAGTTGAAATAATCCTTTGTCACCCTGAACTTGTTTCAGGGTCCAACCCCCTTAGCACCCTTGAATCTTGATATATGAAAGAGATAGAGCTGGATGCTGAAACAAGTTCAGCATGACGAGGGGGCAGTTCTGCATGGCTGGTTTGAGCTACTAGCCTGAAACTTAGAGCCTTCACCTGAACTCATTCAGTCCATAATGGATATTAATTCTTTTGTATCAGGCCTCAGTCAGATGAGGCCTGATGCTAACTATCTAAGTTAAATAACCGTATTCAGTTAGTGTTTCATTTGTGTTGCCAATGCAAAGCGATTCCAGGCGTTGATCATAATTATTTGCATCATGGCCTCAGCGAGCTGCTCCTCTCCTAACTTCTCCGCTGATGCCTGATAACTCGCATCGGATACCCCAGAGTCGGCAATTAATGTCATCTCATCTGTTAATGCTAAGACTGCACGCTCTTTGTCATCGAATAACGGTGACTCTTTCCAGGCCGATATGGCAAATAGCTTTTGTTGTTCGATTCCGGCCTTGAGAGCATCGGCCGTATGCATCTCGATACAGTAAGCGCACTGGTTAATCATAGATGTACGTATCTTTATTAGCTCTTTTAATTTCGCGGAAAGCTCAGTTTGTGAAAGATAACTCTCAACGCTAAGCATTGCGGTGAGTGCAGCAGGTTGAGTCTTAGCCAGATCTATACGTTTAGTCATTTCATTTTCTCGATATTGATAAAGTGGGTCGCCGTGTTGCTATGACTGAATTGTGCATTATTCGATTTAATGGCGGAATAGTTATGAAAACTGAGATTGTTTTGCGTTAAATGCAAAGGTGAGTATTATTAAAAGTGACAGATATTGAGAAGTGATCGATGTTAGAAACGGCAAGTGCTGGTTTTGACAGGTATCAAGGGGAACAGATGTTAGATTTGATTAAGGTGTTCGATCAGGTGGTTGAGTCGGGAAGCTTCTCACAGGCAGCACAGGCACTCAACATGGCTCCCTCATCCGTTGCCCGTAATATCGATAATTTGGAGGCCCTGATACAGACCACCCTCTTTAAGAGGAGTACACGTCAGTTAATTTTGACCGAAGAGGGCCAGTATTTTCACCTGCAATCGGCCAGATTACTTCAGGATGCAGATAAACTGCTGAGCGAAATGAAGGGCTGTAACCCTGATCCCGAGGGAATGCTGCGAATATCCGTATTTGAAAGTTTCGGTAATATTTACCTTGCTCCACTTATTCCTGAATTTCTTAAGCGCTACCCGAACGTTCAGCTCGAACTGGAGTTAGACAATAGAGTTGTCGATCTTAATAGTGAAAATATCGATTTGGCTATCAGGATTGGCACACCACAGGACAGTCGTTTAAAGGCGCGTAAGTTGCTCACCAACCATACTTCGCTGGTGGCCTCGCCCGATTATATTCAAAGCCATTCAAAAATTTGCAAACCAGAAGATCTGCAACAACATAACTGTCTGCTGATAAGCCATGAGAGGCAACGTAATCATTGGCATTTCAGTAAGGGGAAAGTCAGCAAAAAGGTCTTGGTTAGCGGGAATTTAATCTCTAAGGGAGGCTCCCCCTTGTTAAGTGCCGCACTGCAGGGAGGCGGAGTACTTCTGTTATCCGGCTGGATGGTTAAACCTTATGTCGAGAACAGACAACTCATCGAAATTCTGCCCGACTGGTCTGCTACTCATGGCGCGCAGGGCAGTGGTGAGATATTTGCTATCTATAAGGGCGCTCAGTATCCAAAACCTCATATACGTGCTTTTCTCGATTTTCTTATCGAACAATTCAGCTTACTATCAGCAGCTAAATAAATTGTTGTGGTACGAGCATATGGTGTGCGTATCAAATCAGGAGACTAAACATGAAAAGGCATATTTGTATGCTTGCGGGTGGCGTGTTGCTGGCGGGCTGTTCCTCTACCTATCAACACAGTGAACTACTAAAACCAGAGGTTAAACTCGACCCTGCCGTTGGCGTGATTATTTCCGTACCTGCGGATGGCCGCTATGGTAATAAGAAGTACCCGGGTTCTGGCCGTATGACGAGCGATGCTGTGAGGAGTGCGTTTTCGAAACGGACAGTAAAAGTCGATGTGACTACCGATTGCCATGGTGAAAGCTGCTTAAACATGCTCGATAAACAAGGATTTGGTTATTATGTGAAACCCGAGATTTTACATTGGGAAGAGAGAAACACTGAATGGTCGGGTAAGCCCGATAAGATAGAGATACAGTTGGTCATTTACGATCTCGGTTCACAAAAACCTGTCGCCAGTACCAATTTTTCGGGAGAGAGCAAATTGGCCAGTTTTGGTGGCGATCACCCACAAGATCTCTTGCCCCAGCCGATACAGAAGTATGTCGACTCTCTTTATCGGTAGAGTTAGGTGTCGAAAATAGGTGAACGCCGGAGGTTGTCAGCTCTCCGGCAACCCGCTTATGACATTATTTGCTGTTGCCAATATTGATATAGACCTGAAATATCGGCTGAGCATAAAAGTGGCATAGCGGCTTTCACAACATCATCGCTCCAGTTCCACCACTGCATCTCTTGTAGCATGGTGATTTCAGGTTGTGAAAAACGAAATCGGATATGTTTTGCAGGGTTTGAGCCCACAACTGCATAAGGTTCCACATCCTTAGTGACCACTGCACGACTGGCGATAATCGCCCCATCACCAACTTTTATCCCACTCATTATCATGGCTTCGCTGCCTATCCAGACATCATTACCTATTATGGTATTTCCCGCTTTTTCAAATCCATCAAAGGCTTCAGTGAAATGTGGGGCGTTTTGATAATAAAAGGGAAAAGTACTCACCCAATCGTTTTTATGACCTTGATTGCCTGCCATCATGAAAACGGCTCCTGAGCCAATAGAGCAATAATGGCCAATAATGAGTTTATCGACATCGTCTCTGTCCGCAAGAAGGTAACGAGCACAATCATCGAAGCTGTGTTGGTGGTAATAACCCGAGTAGTAGCTATGTCTTCCGACGATGATATTAGGGTTACTTACCTGCTCTTTAAGTGATTTTCCCGCAAAAGGGCTGTCAAAATAGTTATTCAATTTATGATCTCTTTGAAGTGCTGCGGCTGACAGGAGTGGTGAATTATTTGAACGTGACCTTTCCGCCCACGATCTTAAATGCTGGTGCTCCTCTGACTAAGGTATCTCGGGCAAACAGTTGGCCACATCCGGGGCAGGTGCAGGGGAGGGTCGTGTAGTCCTCGACAATGCGCTCCTTGAAACATTTGACTAAGGCGCCTTTGCCTCCCTTGCGATACTTAAACAACTGAGTCTTACACTTAGCGCAGAAAATGTCGATGGTTCGGGAGGGGCCTTTCTTATTTGGTTTTGCCATCTTTGAGTTTAATTTAAGCTCTGTAACGTTCTTATTGCCCATTGTAATAAAAACAGGGGGATTAGGCTAAAGTTAGCTATCATTTTCTAATGAGAAGAACTGTGATCGACTGGAGAGGATCTCAGTGTTAAAAAAATCGTACCATTCTCCTTATTAACAAAGTCCCTAATCAAGTTTAAGGAAGCAACATGTTACCAATTTTAAATATCAGGAAAGTGACATCTTTAATTTTACTCATCCTTGCCTTCTGCGTCACCTTGCTCAGCGGCTGCAGTAATTACGATCCCGTTCCCGTTGAGAAGTGTAATGAGGTGGTTAAACACGCCCAAAAAGTGTTGGGCAGTATGGCACCTGACGTTAAGACCATGATGGCAGACTGCAAAGCGGCATCAGATAGTGAGCGAGGTTGTGTACTGGCGGCCAGCAAGAAGGGGGCACTTGCTCAATGTATGTAAGTTGGGTCGTTTTTTGTATAGGTTTTATGCTTGATTGAATGAGAATCGAGCCGGGTACTCATTCAGGATCCCAAGCCGGACACTTGGGATCGCTGACAAGCCAGCTTTATTTACGTTGTCTTAAATTTCTCGACCATAGTTTTGAGGCCCAAAGAGAGCTGGCTCAGCTCGATACAGGCTTGAGCTGTCTGGCTTGCTCCGATTGCGGCTTCCGATGAGGAGACATTGATGGTTTCTACGCTACGGTTGAGATCTTCTGTCACCGAGTTCTGTTCGCTACAGGCACTGGCTATCTGAATGTTCATCGCCGCGATTTGTGTTACGGCCTGTTCTATTTCGGAGATCTTCTCACCTGTAGAGTGGGTTTGCTCTACACAATTCCTGATCATTTCACAGCTCTGTTTCGTCGCGGTTCCAGCCTCGACGGCGCGAAGTTGTAGTTTCTCGATGATCTCGACAATCTGACGGGTCGAATCTTGGGTTCTTCCTGCCAGCGTACGCACTTCATCGGCGACGACGGCAAAGCCTCGTCCCTGCTCACCGGCACGCGCCGCTTCTATGGCCGCATTCAGGGCCAACAGGTTAGTCTGTTCGGCAATGCTGCCTATAACATCAACCACCATAGAGATACTCGTGGAGTCTTGCTCCAGTTGAGCCACCATCTGTCCGGCATTTTCGATAACTTCTGAAACCTGCTGGATCTCGCCGATGCTTAATTGAACCTCTTTACTGCCTTGTTCGGCACGTTCGGTTGCCGAATTTGCCGAACTCGAGGCATCTTCGGTATTCATGGCTACTTCGTTGACGGTCGCCTGCATCTGCTGCATCGCAGTAGCAACCATAGTGATCTCATTTTGCTGCTGTGACATGCCTTGAGATGACTGCTCCGAGATGGCGCTCACTTCTTCGATGGAGGCGCTGAGCTGCACCACGGCTGCGCCGATCTCCTCTACCAGTACCCGTAGGTTGTTCTGCATGCTAATACAGGAGTCGGCCAGTTGTCCAAGTTCATCGTTACCTATCTGTTCTCGTTTGAGTTCATAGGCTAAGTTGCCTGTGGCGATCGCTTTCGCCATGGCCATAACTTCATGCAGCGGGGCAAGAATTTGTCTACCGAGCAGAAAGGTTAAAAACCCCATAAGCATTAACAGCGCAGTGATGCCGGCATAGGTCATTGTCGTCGCCTCACTCACACCATCAAGGGTATCAGTGCGAGCTTGCACTGTGAAGGCGGTATTAATTTGGGTTAAATCGGCCAGGGCTTGCTGCAATTGCTCAAATTCGTGGTATGAGTCCAGCAGTATCTGGTTGGCGCTAGCTAGCTGACGCCGGCGAAGCTGTTCATCGAAACCGGATTGAGAGTTCAGGTAGTTGTCCCAGGCTTGCGATACCCGGTCGAAAGATTGTTGCTCTTCTCGGGTAATGATTGTCGGCTCATAGATATCCAGCATCTTGTTGACATCATTGGTTATCTTGCGGTTTTCTTGCTGCCAGCGGCTGAGGTTTGGATCGTCGATATTGGAAAGAAACAGGAACTGCATCTCACGGATTGTGATTGGGGCGGCTTTTATCTTCTCGACGAGTAACACACTGGGGAGGACGTCATCGGCAAAGAACAGCAGATTGTCACGGGTTTTTTGCAGTTCTGACACCAGGTATATGCCTAAGCCTATTACTGCCACTGCGATGCAAGTAAAGGCCAGTGCTATTTTATAGTTCACCGATAAGTTTTTATAATTCATCATGACGTATGTGTTTCATTCCTTTGTATAGATTTAAAAGATGAAGGCGGCACAAGAGACTCAAGCAGATGATGCTAGGTGCTTTCGTGGCAACGAGGGGCGGTAGTTTAATGACCTTAGGCTATTAATCTATGATTTAAATCATTAATACAGGATAAATCGCTGTTTGAATGTCAAAGTAAGCATAAAATCCAGCGAAGCCTATTTGGTCAGATACTGCTAAATAAAATGATGCTAATGCAATGTTTCTGCATAGGAAGAGGGAGAGTTGAGTGATCGCTTGTTAGATTAGAAATTCTTTTCTATTAGCGTGGTCAGTGATTGTTAAGTGTTCAGATTTTAATGAGGTATTAAACAGGTTCCCGAGCTTGAGCGTTCGGGAACCAGAGGGGAGGGTATAGAGTAATTCTGATAGTTAAACTAACTTAAACTAAGCGGTCTTAAATTGGTCCACCATGCTCTTAAGACCCAAAGATAGTTGGCTTAGCTCGATACAGGCTTGAGCGGTCTGTCCTGCTCCGGTTGCCGCTTCCGATGAGGAGACGTTGATGGTTTCTACACTACGGCTGAGGTCTTCGGTCACCGAGTTTTGCTCACTGCAGGCACTGGCTATCTGAATATTCATTGCCGCAATCTGTGTGACAGCTTGTTCAATCTCGGAGATCTTTTCGCCTGTGGAGTGGGTTTGAGCGACGCAGCCACGGATCATCTCACAGCTCTGCTTGGTAGCGGCTCCAGCCTCGACGGCGCGAACTTGGAGTTTCTCGATTATCTCGACTATCTGACGGGTCGAATCTTGGGTTCTTCCTGCCAGTGTGCGCACTTCATCGGCAACGACGGCAAAGCCTCGTCCCTGTTCGCCGGCGCGCGCCGCTTCGATGGCCGCATTCAGGGCCAACAGGTTAGTCTGTTCGGCGATGCCACCGATAACATCAACTACCATGGAGATACTCGCTGAATCTTTCTCTAGTTGAGCCACCATCAGTCCGGCATTTTCGATAACTTCTGAAACCTGCTGGATTTCGATGATGTTTTGTTGAACCTCCTGATTACCCTGATCGGCGCGCTCGGTTGCCGAGTTTGCCGAGCTTGAGGCATCTTCGGTGTTCATAGCGACTTCGTTGACGGTCGCCTGCATCTGCTGCATCGCAGTAGCAACCATAGTGATCTCATTTTGCTGCTGTGACATGCCTTGAGATGATTGCTCCGAGATGGCGCTCACCTCTTCGATAGAGGAGCTAAGTTGTACTACGGCGCCGCCTATCTCATTGACAAGTTCTCGCAAGTTCTTCTGCATACTGATACAGGAATCGGCCAGTTGTCCAAGTTCATCATTACCCATCTGGGCCCTATCTATCTGATAGGCTAGATTGCCGTTAGCGATCTCTTCCGCCATTGTCATCACGGCGCGCAATGGATTGCGGATCTGTCGTCCGAGGAAGAGGGTCATCAAGGCCATCAGGGCAAAAAGTGCCGCTACGCCGACATAGGTCTTTATCGTGGCAGTGCTGACACCTTCGAGCGTACTGGTGCGGTCGTCATCGGTACGGGCGACATTAATCTCAGTCAGTTCGGTTAAGGCGTCTTGCATCTTGTTAAACTGCTTATATGAACTTAGCAGGTACTTGTTTGCGCCTGAGAGATCATTTTGCAGCACTATGTCATTAAAACCGCTCTGTGCGTTAAGATAATTCTGCCAGTTTTCTCTTGCAGAGATAAAAGCGCGTCGCTCTTCGTCTGTTTGAATGCTCTTTTCATAGGTGTTGATCATGTCGGTAACATCATCAATCATATTGTCGGTGGTTTGCATCCAGCTCTTCATGTCCGGATCGCCGATACTGGGCAGGAAAGAGAATTGATCCCGGCGAATGAAGATGGTAACAAATTTAATTTTCTCGACTAACAAGACATTGGGTAGGACTTTGTCTGTGAGTGTGAGGATATTATCGCGTGTGTTATTCAGTCCCGATATAAACAGCATGCTGAGCGCTATCACTCCCACGGCGATACAGCTAAAGGCCAGGGCGATTTTGTTATTAACTGATAAGTTTTTGAGGTTGAACATAACCTGAGATCCTCATTCCTTTGGTGATAAAAAAAAAGCCTTCGATAGGGCGAAGGCTGGG
>Ga0070724_10001498_pt1 | contig 13817 bp, 16 predicted proteins | sample tdDd001_FD_67278 | JGI IMG/M metagenome (GOLD analysis project Ga0070724, IMG submission 67278) | Marine sediment microbial communities from the Atlantic coast under amendment with organic carbon and nitrate - tdDd00.1 | ecosystem: Environmental > Aquatic > Marine > Coastal > Sediment | place...
ATTGAATCACCTACTGAGGCATAGCTCCATGCTTCTTGAATAATAACAGCTCTTGAAGTTTTCTTCACTGAATCAAGAATTGTTGTTTCATCTAATGGAGAAATTGTTCTTAAGTCAATAACTTCTGCTGAAATACCATATTTTTCTAGCTTTTTAGCAACTTCTTTAGCTGTTTCTACCGGATAAGAATAAGCGATTAAAGAAACATCTGTACCTTCTTTAATAACGTTTGCTTTGCCAATTTCAACTGTAAAGTCTAAATCTGTAGGCATTTCGTTTTCCATACCGTAAAGTTTTTCATGTTCTAAGAAAATTACTGGAGCATTATCACGAATAGCTGCTCTTAATAAACCTTTAGCATCATGTGCGTTAGCTGGAGCTAAAACTTTTAAGCCTGGAATATTTGCATACCAGCCTGCAAAGTCTTGTGAGTGCTGTGCTGCAACACGGCCTGATGCCGCGTTTTGTCCACGGAACACGATTGGGCAAGAAACCTTACCACCAGACATGTAGTGAGTTTTAGCTGCTGAGTTAATGATGTGATCACATGCTTGCATTGAGAAGTCCCAGCTCATGAATTCAACGATTGGTCTTAGACCTTTCATTGCTGAACCAACTGCAACACCTGTGAAACCGTATTCTGTAATTGGTGAGTCGATTACTCTTTTATCACCAAACTCATCGTGCATACCTTGTGAGCATTTATAAGCACCGTTGTATTCAGCAACTTCTTCACCAATTAGGTATACTTTTTCATCTCTTCTGATTTCTTCAGACATTGCATCACGAAGAGCATTTCTATAAGTTGTTTTATATGTTTGAGTCATTTTGTCTATATCCCCTATCTTGGTAAAATATCTGTCATTAACTCAGATGCATCTGGTAATGGTGAGTTTGCTGCAAAATCTACAGCTTCTTGTAGGTTTGCTTTAACTTTTTTATCAAGCTCTTTAAGTTTTTCTTCAGTTAAACCTCTTTCATCGATTAAGAAATCGAACATTTGCATTAGAGGGTCTCTGTTTTCTTTAACAGCTTGAACTTCTTCTTTACTTCTGTATTTAGCAGGGTCAGACATTGAGTGACCTCTGTATCTGTATGTATCCATTTCAATAATGTATGGGCGTTTGTTTTCAAGAATGTATTTTCTTGCTCTTTCTACAGCTTCTGCTACTGCAAAGAAATCTTGACCGTCAACTTTTTCGCCTTCGATATCAAAAGCTTTACCACGTTCAAATAATTCACCAGCACAAACTCTTTTAGCAGCTGTACCCATGCCATATACGTTATTTTCTACAACATATAGAACTGGTAAGCCCCATAATGATGCCATATTCATAGCTTCAAAGATTTGACCTTGGTTTGCAGCACCATCACCATATGATGTTACGCAAATATTATCATTATTCATGTATTTGTGATAGAAAGCGATACCTGTACCTAATGGAACTTGAGCACCAACGATACCATGACCGCCCCAGTAACCTTTTGAAGGTTCAAACATGTGCATTGAACCACCTTTACCTTTAGAAATACCTGTAGCACGGCCTGTTAGTTCTGCTAGAACTTTTTTTTCTGTAACGCCGCAAGCTAGTGCATGTGCGTGACAACGGTATGATGTAATGTGATCATCACCTTCTTTACAGCCAGCAAAAGTACCCGCTAAAACTGCTTCTTGGCCTGTGTATAAATGACAAAAACCACCTATCATACCTTGTTGGTACATTTGGGCAGTCTTCTCACTCATTCTACGAAAACGTAGCATTTTCTCATAAATTTCTAATAATACATCAGTTGACAAATTAGATTTCAACTGCTCGATATTTTTATCTTGCATTGTATATTACCTTTTATTATTTTTTTGATTTTTGATTAAGTTGTCAATAATTTAACCTGTTTTTTAAGGTTTTTCAATTAAAAAGACTTAAAATTACTAACTTTCTATTGTGCAATGCGAAATATCATAATTTAATTATGGATAAATATAACTAATTATATATTACTACTATTATTTGAGTTTTTAAGTATCTAAGTATCTATTTTATCAGTATATTTTTTTTGAGAAATATACTTTAGTAGGCAGCTCAAGAATTAAAATAAATAAAAAGCACTCGTTTTAGAGTGCTTTTTCGCTAAATAAAAAAGTGATTAAATTATACTATGAAGTGAAAAATGGCCTATAGTTATAGTGCTTATAATTTCAATGATACAAATTAATACAAAACTTATTGTTGCAGATCTAATGCAAACACCTGTTATTATAACATTTGTTATGCCAGTTCTTTTAAAGTTAGAATTTATGGAAATTATCAACATATTTATAAAAAATATGACTGCAGTTGAAATTGCGGTTACAGTTAACAATGACAACATAAAGCATCTCTCCATATTAATGAAACATCAGTGGTAAATACCATTAGTACATCTCTTATAGTAAATATAATATATTTTTTCAATATAAAATTATAAATTTTACAATATTTTTTTAATTTTATATATTATATCGTTCTTAACAGCATTATAGTTTATATTTTTTATACCTATAAAAGCAGTGTTTTAATCTATTTTCTATACTAAATGTAAGTCAAAAACTCTAACTTTTTACTAAATACATAATATCTCGTGCTTTAAGACCTAAGTTAACGTTTTTATAAATTGTAAATCGGAGTTTTATTTATGATTAAGATTATGCTTTGTGTTTTTATAGCTACAAGTATGACTCACTCTGTTCAAGTATCTGCAAAATCAGAAGATAATAAAGTAGCAGTAAAAGATGAGTTTATATTTAGAGAGATAAAGCAATTTAATGATTCTGTTAGCAAAAATAATACTAGCAGCAGTTATATAGTGGAGAGAAGTAGCTTTCCACATAAAGATGTTGGTTCAGGATCTTTTATTAAACAAATGAGTATTGAAGATAAACTAAGTGGAGTAATCCCGTCTTCAAAAACTGTTATTGAAATTTGTAATCGTTTAGGGCATAGCGCGCCAGAATGTCATACGGCTATTATTAGATATAATCATAGCATTCCGTATGGAACAAATTTTGAAATTATTGGTGATAAATACATAAAAACAGCTGGAAAAACTGTAGAGCTTAATTAGATATTGTAATTTAAAAACACTTTTAGCAACACCCCTTTAAAACTACAAACAACCTAGTTGTAAATGTATGATTGATTTTCATAATACAATAATAAATAATATTTTATTGTTTAGGGAAATTAGAAGTTCTTCATAGAGGTAAAAATGAAGTATATAACTATAGCAGCTGTTATGCTGATGTCATCTTTTTATGCTTATTCTGTAGAGTTAACACTTAAAATGGAAGAAGTTTCAGACCTTGATATTGCTGAGGCAATAGAGTCAAACCCCACTCCTGGCCAAGATATTTGGCTAGATAATATTGGGCGTTGGACTACTATTTGTCCTCGAGATAGTATTAAGGAATGTACACATAAAGTTTGGGAAGATAAGTATAATAAGCAGTTAAATACAGGTTATGCTGTATCTAATAGCTGTGGATCACAAGATTGCGTAGTCCATGTAATTACACATGGTCTTAAATAAAAAAAGAGGAGCTTAGCTCCTCTTTTTTTATATGACTCTAACTATAAATATCTAGTCAATAAAAAATAGTTTTTATAGTACATATAACAACGATAGTAATTAATTTGCTATACCTTTTAGAAAATAGAAATATTTGCGGAGTGATTCATGATTAAAATCATATTCGTTTCTTTAGTATTTTTTTATATTATGCTGACTAGCCCCTATTCAGATGCAGATCCTTTAATAAATGATGGATATCATTCGTCTGATTATGAAACTTTCACCATAGTACCATTATATATTCCTGATGATTATAATGCCAGAGTTGAAGTTTTTTATGCAAATTTGGCAGTTGATGAAGAAGATGCAAAAAGACAAAATCTTAAAAGAGTATCTGATTTATTAGATCAGATGTTCCTTGAGGAAAATTGGTACGGTCGAGTACCAAATGAAGACATTGTTGATGAAACCTGCAAACGCATGGATACTATTTCAGAAGAGTGCTACTCTGCAATAGTAAGATATAACAATAATATTCCTTATGGCAAACGCTTTGAGGTAATATCAACCGAATCTTATGACTAAATTAATAATTATCTTAATTGTGTCATAGTAAATTAAAGGAGCCAAATAGCTCCTTTTTATTTTTATAGTCAGCAATATAGTCTTTACACTTAAGTTATAAGGATATACCGTAATAATGATGTTTTAATAGCTAATTCTAATTAAACTTTATTCCATTGATAGGGATTTTATTTATGAAAAAAGTATTTTTTATAATTGTTTGTTCAACTTTATTTGGATGTTCCAACACTATACAAACAGATAATTCTGAAGAATATCCAAATTCTAAGGTTGAGATGCTAGGTATTCAAAAACTTCATATTGATACTCTTGAAATTAAGATTGGTAAAAAAGATCGCTTACTTGCCAAACAGGAACAAGAGTTATCTGAAGCTTTAGATGCCATAACTAACTTAGAAGAAAGTTTAAAAAAATCTAAAATGGAGACTAGTGAGGCCTTGACTGAAAATTTTTTACTTCTTTCTAAAATTGAAATGTTAGAAAAAGAATACTCTAAACAAAGTAAGCCTCAGTCTAAAGAAGCTGAATCAAATAATTACGAATTAGCAAGTAAGTAGTTATTAATATAAACGATATATAGGGGGGGGGTACTCCCTATTTTTATAAATTAAAGGGTGTCTATTAAATCATTTAAAGGTAAGTCTATAATAAGATATCTCAAAAAGTATTGCGTTTATTATTTTATAAAGGAGTTAAACTGTGAAAAAGTATATTCTTTATATATTTTTTTCAATGTTTTCTGTTTTATCATTTGCTGAAATTGATGAACTTAGCCCTGAAGAAATAGAGGCTGAGCTGGCAGAATATTACAATGTTATATCTCAAGATGATACATTATCATGGGTTAAAGAACAAGATGACCGTAAAGGAGAGATTCCTAGCTATAAGGATATATACCGAATATGTCATGTTTTTGGTAGAGATTCTCTAGAATGTTCTGAAATAACAACGAGATTTTCTTATAAAATACCTTTTGGTAGGATAATCGATATAAAATGCGGAAATAGAGCTTGCACAACAAGCTTTCCAAAATAAAAGAGGAGTTATGGCAACTCCTCTTTTATTATTTTAAACCGCACTTGAATGTGTAAATTTAACTCTATTTAAATAATCATCAAAGTATGATGCAATAATTCGAACTAAAATTTTACATTCTGGTTGAACTTTTATGACCCTATCGTTAATTTCAATTATTCCATCTGCTTGAAAGTTTTGAAGCATTGACAGCTCTGTTGAAAATGAACCCTGCTCTAAACCATACATTTTTTCAATGTCATTCAGGTTAACTTCATAATAACATAAAAGCTTTTCAATAATATCTCTGCGAATTTTATCATCTTCTGTTAGCTCTATAAACTTAGCAATTGGTAATTTTCCTTCATCAATTGCCTCTCTATATGAAGATAAGTCATGGTTATTTTGCATATAGGTGTTTTCAGTCTGTGAAATAGCTGTTGAGCCTAAACTTAGCATAGTTTTATTTTTATCAGTTGTATAACCTTGGAAGTTTCTATGCATTGTTTTGTTTTTATAAGAGCTATGTAAAGAATCATTTTTTAATACAAAGTGATCAATACCAACAAATTCATAGCCAATATCCATTAGGTCATTTTTAGCCTTTTTAAAGATTTCAAATCTTTCAGATGCTGCTGGTATATGATATTGCTCCAAAACCTTTTGATGTTTCTTTATATGAGGTACATGAGCATAACCATATATTGAAATACGTTCAGGCATAATTTCTTTAGTTAATCTAACAGTTTCTTCAATTGTTTTAACACTTTGACTTGGTAATCCATAAATAAGATCGAAGTTAACAGATTCAATTCCCCTATCTCTTAGTTTTTGAACAACTTCGCTAACTAACTCATAAGGCTGATCTCTATTTATCGCAGTTTGAACGTCCTTATCAAAATCTTGAACTCCGAAACTAACTCGATTAATCCCTGCTTTTACAAACATATCAATTTTATCGTCTGTAATAACACGAGGGTCAATTTCTATACTTAACTCTCCGTTATAATCAATATCAAAAGCTTCTTTTAGATGAGTAAATAAAACATCAAAGTTTTTTGCACTCATTGTTGTTGGAGTTCCGCCGCCAAAATGCAAATGATCTACTTTTAGCTTACCAGGTAATGTATTTTTTAGAATACTTAACTCTGTTTTTAGATATTCTAAATATGACTCTACTGGTTTTTGAGTTGAAACAATTTTAGTATTACAAGCACAATATAAACATAAAATCTCGCAAAAAGGTATGTGAATATACAGCGAAACAGGCTGATTCGCATCTAAATTTTTTAGATGCGAAATAGCCTGTTGATAGTCAAAATCTGATTTAAAATGAGGTGCTGTTGGATAACTTGTATACCTTGGGACGTTTTTGTTATACTTTCTTACTAACTTTTGATCCATAATTTATAAATGCCTTCTATATCTTTATAAAAGCTAATGCTTATCCGTTTTTAACTTTTTGTTTAATTTTTTCTAGCTAAGTAGAACCATTCTTCGCCAACTGTTGCTTCTGGGAATGGTATTACAATGTAACCATCTTGTTCAGCTGTTAGCTCTGTACCATTTTCTAATTTTGCGATAATCTGGTTTGCAGAAACTGGATCCATGTGCTTCCAATCTTGTACAAATTCACCCTGCTCTTCTGTTTTGAAAACAATTTTGTACATATGGGCAATAGTATTTTCTTCTTTTGCTTTTTCATTGTTTTCTTTTTCAATCATACCGAAGAAGTTTAAAGTTTTTTCAATTGCTCGATATGCTAGTTTTTCAGCAGTTGGTTCATTATGATATCCTGCTTCTACCAATAAAGCTTTTTTACCGTGATTATGTGCATGGAAAACAGTATCTGAGAATTCATCAGCAACCCCACCAGATTTTAACATATCTCTCCAAGATGTGATAACAGTACCAATATTTAAACTTTCAGCCCATGCTGAAGTTTCTTCATCAACAAAGTCATTAAACACACTTGGTAGATCTCCATCTAATGGTGTTGAATGCAAATCTAAAACATAATCTGCTTTTTCAATTAATTTACAAATTTGGTTGGCATATGAATGCTCTAAAGAAGTTTCAACATCATGTTTTTTTAAAATTCTATTTAAGTTATGTTCAACAAATCTTACATTTTCTTGCTTAGCTGCTGGGTTACATACCGGTATAAACGTAATAGCACCTGCTTTTAATGAAAGCTGCGATTGAACTAGCTTTTGCATAATTTTTTCAATTGCTAAAGTACCTGCTGGTTCATTTCCGTGAACTGCTCCTAGTACAAGTAAGTTTATGCCTTCTTTATGCGAATTAAATGTATATGTTTCTAATGTTTGCATTGATGTATTTGTCCTTATTTTAATAACTAACGATAATAATTTAAATTATATCGCTGTGTTTTGCTTTTCACACAAATCAATAATAGATGTTTTTGCAACCTTCATCATTTCAAAGAATTGCTCATCTGTAATTGGGTACTCTTCAGCTGTTGTTTGAACTTCGATAATTTTACCTGAGTTTGTCATTACAAAGTTACCATCAGCAACAGCGCTTGAATCTTCTAAATAGTCTAAATCTAAAATAACTTCATCGTCTTTGCTAATTCCAACTGAAATTGCTGCAACTTGATCTGTTAGAGGATCTTTTTTAATTAATCCTGTCTCTAACATTTTGTTAATTGCAAGTTTTAGTGCTACATAAGCTCCTGTAATAGAAGTTGTTCTTGTACCACCATCTGCTTGAATAACATCACAGTCAATAGTAATAGTATAACCATCAATCTTCTTAGTATCAATGATTGAACGTAAAGATCTACCGATTAGTCTTTGAATTTCCATAGTACGACCAGAAGGTTTACCTTTATTAACCTCTCTTTGGTTTCTTGTCCCTGTTGCTCTTGGTAGCATATTATACTCTGCAGTAATCCAACCTACAGATTGATTTCTTAAAAATGGTGGAACTTTCTTTTCTACAGTTGCAGTACACAATACTTGAGTATTCCCTACTGAAATAAGGCATGAACCTTCAGCATGCATATTAACATTTGTTTCGATTGAAATATCTCTCAACTGGTTATTTTGTCTATCCGTTCTCATAATAAGCCCTTAATTTTTATATATGTATTTATTTCTGGAGATTCGATTGTAGCAAAAAAAATCCCCCAATGCAATCATTACATGGGGGATTTTATTTTTTAGTCTTTTTCAATTTAGACCTCGCTTAGTTTAGCTACACTGATAATAAGCATAGCTATGATTACTTTTTCGTTCTTTTTTAGAGTTTTTAATGGATTTTTTAATGTGCTTTTGAACCATGAAGAACATTCCGCTCTTGGTGTTAATTTTACTATTATTAATTTCTATTGAGTTTCGTTGCTCAAACGTATAGCCAACAAAGTCTTGCATAATTGTAAAGTGAACTTTTGCCCCTTTGGGTACCAATGCCTCGGTTTTATTGCCGTTAAAGGCCGTTACTACTAAAAGCATATATCTGTTATTGTAGGTTACTAGATCCAGTTGACCTTGATACCCTATTTTAACTTGAATTCTATTATCATCTATGATTTTGATTTTTCCAACTTCAGTGATCATAAATGTTGCGTTTTTTAATTTTGGTTCTTTTATGCCTTCATATATTGAGTCTTGCTTTAGCAAGTCTTGGCTGTGAATAGAGAGTTTCTCTGTATCGAATTGAACATCTCGAAGTGAATTGTTCATGGGAAACGTCCTCTTGTAGGTATATTTAATATTATTGTATATACAAAATGGGATATTTTCAAGGTAAAATCTGGTTTATTTTTATATTTTTTTTACAAGCTTGACAAATAGCGCTAAAAAGCGTATGTTTAACCAATATTTAAGCAAAAATTATTAAGGAATTATAACGTGGATTTACTAGTAAAGTTAGAGAATATTCTAAACAGATATAATACAATTGAAAACGAACTTGCGCAGCCAGATGTTGTAAGCGACATGGATAAATTTACTAAATTAAATAAAGACTACTCAGACTTAAGAGATGTTGTAGAGTTAATTAATAACTACAAATCAGTTAGAACAGAAATATCAGATTATGAAGAAATTTTAAAAGATAAAGAGTCAGATGATGAGCTTAAAGAGCTTGCTAATATGGAGCTACCTGATTTAAAAAAATCAATTCCTGATTTAGAACATGAAATTAAAATTGCATTATTACCTAAAGATAAAGCTGATGATAAAAACGCTATTATCGAGCTAAGAGCTGGTACTGGTGGTGATGAAGCAGCATTATTTACAATGGATATGTTTAAAATGTATTCACGTTTTGCTGAGCAAAAAGGCTGGAAAATTGAAGTAATGGAGCAGTCTTTAAATGAATTAGGTGGCGCTAGAGAAATCGTTGCATCTATTAAAGGCGAAAACGTTTACTCAAGATTAAAATTTGAATCAGGTACGCATAGAGTACAAAGAGTTCCGCAAACAGAAACTCAAGGTCGTGTACATACTTCTGCAATTACAGTGGCTATTTTACCTGAAATGCAAGAAGTTGATATTGACATTAATCCTTCCGATTTAAAAATTGACACATTTAGAGCAAGTGGCGCTGGTGGACAGCACGTTAACACTACAGACTCAGCTATTAGAATTACTCACGTACCTACAGGTACTGTTGCAGAATGTCAAGATGGTAGATCTCAGCATAAAAACAAAGCACAAGCTCTTAAAATTATATATGCAAGAGTTTATGAAGCTCAACAAGCTATTTTAGATGCTGAAAGAGCTGAAGAAAGAAAAGCTCAAGTTGGTTCAGGTGATAGATCTGAACGAATCAGAACTTACAACTATGCCCAAGGCCGTGTAACAGATCATAGAATTAATACAAGTTTATATAACTTACCAAACTTTATGGCAAACTCTGATGGTTTAGATGATTTAATTGATGGGCTTCACGCTGAAGACCAGGCAATTAAACTTGCAAACGTTACATCTTAATTAAGCCAAACTTCAGAAAACCTGAAAGATAAATTTATGAACATTAAAGAAGCATTAAGCTACGGTTTTAAAGAACTATCAAACTTTAACACTAATAAGCTTGATGCTTCTATTTTATTAAAACATTTCTGTAATTTCAGTGATTTAGACTTGCTAGTTAATTCAGATAATAACTTATCTACTGAGCAGAAAAAAGCTTACAAACAAGCTATTGAAAGAAGAAAAACTAATGAGCCTATTGCTTATATAACAGGTGAACAAGAATTCTTTGGTCTGAATTTTAAAGTAAATGAACATACTTTAATTCCACGCCCTGATACAGAGCTTTTAGTTGAAAAAGTATTAGAATACATTGAACAAGAAAACATAACATCTCCTGAAATACTAGATCTAGGGACAGGCTCTGGGGCTATTATTATTTCTATTTTAGCTAATGTTGAAAATGCATCTGGTGTTGCGATTGATTTAAACCCAGGGGCTATAAAACAAGCATCTGAAAATGCAAAGTTAAATAATGTAAATGACAGATTAAAATTTGTTGAGTCTAGCTGGTTTTCTAACTTAAAAGATAACGATTTTGATATAATTGTGGCAAATCCGCCATATATCACAAGTAAAATGATGCATGAACTTGACAGCGACGTTAAAGACTTCGAGCCTCATCTTGCACTAGAAGGTGGCATTAAAGGATTTGAACCTTACGTTGAAATAGTGCAGAGTTCCCCTACTTTCTTCAAAAATAAAGGAAAAATATTTTTAGAAATAGGTTTTGACCAAAAAAAATCGGTATTAAATTTATTTCATTCAGATATTTGGCAAAATAAAAAATGCTTTAAAGATTTAGGAAATAATGATAGACTTATTGTTGTAGATTTATTAAAAAAATAAACAAGGGATTTTATCATGAACTTAATTAAGAAGTATTTTGTTTTAGCTGCTACTTTTTCAGCATTAACAGCTTGTGCTCCACAAAATTTAGATGATTTAAAAGATTATAAGCAAGATTTTAAAGAAGATAACATTAATGTTTTTCTAAAAAGCTTTTCAGACCATAGACAAGGACAGGCTTTATTAAGACCAGCTGGTCCAAAAATTCTTTATGCATATAAACCACAAAGTCTTACAAATGGTCAAATGCTTCCATTATTAGGTTACTACCTATACAATGCTTTAGAATTTGAAGATGAAGCTGCTACAAGATCTGTAGGTATTGATGTATCATTAAGAGATGTTGATACTACTATTAGATTGGGACATTTACCAAACGGTAAATTTGGGTATTACTCTGCAGGTGCACAGGCTAGAGTTATTGTAAGAGATATGATTAATAATAACATTATAGGTACATTCCCTATTCTACTTGCAGAAAAGCAAATTAGAACATCAACAACAGGTAGACCTCCTGAGCCAAAAGATGATGCTTACACATTACTTGCTCTACTAGATGATGTATCTTTTGATTTAGGCAGAGAAGTACTAGATCAAGTTGATGATATGTTATATGATTATTATAGAGAAGAAGAACAACTTGAAGAAGAAGCATTTGAAGAAACTTTAACTGATACAATAAAAGATGTTAACCCTTTAGATAAAACAAAAGAAGTTAAGGTTAAATCAGTAGAAGAAAAAGACTTACAAGTTGACCCTGAAATATTAAAATATATCGAAGAAGAAGAACAAAAACTTTTAGAAAGAAAAGAAGAGCAAAGAAAACTTTTTGAAAATAAAATAAAAGAACAGCAGCATTTAGACTTCTTAGATGCAAAACAATAATCTAATTTAATTAAAAAGATCTACTAAAAGGAGGTCTTTTTTTGTATTTTTTTACAAATGCATAAATATCTTGCTCAATAAAAAATGAAACCCTTCCGTTTATCAGGTGGCTATTATGACTCTTAATAATGATGAAGTAACGGTCCTAGAAAATCTAATTAAAACCTTAAGTTCAAAGAATAAATTAACATTTTTAAATGTAACTAAGAAAAGTCAAATATTTTATGCTCATGCGAGAGTAAAAAGTCCAAATACTGGAGAGGTTAACCTAGAAATGGCCCAGGTTATAGGTGACTCTGTAGACAGTGCAGACCGCCTTGTGGCCCTTCCTCGAGAATTTTATGAGAGAGATACTTTTGTTTCTCAAATTGATGATGTTACTGATATGACAGTTAAGCTATTTAGAAATTCATACCCTAACCTTGCTAAAAAACTTGATGATGAACAGCTAAAGCGCGAAATGATCATTGAAAGATATCGCTTTTTAGAGAGTAGTGGTTTTTATTTTGATAAAGGTGTTAGCTACCCTATGGTGATTTATCTAGGTGGATTATGTTTTATGAAATATAATCGTAAAGAGATTATACTGATAGCAAAAGATTTGGCTGCAGGAAAAATTATACCTTCTAAATCACCAACAGATTGGAAAAATTACGATGATAATATCGGTGTAAGAATATCTAAGTATTTTTTAACCTATTAGTCCGGTATATTAATCTAAAGTAAAAGAGCCCTTGAATTCAAGAGGCTCTTTCGTTTTTTATTAAGATTAAATAACATCGTTATTGCTGCTTGTTACTTTTATATTTATTTAAATAATATATAGCCAAGCAAAGTAAAAAAAGACATGCTAAAAACATCTTCATATTCTGCAAACCTTAATATTCAGTATGTAAAAGAAATTGTATCAATTAATAATATATCATAAAAAATAAACATTTACACACTTTTTATAAGGCTTTTTATTTCCAATGCATCATTGGCAAAGGATTTAGAGGGTTAGACTTAAGCTGCATAAGCGTTAGCTTCCATAATCTTTTATGAAAACCAGCATTTGGAAACATTTCTTTTACTTTTTTGATATACGCTTTAGGTATATCATTATTAAAAAAACCGAGAGAAAGATCCGCTAGATCTGCTATTCTAAACATTTCTGCTAAAAAATGAGATGGGACTTCTTTTATTTTTCCTATTTTATGATGATTTTCTACAATAAAGGTAATATCATCTATACTTTTAAATTTTTCAAATTGTTCTAAATAAATTTCCAGCTCAATAATTGATTGAGGTATGTAATCAGGGTTTAACTTACCAGTACTCCAAATTCCAATATCATGAAATGCCGCTGCTATGATTAAGATTTCTTTTTCATGTGGCTCTGGATGAACTAAATAAAAACAATAATTCAACATTCTTAAAACGTGATTTTTATAGCCTTGAAAGTCATCTCCGATTATTTCTTGCCAAGGTTCTAAAATTTCATCAAGTAAATCTATTTGCGTTACAATATTATGCATTTTGATTATTCCTTGATTCTCTTAGTCGTGTTTAGTTATATATAAGAGCTATAATGAAAACTTTCGACTTGTGCTTTACTTTTGTGAATTTATCATTATATTGTCCCTATACTTTATAATAAATGGAGGCTTTATGCTGACAAACGAACTTTTTTCTAAGGATGAGCTGGAGGCTTTTGCGCAATCAACTTCTCTTTTTACTCTAAATGAAATTGTAAATATTCTTCAGCAAAATACAAACAACACCCAAGCTGTAGCAGAAAAAATGATGAATAAATTTTTCAAGCAACTAAACTTCTCTTCAGATTTTAATATTGCTGAAGAATGTGCTATGGCTTATGCTTTTATTGGCAATAGCTTTAGTCTCTATACCGCTGAAGATAATAAAAAGCTTCGTAAAGCAATTAAAGAAACA
>Ga0070724_10001505_pt1 | contig 13781 bp, 12 predicted proteins | sample tdDd001_FD_67278 | JGI IMG/M metagenome (GOLD analysis project Ga0070724, IMG submission 67278) | Marine sediment microbial communities from the Atlantic coast under amendment with organic carbon and nitrate - tdDd00.1 | ecosystem: Environmental > Aquatic > Marine > Coastal > Sediment | place...
GCTGCAATTTTTCTCCCAATAATCCCTGATTTCCCAAGTCCAGTTACAATTACCCTTCCTTCACAAGCTAAGATTGTTTTTACAGCTAATTCGAAATCTATGGTTAAGATATCCTTTAGCCTATTTATTGCACTTGCCTCTTCAGTAAATACTCTTTGCGCAATTTGTAAAACATCTTCTTTCATACTTTATTATTTATCTATTATCGATAATTTCATCTATTCGTATAGAGATCTCCATTTTTATTATACCAATCTATTACTTCCTTCAAGCCCTCATTCACGGAGTATTCCGGATCGTAGCCCAATAAATCTCTGGCCTTTTTAATAGATGCTAAAGAATGTGGAATGTCTCCATTTCTTTTAGGACCGTGTGTAACTTTTATGGAACTAATGTCGGGATCGAATTCAGATAAGTGCTTCTTTAAGATATCAACTAAGCCATTTAAAGTCGTTCTTTCACCAAAAGCAATATTGAAGATCTCGGATAATGGTTTTTCAATAATGTCCTGAGAAATGCATTCTTTATTTATTCGATTCCCCTTACCATTGACTATTAGGGAATCGAAATGGGACTTATAATCTTGTCTTCTTTCAAAAATAAGTTCACTTGGTGTTAAAGCGGCAAGTTCATTGGCCTGTAACACATTTTCGATATAGGTGAAATCACGACTAAAAGAACCATCTCCATTAATTAGTGGGCTTTGATGATTCATTAAAGCAATCACAAATTTAGGTATTACAGCTGCGTAATCTCCGTTAGGATCCTGACGACGGCCAAAGACATTAAAATATCTCAATCCGATTGTTTCAATCCCATAAATTTCACTGAAATTTTCAGCAAATAATTCATCTACCGATTTCGTTATGGCATAAGGAGATAGAGCTTTACCTATTTTATGTTCTTCCTTTGGTAATTCCTCATAATCGCCGTAAGTAGAAGAACTAGCGGCATAAACAAAGCGTTTTACACCTTCTTCCTTGCAGGCAAATAACATTTTCACAAAACCACCAATATTAACATCGGTTGATGTAATTGGATCTTTTATAGAACGTGGTACAGAACCTATGGCGGCATGATGCAATACAAAATCAACACCTTTCACCGCTCTCTGACAATCCTCATAGTTGCGAATATCACCTTCGACCAGTTTAAAATTAGAATTAGATAAAAAGGATTCTATATTAATTCTATGCCCTGTGGAAAAATTATCGAGGCAAACGACTTTATTATCTTGTTTCAAAAGCATCTCACAAAGGTTTGAACCGATAAAACCCGCTCCCCCTGTCACCAAGACTTTTGAACTCGTAATTTTTTTATTCATCAAACTTACTTTATTCAAATTATAAACGACAATCAATTAACTCCTTAGGAAGCACCCCTTTTATATCATAAATTACAGAATTAGATCCGTTCCTTATAGCGGGATAATCTAAGTTCTCGAATTCGGAATGTGCAACGGCTAAAACAATAGCATCATATTTATCACCATTAATACGTGATATTAAATTTATACCATATATTTTTTTCACCTCTTGCTTATCTGCCCATGGATCATAGGCATCAACATCACAGCCGAAGTCTTTAAACTCACGAATAAGATTTATCACTTTAGAATTACGAATATCTGGACAATTCTCTTTGAAAGTAATTCCCAACACCAAGATCTTAGAATCAGAAATTCGATGTTTTTTCCGAATCATTTCCTTAATTACCATAGAAGCAACATAGGCTGACATTCTATCATTTAACCTACGACCAGCCAGGATTATTTCAGGATTATAACCAACCTCTTGTGCTTTTTGAGTCAAATAATAAGGATCCACCCCAATACAATGGCCCCCAACGAGTCCCGGTTTGAAGGGTAAAAAGTTCCATTTAGTACCTGCAGCTTCCAAAACTTCATGGGTATCAATTCCCAATCGGTTAAAGATTACGGATAACTCATTTACAAAAGCAATATTGATATCTCGTTGAGAATTTTCAATCACCTTCGCAGCCTCAGCCACTCTAATAGAGGAAGCTTTATAAGTTCCAGCGATGATAATTGATGCGTATAATTTATCAACAAATTCGGCTATATCAGTCGTTGATCCCGATGTAACCTTACGAATCTTAGTAACTGAATGAACCTTATCTCCTGGATTTATTCTTTCGGGAGAATAGCCACAGAAGAAATCTTCATTAAATTTCAAACCACTAAACCTCTCCAAAACAGGCACGCAATCTTCTTCTGTTGCTCCAGGGTATACGGTTGATTCATAAATAACAACATCCCCTTTTTTCAAGGCTTTACCAACCGTTTCAGAAGCTTTAAGTAATGGTGTTAAATCTGGACGTTTATTCTTATCAATAGGAGTTGGAACGGTTACAACAAATACGTCAAATTGCTTGAGCATCTCTTCATTACTAGTATAACTTAGCAATTCAGAAGATAACAATTCCTCCTTGCTGGTTTCCATCGTTTTATCAAGACCAGCTTCCAATTCAGAAATTCGAGTCGTATTAATATCAAAACCAACGGTTATGTATTTTTTACCAAATTCAACAGCCAGTGGTAGCCCAACATACCCAAGTCCTATCACCGCAATCTTACGCTTCATAATATTCATGATTAAGAATTATTTTCTGGTAGTTAATTAAAAGTAATCTGATTTGTTTCTACGAATCTGAGAAGATCCAATCATAAGAGAAAATACTACAGGTCAGCAGCACTATAACCATATCCATATGAATTGTTATAAGCATATCCGTATTTCTGGATTTTAATACCATTCATAACCAAACCTACATTATGAATATTAGCTTCATTCAATATTTTCATATTCTGCTTAAAGAATAATTTATTGGTATATCGATACCTTACAACGAAAATATTTGTACTTGCATATGGCATCAATAATAAAGCATCTGTTACAATCCCCATTGGACTTGTATCTATTACAATACAATCATATCGTTTTTCCAACTCCTCAAATAAGGTTGCAGTTGCTTTAGATCCGACTATTTCAGCAGGATTATGAGGTATAGGACCAGCGACGATGTAATCTAAGTTTTTATATTTTGATTGACCAATGACTTCATCAAGAGTATTACTTCCATTCAAATAGTTTGTGATCCCAACATCTTCTGGAACCTCTAAATATTTCCCTAACTGAGGCTTTCTTAGATCAAACCCGAGAACAATTGTTTTTCGTCCTGCAAGAGCGTGTATACCAGCAATATTGACCGCACAAAATGATTTACCTTCACCTGTGGAAGAAGATGTAATTAGAATGATTTGTTTGTCACTTCCATTTTTAAGATAATCAAGTCGAGTTCTAATGGATCGAAAGGCTTCTGTAATGGGTGCACTTGGATGCTTCTGAGTCAAAATATCACCTTCTTTCTTACTAAAAGCAATATTCCCAATAATAGGAGCAGCCGTTATTCTTTCCAAATCTTCTTCTGTTTGTACTTTATTATTTAATAAATCGCTTATAAAAAAGAATAAAGCAGGAATCATTAAACCTATAAGGCCCCCAATAATAAAAATCAACATCGTTACGGGTTGAAGTATTGCCTTAAAAGACGCTGGCTCAATAATCTCACTATCCGGTAAATTGGATGCCTTTTGAATTTGAGCTTCTACCCTTCTCTCGAGAAGAAGCGTATACAGATCATTTGTTAAGTCATAATTACGCTGAATATTTAAAAACTGCTGTTCTTTACCTGGTAATAAATTTTGTTCTCTGGAAATTCTGGCTTTCTGTGTATTCAGAGCTTTCTGCTGATCATTAATATACTCTTGCTGAGAATTAATGTTTTCGTACAAAGAGGCCAATAGAGTCGCTTCCTGACGCTGAAGTCTCTCCAGGTATGGGTTATTTAATTTTTCCTTACCCTTGTATTGAAAAAGTGCAGCTCGTACTTCCCCCAATTGAGTAATATATTCCGTTAAAACACTTGATTCTATACCAACCGATACTGGTGATATTAATTTATTATAATCCTCACGTTTATTTAAATAACCACGTAATCGTTTAAAATAAGAAGCCTGTGTTTGCAATTCCAAAATCTCTGTTTCGATCTCCTGCAATCTAAGATAAGCTGCCTCTACCTGAACTGTCGGCATAACGACTTTGTTAGACGTTCTAAAATTCTGAAGTTTAGCCCCCATACGACCCAATGTATCCCCTAAGCCATAAAGTTGTTGATCGATAAAAGAAATTGTATTATTGGCAATTTGATTTTTCTGGTCTAAGCCATTTTGAATCCAAACAAGCATCAACATATTTAGAAAAGCTTTCGTTTTTTCAAGATTGGTGCCCGTTGTAGACATATAGGCAATAGACGCACCTTGGGCTGCATATGAAACTTCAATACTCTCAAAATCTCTCATTATTCGTCTGTTATTACGAATAATAAAATAATTATCCTTTTCAATTAATTCTTTATCTAAATCCGGCTCTTCTGAATTAATGGTAAAAGCATAATATTCTCCTTCTATTCTCTTACCTATTTCCACTCGTTCATTTATTTGAATCGAGGAAATCTCTCCAACATCCTGATTTTCGATAAAATTATGAAGTATAACATCTTCACCACTGGCAATTAATTTCAAAACTCCATTATCGTCTCTTTCAAGATGAAATCTAAGGCCGATAGGCTGCACATGAGTCACATCCATAATCACACTAAAGGGTTTATCCATATACAACTCCTCATCCTTATATTTCCCTTTGGAAAAGAGTGCTTGATTAATGGCCTGGAATATTTTCAAAGATTTGTTATTCTTTCCTTGTAACTTATCTTTAGTAAAATAACTAACATTGAAATCGAGCTTATCTAAAGTTCGCAACTTCAATGCTTCGGTATTCAAAAGAATGGTTTGATTTTCGAAATTATACATATCCGGAGTAGAAAAACCACTCATCATAGCCATATCCTCTGATACATTCCCTTGAGTTTCACTTTTGATCAAAACCGTAGCATCCACTTTATAAACTAAGGTTGTATACCGATTTATAATAAAGGCTGACAGTAATCCTAAAATTATGAACCCAACAAACCAATACCATTTATTATAAAAAAGATAAATCCATTTCATAATATTGGGCTTTTCAGATTTATATTCATTCTCAATGCTGAATATATCATCATTATCGTAAGTGCTCTTGCTGTTTGTATGATACATGATCTTTGCTTATAGATTGAAAGATAATTTTCACTAACGCATTAAATATTTAAGGATAAATTACCTAAGCGAATTAGCCAATAAGAAGAAGGTTATAAGACTTGTTAATAAACTTAAAGAAAACGATTCTCCGAATCCCCACATTTGAGCTTTAATAGGCTCTACATAAATAAGGTCATTAGGTTGTATATAATAATTCTGACTGTCAACAAGGTTTAAATCTGATAAGTCGACCATTATTATCTCAGTCCCTTCAGTAGAAGGTCGAAGAATCTTCACCCTTTTTCTTTTCCCATATATTGTTAAATCTCCTGCAATTGAGATGGCTTCGAAAATAGTAAGTTGATCCTTGCTCATATTATATTGTCCCGGCTCATTTACTTCTCCTAAAATTGTAAACTGCGTATGGGTTAATTGCACCTGAAGCGTAAACGTATCAATGTGATTTATGAGTATTTTCTGAATCTTGGCTTTAATTTCTTTTATAGTCAGATTAACCACCTTTATTTTCCCGATATATGGGAAATCTATTTCTCCATCATCGGAAACCAAATAACTTTGATATCTCATACTACTCGGGTCTCCCATATTGTTAATATTGATTTGCCCAGCATTAAGATTATAAAGATTAGCGACAGCCTCATCTGGTGTTAAAACCCTTACATAAATATAATCACGTGGTTGAATTTTATAAGCTTCAGTAACTTCTACAGCCCTCGTGTATAAATTCACATATTTTTTCTTATCGCTCACATCCTGCATGTAGATTGTTTTTTTCTGAGAAATGCAAGAGACCATTGAGATGATCAACAGAAGAGCTAAAATTTTAGAATATTTCATCAGTGTGTATTTAGTAATTAGACCTTGTATTCGTTTAGTATTGATTGAAAGGCTACATTTTGATCGCTAGAATTAGCTTTCAGAACGATATTTAACTTTTTTTCCGGTAGAACTAACTTTCATTAATTTTTCAAAAGTTATAATTTGAGGTATTTTATGAATTTGAAGATTTTCATGACATCTTCTTAAAATCTTATATTTAATTTGTTCTTTTTCAAAATTTTTATTCAATACAATATGTGCTTTTATAGCTTCCCCTAACAATTCGTCACTTATACCCGTAATAGTGCAATCTATTACTTCAGATACTGATAAAATAACTTCTTCTATTTCCTTAGGACTTACACGTTTTCCACCAACCTTTATAATTTCCTTTTTACGACTTTCTAAAAAAATGAAACCATCCTCATCAATTCGACCCAAATCACCAGTTAATAACCATCCATTTTTTAAAACCAATTTAGTGCCTTCAGTATCCTTATAATAACCGATCATAATATTATCACCTTTGGCTGCAATTTCTCCAAGATCTCCATTTTTAACAGCATTCCCCTTTTCGTCAAGGACCTTCAAAAACACACCAGGTATAGATTTGCCTATTGATCCCATCTTTGCCTTTAATCGATCCGGGGGCAAATAGGACAAGCGTGCCGTTGCTTCTGTTTGCCCATACATCACAAAAAAGTTAATCGCAGGAAAATTCGTAATAAACTCCTCGATAAAATTGTTGTGAAGCTTACCACCTGCCTGTGTGACATATTTAAGATGAGGAAATTTTGTTTGTTTAAACGTTTCAGATTTCTTTAAAAGAATCTGAAAATGACTTGGCACACCAGCGAAACCCGTACATTTAAACGTGTTTAGATTTTTAATTACAGAGGCTAGAAAAATAAAATTATTAATGAGTACAATGGAACCTCCAACTTTTAAGTGCGTGTGTAAAAGAGATAAGCCGTAGCAATAATGAAATGGTAAAACGACGCCCATCACATCTGACGAATCCAACTTAAGATATTGAACGATTGAACTGGTATTGGAAATAATATTCCGATGACTTATCATCACGCCTTTCGGAATTCCAGTAGATCCCGAAGTATAGATAATTTCTGCGATTCTATTTTGATCAAAACCCTCACTATAATTATCAAGCTCGAGTTTAGAATCTGTGAGAATCTTATCAAATCGCTCTTCGCCAATTCGAGTAAATACAGAATCTGTTAGCTTTTTATTAAATTGATCAGAATAAACAATACATTGACATTCTGTTGATCGTAATATAAACTCCAGATTTTCTGATTCTATTGATGGATCAATAGGGACGCATACATTTCCAGATTTAAGAATACCTAAATAAGCCGTTATAATAAAAACCGAATTTGACCCAGCTAATACAACATTCTGATTATCACCAATTCTACTTCTTAAAAAAGAAGCAAATATTAAGCTGTTTCGGTAAATCTGTCTATAGCTAATTGTTTGATTCGGTCCAGTAACAAAATCCTTATTCAAAGATCTACTTTCAGCGAATAAATAATCAAATACATTCATAAAGCTCTAAAACCTTTAATTGATTATAATTAATCAGAAAATCGGTGTTAACCTTAGATATTCCGTTGTATCCCTTTTCCTTTCAAAATTTTTAAAAATATTTTGGATGTCTTTTGTAGATTTTTGCATTGCGTGTGCGACATCTTCAGCTTTGTATTGATTCTCCCATGCATACCAAATAAGATCCATTTCGTTAAAAGGCATTTGATAAAAGAATTCTTCTTGAGATTGCTCGGCACTATAGGTATCTGTTGTAGGAGTGCGATCAATTATTTCTTGAGGAACACCCAAATATTCTGCTAATTGATAAACCTGAGTTTTATAAAGATGGCCTATTGGCATAACATCAGCACCACCATCACCGTATTTCACAAAAAAACCTTGCTCAACTTCATGTTTATTAGGCGTTCCTACAACGGCATAATAAAGGCTTTCAGCGTGATAATACAGCATAGACATTCTGCTGCGCTGTTTAAAATTAGTTGAGGCTACAATTTGTAAATACTCTTTTGACGGCAATAACTTACTTATTTGTGTGCCGTCTGGTTTTACTATCGTTAAAGAAAAAATTGAAGGTAAATTTTGTAAGATATCCTGTTTAATTTCAATCTTTGCTTTATCCAAAAGGGGATTAAATTCTGGAAAAATTTCTAAAACTGCAGCATCTCTGCGTTGGTAACATCCAAAGCCATCAAGTGCAGATGTTATATCTTCTACGACGGTTCTTACACCAAATTTTTCCGACAGTTTGTTTGCTAAACTTAAACTATCAGGACTTGAATCTTTTTCTGGTAATAAGACTCCTAATACATTTTCCTTACCTATTGCACGAGCTGTAAGGGCCAGTACAACAGAAGAATCGATTCCACCACTGATTCCAATTACGGCACCTCTTCGCTTCAGCTTATTCTTAATATCAGCCTTAAGCTTTTGACATATTTGATCGCAAACCAATTCGGGATTTTCAAGAGTTAAAATTTCTTTTGAAAATGATTTATTTACTATTTCCATATCAATCTAATTTAATTCAATAGTATTAATTTACAGTCAATTAAATCCGACTTACTTAAATCGTTTCTATGTTTTTTTACAAATAAGTCATCTAGAATTTGAGTCGATAGAATTCCCATATAAGCCATTTTGTCAACCTCTGAAATATTCTTTTGCGAATTCATCTTCAAGACCAGCTTATTAACCATTTTATAATTAAAAATTCCCGATTGCTTAATTTGTTGTTCTGATAACATATTTTTCATGTAATCAGATTCACAATCGTTTATGGTGGGAGCTCTATAAGCTTGTTTTTTTCTATTTATAATTTGTTCTGGTAGCTTCCCTTTCATCAATTTCTTTAATAAAACTTTCTCTTCCAAGCCCTTAAGCTTGAAGTCGGATGGTAGTTTCATGCAAAACTCAATAATCCGGTGGTCTAAAAATGGATATCTTCCTTCAACCGAGTTTGCCATAGCCATTCTGTCTCCCTGAGAGGACAACAAATAACCCGACATAAATAACTTGATTTCCAACCATTGCGCTCGTGACAAAAGATCAACTTTTTGGAATTTATCAACCACTCTTTTTTCTAATTCATCTATAGGGTGATAATTTTCAAGTTCAACTTTCAATTCATCCGAAAAATATTTTTTAATTCTAGAAGTGTTATTCCACCTAAGCAAATGTGAATAAACCAATGAATCTGTTTCGGTAAGTTTATAAGAAAAAAACAGATTTAATGCCTTAGCTCCATTCAGTTGCGACATATAAGGATATAATCTCTTCAAAAGCAGAGGCCGGTATTTTGATTTTGGATCTTTGGCCCAAAACTGTCTTATTAAGGCTTCTTTAAATATGTTATATCCACCTAATAATTCATCAGCTCCTTCTCCTGTAATAACAACTTTTATATCATTGTTTCTAACCAATCCTGACAATAATGCCATGGGTGAAGGAGAACTTCTTAAAATAGGAGTCTCTGAGTGCCAGATTATATCTGTAAAGATCTGAGATATATCATGACTTTCACACTTAATACTATTGTGCTCTGTTTCAAAAAACTCAACTGCTGTATTCTGAAAATCTGTTTCATCGAATTCTTTATCAACAAAGCCCAGAGAAAATGTTTGCAGTTTCTCTTGATTGTTTTCTTTAATAAATGAGGTTGTAACACTAGAATCAAGACCTCCGCTCAAGTAGGCCCCAACGGGAACGTCTGCTCTCAGTCTAATTTTTACAGCATCCGAAAAAAGCTCTCGAAATTCATCGATAGCTTCTTGCATCGAAAGCCCTTTATACTCACCTGATTTGCACAGAGGCAATTCCCAATATTTTTCTTCCTTTATTCCACTGGAATTAGCCAGAATATAATGTCCAGGCTGTACTTCGAAAATATCTTTAAAAATTGTAAGTGGAGATAAAGTAGTCCAAAAGGTAAAAACTTGTGTTAAAGCAATAGAAGAAATCTGTGCCTCTATTTGTGGGTGCTCGAACAGTGCTTTCATTTCAGAAGCAAATACAATACCGTTATTAACTTTCGAATAAAACAACGGTCTTATTCCAACTCTGTCCCTTGCGAGAAATAACTCTTTCTTTACGGTATCCCAAATCGCTATTGCAAACTGACCGTTCAATTTACTTAAAAACTTGACTCCATATTCTTCATACAGATGCAATACAACCTCTGTATCGGTGCTTGTCTTAAAAGCGTGTTTTTTTTCCAGAAGATCACTTTTTAATTCTAAGTGATTAAAAATTTCACCATTAAAAACAATCCATAGAGTCTTATCTTCATTTGATAAAGGCATACGTCCATTATCAAGATCCAAGATACTTAGTCGAACACTTCCAAGACCGATCTCATTGGTCATTAAAATACCACTTTGATCGGGGCCCCTATGCTTTATTCGTGTAAGCATACACTTTAAAACATCAACCGAATTGGTCCCTTTTAAGTTTGGATAAAAGCCAGCTATACCACACATCGTTATTTGTGATTAATAACTAATTTTGAAACTCCCTTTACCTTGAGTTTATCTATAATAAACTCGGAAATACTAGTTAAGGATGCAAAATTCCCGACAAGGAGCTCATTATCCATTGTTTCAACAAGAAACTCATCTCTTATAAAATCAATTAAGAATAAAAGCCCCATTGAATCAAAAAGTCCTTCCTCAAAAAGTAGGGTATCATCTTTAATTTCATCTTTACTTGAAAAGGTCGCTTCGATAATATATTGACGAAGCTTCTCTTTCACCACCATATAATCATTCATAGTATCAATTATTTAACCTGTTTCATTTATTGTTTTTATATCTATGATTTTTATTGATCTAATCAGAACCATTACGACTCTGTTTGTACTCATTTAAGAATTGTTTTTGAAGTTCTAATAGGTTGTTAGATCGACTCCCTAATTGTCTTATAGGATTTCCAAAATACATTCCCCATTTGGGTAAGTTCTTTCTAACTAAAGACAAAGCACCTACTGAGGAACCCTCTCCAATGGTGACATTGGGTAAAATAACAGTTTCAGCTCCTATAATTACATAAGATTCTATCCTTACAGCGCCATGGGAAACGCCCTTATATTTTTCAGGAATAGTTGGATTAGTTAGGTATTTACCTGAATAATCATCGGATCTACTATAAATTTTCACCCCTTGGGATAAACCGCTAAAATCATTAATAAAAATCCCATCTCCAGCAGCGAGAAAACAGTAACCGCCTATATGAACGAAAGATCCTATTTTCAATTCACCTTTCCCTGTTGCAATAATTGTACAAAAAGAATCTATAATCACATTATTGCCGATGGAAATATTGGATAGTCCAACTATAGTGGAATTCTTATAAATCTTTACATTTTTCCCTATTGATTTAAAACCAACATTTTGTAATTCAGTTTCAGTAAAGTAGCCTGTATCGAAAGGATTTTTCATCTCTTTATGATTGATATTTAGTATTATTCACTCATCAAAACTTAAACTATTGGAGTACACATTTCCCACCGATTTTTATATACTGAAGGTTTTCATAACCAAAATTGAAAAGTAAGCCTATTGGAGTAACAACATCTTTCAAACTATTCATAAACTTATTTTCTTGTTCCTCTGATAAAAAGGAATGTGTTTCTAAACCAACAATAACTTTATCAAAACACAAATAAGTTTCCTTATCATCATTGAAATCTAATCCCTTATTAACTCTTTTTGAAAAGGGAATATTTCTCAACTCTAATTCAAGTTCCATTACCTTTTTATATACATGTTCCTGACAACCATGACCAAGTTGCTTGTATACGTAGTTTCCAACTTCAATAAGTCTATTAATTTCTACTTGATATGAGTTCTTTTCCATTTTAGGAAGTTATTTTTGAATGAATACTTTTTCCTTTACACATAATTCTCAATCCTTATTTGTCATCAGGTACAATCTATCCATTCACTGCTTGATGCCAACTGTAATTCTGGATTCCAGAAGAAGCAGAATAGGTAAGAAAAAGTATAGTTAGTTATGTCTATCACAAATGATTCGCTCTTTCTTATCGCATCACATGGTAATTCTTTTACAACTAAATCTAAATCCATACCAAAAAGTTTAAGTTGATTCTCTTCGCTTGTTTTCTTATCTCTAGAATTATTATTCCAAATAAAACGAATAGTCGTATCCCCAGCCATTTCCAGTTTTAGATTATTAATTTCACCCAAATTTCCGGTAGTCAACTTTAATCTTGTGATATCTAGATAACCTTCTGAATCGAAAGCATGAGTATTTAATTTACAGAATAAATTTTGTCCACTCATTGAATTACGCCTAGCCTCAGGGTTCCAATACGGTCTGATCAATTCATCTAAATTTCGACTTACAAATTGAGAAGCAGCCTTAAATTTTCCTCGTTGGTTTAACTGTCCAGGAGTTCGTGGATTTTTCACCTTACTTGGTTTGCTCCTGATATAAGTTTTACCATAGCGATGAGAAATAATCACTGGTCCAACAAGTCCTGTCAATAATTTGTCTTTTATACTTGCCATAGTTTTTCGATGTGATCAGAAACTAGGTCATTTCTGATTCTTTAATATTCTAATTCTCTTAAAATTCAGAATAATCAGCAGGTAGGAAACTGAGGTTTAAACCAATAGAAGATTGATTTAAATAGTATTTAATTCGGTATACAGAATAATTGTATTAGATTATCCTGATATAAATGGTAATCAAAGTATGCTTGAGACCTCCATCTACTTTATATCATCAATGGCTCTACCCAAGCTTGTTCCAAATAAGATCAAGTCTTGTTCCAGCTCTGTTTAGATAAAAAAGTAAAAAAAATCCGATCAATTTTCACCATAATTTACTTCTACAGGTGTCTTCAACCGTTTAACTTCATCCATTGAAATATCAGCATGTACACAACACCCCAAACTAATGAAGCGAAGAACAATACGATGTTGCCCACGTAATTGAAGTAATTCTCCTCGTACACCCTTTAATGGACCAATAGTCACTTCAAGATGATCGCCTTTTTTTAAACTTCGAGAGCTAAGTTCAACATCTCGTTTACTATCTTCTAAAAAAAGTTTCAAGGAATCGATCTGAGAATCAGGAATTGGTACAGCGCGTCCTTCAAAACAAACGTAACGAACAGCCCAATGTGAACTGATTGCCTCATAATATTCACGATCACTCACCCTAACAAATACATAAGAACTAAATAAGGGCATTTCAATCCATTTTTTACGATCACTCCAAACCCTAAGTTCTTTCTTAATAGGCAAATAAGCTTCAATCCCTTTTTCCAAGAGCTCTGCATACACCTTTTTTTCCGACCTGGATCGAGTGTAAATAGCATACCATCTATATGTTCTTTTTAGTATTTTCAACGGTTGATAGTTTAAGAGTGGAATTAATCAAATAAGCTAGATTGAATCTATCTTAAATGAGCAGCACTTAACACAGCTTCGCTCTTTCAGTCCCATTATTCTATAATAGAACCTACAAAACAACGCATTCTTAGACATCACTTATAAAGCTATATTTAAGGCCGCACTAGTAAATTTATGATGCTTTCGAATAAACTTCAATACCCGAAAAGAGGTATTTTGACAAAAATTGCACTTCTATTTTCCAGTATACACAGTATTTGCCGAGAAATATAAGTGCGTACAAATGCCAACTCATTAGATTTCGAAGAGAGTATGTGTCTTAATCAAACTAAAAAAACATG
>Ga0070724_10001506_pt1 | contig 13780 bp, 12 predicted proteins | sample tdDd001_FD_67278 | JGI IMG/M metagenome (GOLD analysis project Ga0070724, IMG submission 67278) | Marine sediment microbial communities from the Atlantic coast under amendment with organic carbon and nitrate - tdDd00.1 | ecosystem: Environmental > Aquatic > Marine > Coastal > Sediment | place...
TGGAAACTGGGGCTGATGACTATGTTGTCAAACCCTATTCCGTGATCGAACTGATGGCTCGCGTCCGCGCTCAGCTGCGCCGGACACGGCCGGCTACGGTGGGTGAGAGGCTGGAATACGAAGACATCATTCTGGACGCCGAAACCCACCGCGTCACGCGCTCGGGTGACGAGCTGAAACTGGGTCCGACAGAGTTCCGCTTGCTCTCTACCTTTATGGAAAAACCCGGACGTGTCTGGTCGAGAGAGCAGCTTTTGGATCGTGTCTGGGGGCGTGATATCTATGTGGATACGCGCACCGTGGACGTTCATATCGGGCGGCTGCGCAAGGCACTGACGCGCTTTGGCGGTGCCGACCCGCTTCGCACGGTCCGCGGTGCGGGCTACGCGCTGGGGTAGGGGCGTTCACATCCTCATGCGATTTTGACATATCTTACCGCGGCAGGCCGTCCTCCAGTTCGACCTGCGAGGCCAGCCAGTCGCGGAATTTCTTTAGCGATTTGTTTCGGCTCTTCTTTTGTGGCCAAACCAGATAGTAGCTACCAAGCGATCGTGTCGCTGTCCCATAGGCCGCCACCAATCGCCCGGACTGCAAGTCTTGCTGTGCCAGATAGTCCGGCAACAATGCGATCCCCAAACCGTGGACAGCCGCCTGCGTGATGGTCGAAAACTGATCATAGATCGTCCCCGTAAGACCCTGATCCTGGACCCCATACGAGCTGAACCACTGCGACCAGGCCTGCGGGCGGGTCTGGATCTGCAAGAGAGGATACTCCAGCAAATCACGCGGATGCGCGATCGTGTCATTGGCCAGAAAACCGGGCGCACATACTGGTAGAACCTGCTCCTCAAGAAGCCTAAGATGGTCGGCCTCAGGCCAGTCTGGAATGCCATAATGTATGGCTGCATCAAAGGCTTCTTCGGTGAAGTTAAACCGTGTGAGGCGCGTGGACATGTTGATCGTTACCTCTGGATGCTGCTGCGCGAACTCAGCCAGACGCGGCACCAACCAGCGCATCCCAAACGTCGGAAGTATCGCGAGGTTCAGGCTCCCTCCGTCAGGGTTTACCTGAAGTTTCAGTGACGCCTGAGATATTTTCTCAAGCGCGACGCGGATCTCAGCCACATAGTCCTGAGCCGCCGAGGTCAGGCGCATTTTCTTGCGCTCCCGGATAATTAGCGCCGTGCCCAGTTGGGTTTCAAGCGCCTGAATCTGCCGACTGACCGCGCTTTGGGTTTGGCTCAGCTCTTCTGCGACAGCGGTCGCTGTACCCAGACGATCCAACGCCTCTAACGCCCTAAGAGACGCGATCGAGGGCAGAAACCTTCGCGGCGCAATCATGTATTCGTAAACCTCATATATTGATGCGAAACATTTGCTGTTTTAGGCGGGTTTTGCAAGATATTGTTAATCGAAATACACAGAATACTCATGAAATGGACCGGATAGTTAATATGACCGACACACCCAAGCTGCGCGCCAAAGATGCCCCCGACCTTTCTTCCTTTGTCTGGGATGACCCGTTCCGTTTCGACGACCAGTTGACCGAGGACGAGCGCATGATCCAGGACAGCGCCCGCGCCTATTGCGAGGAAAAGCTTCAGCCGCGCGTTCTTGAGGCATTTCAAAACGAAGAAACAGACCCAGAGATTTTCCGCGAAATGGGGGAAATGGGGCTGCTGGGAACGACCATCCCCGAAGAGTACGGCGGGTTGGGCGCGGGGTATGTGTCCTATGGATTGGTCGCACGCGAGGTTGAACGCGTGGACAGCGGATATCGGTCCATGATGTCGGTGCAATCGTCGTTGGTGATGTACCCGATCTACGCCTATGGCACTGAGGAACAACGGAAAAAGTATCTTCCTAAATTGTCCAGCGGTGAATGGATTGGCTGCTTTGGCCTGACCGAACCGGATGCGGGCTCGGATCCGGCGGGCATGAAAACCCGCGCTGTGAAAACCGAAGGCGGCTATGTGCTGAACGGTTCGAAAATGTGGATCTCGAACAGCCCCATCGCGGATGTGTTCGTCGTTTGGGCAAAATCCGAAGCCCATGGCGGTAAAATCCGCGGGTTCGTGCTGGAGAAGGGGCTGAAGGGCCTAAGCGCGCCGAAGATCGGCAAGAAAATGAGCCTGCGCGCCTCGATCACTGGTGAAATCGTACTGGACAATGTCGAGGTCGGAGAAGACGCCCTGCTGCCACATGTAGAAGGATTGAAAGGGCCGTTCGGCTGTCTGAACCGCGCGCGGTATGGCATCAGCTGGGGCGTCCTTGGCGCTGCCGAGTTCTGCTGGCACGCCTCGCGTCAATACGGGCTGGATCGCCATCAGTTCAAACGGCCTCTGGCGGCGACACAGCTGTACCAGAAAAAACTGGCCGATATGCAGACCGAAATTGCACTGGGCCTACAAGCCAGCCTGCGTGTGGGACGACTGATGGACGAAGCTCAGGCCGCGCCAGAGATGATTTCAATCGTCAAGCGCAACAACTGCGGCAAAGCCTTGGATATCGCGCGTATGTCCCGCGACATGCATGGCGGCAACGGGATCAGCCTGGAATTCGGCGTCATCCGTCACATGGTGAACCTGGAAACCGTAAACACCTATGAAGGCGCGCATGACGTTCACGCGCTTATTCTGGGCCGAGCTCAGACAGGTTTGCAGGCGTTTTTCTGATCATCATCTGCATGAACACAGGCGGGGGCGCGCGTTAGCGTCCCCGTTTGCATGTCTGGCCCTTGCAATGAAAGCACCCCAAGATTATCGTTTTCTTACAGGAGCATACGACATGAAGAACCTCTGGGAAGACACCTGTGCCGAGACTGTCTCTACGCCACCTCTCGCAGGGGATTTGACCGCTGATTTGGTCATTATTGGTGGTGGGTACACGGGGTGTGCCGCAGCTTTGGAGGCGGCCGAGCAGGGGGCCAGCGTCGTCCTGCTGGAGGCGCGGACCATCGGCCATGGTGGGTCCGGACGAAACGTCGGGCTGGCCAACGCAGGGTTATGGCTCCCGCCGGACCAAGTGATCGCACAGATGGGGCAAACAGCCGGGGAGCGCCTGAATGCGGCTCTGGCCGTCGGGCCCGACCGGGTCTTTGATCTGATCGCGCGTCATGACATCCAATGCGAACCTGTCCGTAATGGCACACTGCATTGCGCGCATGCGCCTGCAGGGATGCGAAACCTGAAGATGCGGTATGATCAACAGGCCGCACGGCAAGCGCCGGTGCGTTTACTGGATGCAGATGACGCGGCAATTACTACTGGATCAAAACAGTTCTTTGGCGCCTTGTGGGACAAACGGGCAGGGACGGTACAACCACTGGCCTATGCAAAAGGGCTTGCGCGCGCCGCGAAAGAAGCAGGCGCGCATATCCACGAAAAATCGCCCGTTACCCGCGTTTCTCGCGATACGGACTGGCTGGTCGAGACTGAAATCGGTGCGGTTCGCGCCAAATCCTTGCTTATGGCAACAAATGCTTATCACAATAGCTTCAAAGGCTTGAATGCCGCTCCTACAACTCCGGTTCATTTTTTCCAACTTGCGACGGCGCCGCTTTCGGATCACTTGTATGACGTCATTTTGCCTGGGAACCAAGGGTGTTGGGACACCGGGTTGGTGATGACTTCGTTCCGAAAGGACAAAGCGGGACGGTTCATTCTGGGGGCGATGGGACAACCGGATCGGTTGGGCATCCACGAAACTTGGGCGCGGCGGGCACTTGCACGGCTATTTCCGCAACTTGCGGGACAGGCGTTCGAACATTTTTGGTCCGGTCGTATCGGCATGACTGCGGATTATATCCCAAAGATTCTTAGGCTTGGGGATCGAGGCTATGCCGTGTTTGGCTATTCCGGCCGCGGAATTTCGCCTGGATCTGTGTTTGGTACAGCGTGCGCGCAGGCGTTATTGTCAGGCTCAGAGTCAAACTTGCCGCTGGCACCGGTCGAAAATCATTCTGAGCATCTGACCAGGGCGAAAGGGATCTATTTCGAGGCCGGCGCCAGGCTTGTTCATGCGGTTGGGCATCGCATCCAATAATCGTATAATCAGTATTATGTAATATATATTGTGTAAACGTGACTTCTCCCGGATAATTTTACTGAATGGTCCAGTCTTTGCTCGACAAATTTTTTGTTCGCCGTTTAATACTGCGACGAACTGCCACTCACACAACTTTGGGGTTTTCTCGTGATCGCACTGAGATGCCCATCAAACGCAAGGGAGCCACACGTGACCTTTTCCAAATATCTGACCGCTCTGACAAACACCCAGAGCATCGAAGAGCTTTGGGATATGCATACACGTAAGCTGGCGAACTATGGGTTTGACCGCCTTCTCTATGGGTTTACCAGGTATCGTTCCGGCAACTCTCTGGGTGACCCCGAGGACTATGTTGTGCTCTCCAATCATTCGACTGCCTACACGGATGTGTTCATGGGCCAAGGTCTGTACTCGCATGCGCCGATGGTCAAATGGGTGCTAGAGAACGAAGGCGCGTGTAGCTGGAACATCGTTCCCAAAATGATGGCGAGCGGCGCTCTGAGTGAAGCTGAGCGTAAGGTGATCGACTTCAACCACTCCATGGATGTCATGGCCGGTTACTCCATCAGCTTCAAATCCATATCTCCGCGCTCAAAAGGTGCGATTGCCCTGACGGCCCAGGTGGGTTTGACACAGGACGAAGTGGACGCGATCTGGATGCGGCACGGCGAAGATATCCAGGTGATTAACAATGTTGCGCACCTGAAGATCATGACCCTGCCCTATTCCGGGCCCAGTCGCCAATTGACCAAACGCCAGCGAGAGGCTCTGGAATGGGTTGGTGATGGAAAGACGACCCAGGACATCGCTTTGCTGATGGGCCTGACCAGCGCCACTGTCGAAAAGCATCTGCGGCTGGCCAGGGAATCGCTGAGCGTTGAAACCACCGCTCAGGCTGTTCTCAAGGCTTCGCTGCAAAATCAGATGTTCATCATGGAAGCCTGACCGCGTTTCGACCTGAACGTGTACCCCAGTTTTTATGCCTTCGAAAATGGGTATGGAATTCCATACTTTGGTCGTTTTCAAAGGGATAGATGGCGAAAGGTAGGGAATCCCCTACTTTCTTAATGCTAGGTAAAAGGGCAACTTACAGGTGTTCCGTGAGTGGTGGCTTTAGCCAAAGGAACATTGAATAAGTACCTCTGATATTTCCAGGGCTCTACTTGTTTTCCGGATTTTCCGGACGTTGGTCTGCGGTGGTATTTCCCATCCGCAGGCTGGCACCCCAAAGGTCGGCCCCCTTCTTCATCCCCATTTAGTCTGGGGGCCGGTCGAATTTAGCGGTGTTGCCCTGTGGCTGGGCAGCACCGCTTTTTTTGTGGGGAAATGGAGGGGCGCCCTGCCCCTAAATAAAAAACCCCAGGTCATCGGACCCGGGGTTTTCTTTGGCTTTTCGCAATGGCGAGAAAGATCAGCCTTGAACGGCCTTCGCGACTTCGGCAGCGAAGTCTTCTTCTTTCTTCTCGATGCCTTCGCCAACTTCCAGACGCACGAAACCAGTGATTTCAGCGCCCGCTTCTTTGGCTGCGGCTTCGACGGTCAGATCCGGGTTCACCACAAAAGCTTGACCCAGCAGAGTGCTTTCGGCGATGAATTTCTTCATGCGGCCTTTGATCATGTTCTCGATGATGTTCTCAGGCTTACCGGACTCACGTGCGATTTCGATCTGAACCTGCTTTTCTTTCTCGACCATGGCCGGATCCAGATCAGCTTCGCCCAGAGCAGCAGGGTTCGCAGCAGCGATGTGCATGGCAACCTGTTTGCCAAACGCTTCGTCGCCGCCGTTCAGGCCAACCAGAACGCCGATTTTACCCATGCCAGCAGTGGCAGCGTTGTGCACATAGGTGACAACGGTGCTCGACTCGATCACGGCCATACGGCGCAGCGACATGTTTTCGCCGATGGTGGCGATTTTGTCGGTGATGATGGTTTCAACGGTTTTGCCGTTGATCTCGGCAGCTTTCAGCGCATCAACATCGTTCACAGCCAGGGCCGCAGTCGCGATACCGCTGACCATTTCCTGGAACTCAGCGTTCTTGCCAACAAAATCGGTTTCCGAGTTCACTTCGACGGCAACACCTTTGCCACCGTTCACAGCTACGGCCACCAGGCCCTCAGCAGCGGTACGGCCGGCTTTCTTGGCGGCTTTGGCCAGACCTTTGGTGCGCAGCCAGTCGACAGCAGCTTCCATGTCGCCGTCATTTTCGACCAGGGCTTTTTTCGCGTCCATCATGCCAACGCCAGTGGATTCGCGCAGTTCTTTTACCTGAGCAGCAGTGATCGCCATAGTGGCTCTCCTCGAATTAAATGAATTCTTCGGGCGCGGACAATGCCCGCAGCCCGTATCAGTTTGATGACGCTTTGATCAGGCGTCAGCGCCTTCGACGGCTTCCTCGACGGTCTCTTCCAGAGCGCCCAGGTCAACACCAGCAGCACCCATCTGAGCGGTCATACCGTCCAGGGCAGCGCGGGCCACCAGGTCGCAATACAGCGTGATCGCACGCGCCGCATCGTCGTTGCCGGGGATGATGTAATCGATGCCATCGGGCGAGCAGTTGGTGTCGACGATAGCCACAACCGGGATACCCAGCTTCTTGGCTTCGGCGATGGCCAGCGCTTCTTTTTTGACGTCGATGACGAACAGCAGGTCAGGAACGCCGCCCATGTCGCGGATACCACCCAGAGACGCTTGCAGCTTCTCTTGGTCACGCTCCATGTTCAGGCGCTCTTTCTTGGTCAGGCCTTCTGCGCCCGAGCCCAGTTTCTCGTCGATCATTTTCAGACGGTTGATCGACTGCGAAACGGTCTGCCAGTTGGTCAGCGTGCCGCCCAGCCAACGGTGGTTCATGTAATACTGAGCCGATTTCTCGGCGGCTTCGGCGATCGGGCCAGCGGCCTGACGCTTGGTGCCAACGAACAGCACACGGCCGTTTTTCGCAACAGTGTCACGTACCAGTTTCAGAGCCGCGTCCAGCATGGGCACGGTCTGTGTCAGGTCCATGATGTGGATACCGTTGCGGCTGCCGTAGATGAACTCGCCCATACGGGGGTTCCAGCGTTGGGTCTGGTGGCCGAAGTGTACGCCTGCTTCCAGCAGTTGGCGCATGGTGAACTCAGGAAGAGCCATGTCTTATTCCTTTCCGGTTTTGCCTCAGCGGGGGTGAGAAGCGAATGCTTCAACCGGCGGACATATGAGGATGTCTCCCTCATAGGCCCAACCCCGCCTGCGGGTTTAAGTGCGGCTCCACTAAACCAATCGTCCGACCTGCGCAACCCCTTCGCGGAAATGAGCGCGCCCTGCCCCATTCATCTTGCTAAAAATACTCAAAAGAACAGGCGTTCAACCACCCAGTAAGCTCCGATCATGGCAATCACGCAGGATGCAGGCACCGCGATCCGCGCGCGATACCAAGGCCTTGCGCCGAACCATGCCCCCACTGCCAGGAACGCCAAGGCAATCACAGTGAGCTGCCCCAGCTCCACCCCGACATTAAATCCTAATAGCGCTGGGATAAACTGGCTTTCCGGCAGGCCGAAATCCCCCAGGACACTGGCGAATCCCAGCCCGTGCAACAGCCCAAATCCGAAAACCAATACTGGCCTCCAAGGGGTTAACCCCCGTGCCACGATATTCTCGATGGCGACGAAACAGATCGAGGCCGCAATCAAGGGCTCGACGATACTGGCAGGGACATTCACCCAGCCCAAGGCCCCGGCGGCCAGAGTGACCGTATGCGCCAGCGTGAAGGCCGAGATTTGCCACAACAGCGCACTAAGACGGGCGGACAGGAAAAATAGCCCCAGAACGAACAGAATATGGTCCAGGCCTTTTGGCAGAATATGATCGAACCCCACGGGGATATACTGAGCAAAGGCCCCCCATCCGGTCAGAACCGTGCCCCCCGCCAGGGGGATCGCCTCGGTTTGTGCTCCGCCCTGTAGGGTGCCGGTATAGGGCGCCTGCACCCCATTCTGACGCAGAACCAAGGTTCCGTATCCCTCGGGCCATAGCAGGGTCAGCGTCGTCGCCCCCGCAGGCAGGGTTGCAGTCAATTCAACCGTTGTCGCGCGTGGTAGTTCGACCGACGGTACCTGCGCCACCACGAGAGTCGTCAGCAGCAACGGCACGTTAATACCATCAACGATAACCCGCACTGGCTCCAGCACCTGCTTGGCCCCTGCCCTCAGCTGCCTGGTCAGCGCCGCCGCAGGCAGCGCCCGCAGCGTATCATAGTCGACTGCCTGCTCGGCCTCATTGGTGTCGCTCAGCGCATCCAGATCAATCCCGGCCAGCAAGGCCTCGGCGTTCAGGCGTAGCGACAGGTTCAGCCGCTGATCGGTCACTTCAAAATTACCGATCGCAGGAACCACCTCGTGCGCCTGGACCATGCTTGACATCAGCAGCATCCATGCCAGCTTGATCGTCATGAAAATCATTTGTCGCATTTTGCCCCTGCTCCTAAGCCTGATCGCTCTGCCTGTACGGTCGCACGAATTGTGGATCGAACCACAGCTGTATCAAGTCGAAAAGGGAGGTGAAATCGCCGCATCTCTGAAAAACGGTCAGAACTTTGAGGGAATTGAACTTGGGTGGTTTGATGGACGCATTCAGATGTTCGACCAGCTTCTGCGCGGAAAACGTGACCCCATCGAGGGCCGCCCGGGCGATATTCCCGCCGTACAAGGGCTGAAAACCAAACCTGGCCTGGTGGTTCTGGCATACGCATCCAAACCCTCAACCCTGACCTACGAGACCTGGGACAAATTTCAGGCCTTCTATGCCCATAAGGATCTGGGAGACATCCGCACCGCCCATCAGGAACGCGGGCTTCCGGATTTCCCGATCAAAGAGGTCTATACCCGATTTTCAAAGGCTCTGATCGGGGTCGGTCACGCCAAAGGCACAGATGAAAACATGGGGTTAGAGACCGAACTGATCGCTCTCGCCAATCCTTATCGAGATGATGTTCAGAACGGGTTTCCGGTATTGCTGCTGTATCAGGGCGCACCGCGGGTCGATGTCCAGATCGAGCTGTTCGACCGCGCCCCAGACGGAACGGTCCGCACCACAATGCACCGAACGGATGCTCAAGGGCGGGCTCTGCTGCCGGTTTTTCCGGGGCACGAATATCTTGTGGATGCGGTGGTATTGCGGGTTCCCGCACCTGATCGGGCTGAGCGCTACAACGTACAATGGGAAAGCCTCTGGGCTGCGCTGACATTTGCAATCCCCGACTGATCCTTGCGTGACCAAAAGGCAGGCTTGCCAATTGCAGTAATCCGCGCGAAGGCTGAAGGATGAGTGATATATTATGCATAGGCTCTGTCCTTTGGGACGTGATCGGACGGTCGTCGGCCGCGATGCGACAGGGATCAGACGTGCCGGGGCGGATCACACGACTGCCCGGCGGCGTCGCGATGAACATTGCCATGGCACTGGTGCGGTTCGGTCTGCGTCCCTCGGTTCTGACAACGATCGGGCGTGACCCCGAGGGGCAAGAGCTGATCGCCGCCTGTGACCGGCTGGGGGTAGACACGGACCTGGCCTATCGGTCAGAAGACCTGCCGACCGACCAATATATGGCCGTCGAAGGCGCCAATGGCCTGATCGCCGCGATTGCTGATGCCCATTCGTTGGAATTGGCCGGTGCCAAGATTCTGGCACCACTGACAGACGGGCGTCTGGGATCGGCGCAAGCCCCCTATGAGGGGCTTATTGCGCTGGACGGCAACCTGACACTTGCCCTGCTCGAAGAGATCGCTGTTCACCCGGCCTTTGCCCGCGCGGATCTGCGTGTGGCCCCGGCATCCCCCGGAAAAGCCGAGAGATTGTTACCATTCTTGCGTCACCCGAGGGCGGTTCTATATGTGAACCTCGAAGAGGCCGGCCTGTTGTGCCAACGCCCGTTCTCGGCATCTGACGAGGCTGCCAAAGCGCTTCTGGATCGGGGGGCGGCGCGGGTTCTGGTAACTGATGGCGGGAAAACGGCCTCGGCCGGGTCCGCCGAGGGGATTCTGACCGCTGTCCCTCCTCAAGTGTTGGTCACGCGTGTCACCGGCGCCGGCGACACGTTTATGGCCGCCCATATTGCCGCTGAATGTGCCGGCATCACAGGCCATGATGCCTTGTCCCGCGCGCTGAATGCCGCCGCCACCTATGTTTCCGGAGAACCTCCCGCATGATCCCCCTGACTTTTTCGCCAGATGTTGCAAACGCGCTGGAATCCAACCTGCCCGTTGTCGCGCTGGAAAGCACGATTATCACACACGGGATGCCCTGGCCGCAAAACTATGACACTGCCAAAGCCGTCGAAGGCATGGTCAGCGACATGGGCGCGGTCCCGGCCACGATTGCTGTTTTGAACGGAACGCTTCATGTCGGGCTGACCGATGCGCAACTAGAAGAACTGGCCCAGGCGAAAGACGTCGCCAAGCTGTCGCGCGCTGATCTGGCGGCTTGCATGGCGACGGGCGGTACGGGGGCAACGACTGTGGCCTCGACTATGATTGCCGCGTCTGTGGCGGGTATTCACGTATTTGCAACAGGCGGCATCGGTGGGGTCCACAAGGGCGCCGAGCACAGCTTTGACATATCTGCCGATCTGCACGAACTGGCGCAAACTCCTGTGACTGTTGTGGCCGCCGGCGCCAAGGCCATTCTGGACGTCCCGAAAACACTAGAGGTTCTGGAAACCCTTGGCGTGCCGGTGATTGCCTATGGTCAGGATGCGTTCCCAGCCTTTTGGTCAGCCACGTCGCCACTGGCCGCGCCTCTTAGGATGGATACGCCCGAAGACATCGCTCGGGCACATTTGATGCGGGCGGCTTTGGGGCTTCCGGGGGGGCAATTGATCGCCAACCCGATCCCGGCCGACCATGAAATCCCCACGGCCGAAATGAACCCTATCATCGACGAGGCCACGCAAAACGCCACAGAACTGGGGATCACGGGCAAAGAGGTCACCCCCTTCCTGTTGCGGCGGATTTTCGACCTGACGGGTGGGCGCTCCCTGTCTGCCAACATTGCATTGGTCCTAAATAACGCGGGGCTTGCCGCCAGAATCGCCGCCGAAATCGTTAAACACAGATAAACATGGCCCCTGAACAGCAGGGCCATTGTGGCGCTGGGTCAAAGCTCTTACATATCGCTCGAACCTGTTGCGATATGGACCCTGATGACCACTCCTTTTGATGAAAACACACCTCCGGCCCGTCGTCCGGGTCTTTTTGCCCGGCTGCGCTCTAGCTTCTTGACCGGGTTGGTTGTGATCGCCCCTGTCGGTCTGACGATCTGGTTGGTCTGGACCCTGATGGGCTGGGTAGATGGCGTGGTGCTGCCGCTGGTGCCCGAACAGTTCAAACCCGAGCCCTATATCGGCATCAATCTGCGCGGCGTCGGCATCATCTTTTTCCTGATTTTCACGATCATCATCGGTTGGGTCGCCAAAGGCCTGATGGGACGGTCGTTGATCCGCTGGGGGGAATCGCTTGTGGACCGGATGCCGGTCGTCCGCTCGATTTATTCCGGGGCCAAACAGATTGCTGAAACTGTATTCGCGCAGTCGGAACGCTCGTTCGAAAAGGCCTGCCTGATCGAATACCCCCGCAAGGGGATCTGGGCGATCGGCTTTGTCTCCACCCAAACCAAAGGCGAGGTGTCGCGCCGTACCCCCCCTGACGGGCCAATGATGAGCATCTTTGTCCCAACAACGCCGAACCCGACATCAGGTTTTCTTTTGTTCATTCCCAAGGAAGAGGTGATCGAACTGGACATGAGCGTCGAGGACGCGGCCAAGCTGGTGATATCGGCGGGGCTGGTCTATCCCAATGCCAAGGATCCCTCTCAGCCGGTCAAAGACTGATCACAGGAACATCTCGTCCAAATTAACGCTGCTGCGTTGATTCAGATCCGATTTGTGCCCCTCCAGGAACGCCTCGGCGGCCGCGCGTCCGGCCTGTTTCAAGCGCACCAAAAGGAACGGGCTGGGCACCGACTTCGTCGAGACCGACAGCTCATTCATCAAAACATCATCGGCGATCATGTGGATATTGATGTTCTTCATCCCGTCCATATTACTGTCCCAGGCCCGGCGCATCTGCTGTGCATAGGAAATCACCCGCAGTTCGCGCAGCAAGGAAGAGTTGAAGCTGATTTCATTGATCCGGTTCTGAATTTCCTGCGCGGTCACCGGCACTTCGGCCCGCTCAAGGGGATTAATATTCACGATCAGGATGTCGTCCGGCAGGTCCTTGTCAAACAAGGGGAACAGCGCCGGGTTCCCGGTATAGCCCCCGTCCCAAAAGGCCTCGGTTTCGCCGGTCTTCTCGTCGTCAATTTCAACAGCCTTAAACAGCGTCGGCAAACAGGTCGAGGCCAGCAAAACATCCGCCGAGACCTCGGCCCCCGAAAACACTCTGATCCGCCCCGTCCGCACATTTGTCGCCCCGACATACAGGCAGGGCCCCTCTTGGGCGCAGACCTTTTCGAATTCAAATGCATCAGCAATCGATCGCAACGGGTTTTGATACAACGCCCCAAACGCATAGGGCGATGACATCTGAGACACCGTATTCGCCCAGGTGTAGGGCAGTGAAAACTCGAGCGCTGTGTGGAAAAAATCCGTAGCATCCGGCATCATGCCCGCAAGCCAGGTTGCCATCCGCAGATCATGCACAGCCCCCAGCTTGGACCACAGCCAATCCAGTTTTTCCCGCGCGCCCTCGGCCCCGCCTTCGATCCAGCCAGACTTCAGCGCGGCCCCATTCATGGCCCCAGCAGAGGTGCCTGAAATCGCAGCTATCTCGATATCTTCTTCTTCGAGAAGACGGTCCAGAACCCCCCAGGTAAAGGCGCCATGCGCGCCGCCCCCCTGTAGGGCCAGATTGATGCGTTTCTTCGCCAACAGATTGGACCTTTTGCGATTACCTTGGGGGGCTGTGAGGGGGCCGCGCCCCCTCTATGCTGGTTATAGTGCGGTCCAGCCGCCATCGACGCTAATCGACGTCCCCGTGATCTGTTGCGCTGCATCCGAACACAGGAACACTGTGGTGCCGCCCAACTGCTCAACGGTCGCAAACTGTTTTGAGGGTTGGCGCTCCAGCAGCACCTTCTCGATCACATCTTCGCGGCTCATGTTGTATTTTTCCATCGTGTCGGGGATTTGCGCCTCGACCAGCGGTGTCGAGACATATCCAGGACAGATCGCGTTGCAGGTGATCGGCTCGCGTGCGGTTTCCAGCGCGGTGACTTTGGTCAGACCCACGACGCCGTGTTTCGCCGCCACATAGGCCGATTTGAACGGGCTAGCCGTCAGGCCGTGGGCGCTGGCGATATTGACCACCCGGCCCCAGCCAGCTGCCCGCATCATCGGTAGCGCAGCGGCGGTCGTGTGAAAGGCCGAGCTCATGTTGATCGCGATGATGGCGTCCCATTTCTCGGCTGGGAATTCGTCGATCGGGGCAACGTGCTGAATGCCCGCATTATTCACCAGAATGTCACAGGCACCCGCCTTGGTGACCAGATCGCGGCATTCGTCCGCCTTGGACATGTCCGCCTTGATATAGGTAGCCGTCACGCCGAACTCTTCTGCAATCGAGGCGGCCAGCGCATGATCTTCGTCGCGGTCAGTGAACGAATTCAGCACCACATTGGCCCCTGCCCGCGCCAATTCGCGCGCAACGCCCAGGCCAATGCCCGAGTTCGATCCGGTAATAACAGCGGTTTTGCCTGTCA